>Ga0233423_10000655_pt1 | contig 17700 bp, 15 predicted proteins | sample Watercolumn_Mata_FD_180713 | JGI IMG/M metagenome (GOLD analysis project Ga0233423, IMG submission 180713) | Freshwater microbial communities from Lake Matano, South Sulawesi, Indonesia - Watercolumn_Matano_2014_112_MG | ecosystem: Environmental > Aquatic > Freshwater > Lake | place: Indonesia...
CCTTTTCGGACTGTGCATCCCCGTGCTCGGCATCTGCTACGGCCTCCAGCTCATCGCGCATCTCGAGGGAGGCGAAGTGGACCGCGCTGCCGCCAGGGAATTCGGACAGGCAGGCTTCACGGCGGACGACAGGGATGACCTGTTCCAGGGCCTGCCGGAAAAGTTCAGCGTCTGGATGAGCCACGGCGATCACCTGACGACGATTCCCAGGGGGTTTGTCAGGCTCGGTCACACGCCCAACGCCGGCATCGCGGCGGTTGCGGACCGCAGGCGCAGGATTTTCGGGTTGCAGTTCCACCCGGAGGTCGCGCACACCGAGAACGGGAGCCGCATCCTGGGGAATTTCGCTTTCAAGATCTGCGGGTGCTCCGGACAGTGGACGCCCGAGCATTTCGTCGAGGCGTCCGTTCGGAAAATCAGGGAGCAGGTTGGAGACGGGACCGTGATCTGCGGCCTTTCCGGCGGGGTGGATTCAGCCGTCACGGCCGCGCTCGTGCACAGGGCAGTCGGAAACCAGCTGTTCTGCGTTTTCGTGGATACGGGGCTGATGCGGAAAAACGAGGCGGAGGAGGTGCGCGCTGCCTTCGGCCGATTCAACCTGCGCGTGGTGAATGCTGAACGCCTCTTTCTTGCTGCGCTGGCCGGCGTCACGGATCCGGAACAGAAACGCAAGATCATCGGTAAGACATTCATCGACGTCTTTGAAAAAGAGGCCCATTCCATCGGCAGGACGGATTTTCTGGCCCAGGGTACGCTGTATCCGGACGTGATCGAGAGCATTTCGACCTGGGGGCCCTCTGTGACCATCAAGTCCCATCACAACGTGGGCGGGCTCCCGGACCGGATGCGCCTCAAGCTCATCGAACCGGTGAGGGAGCTTTTCAAGGACGAGGTGCGCGAGGTGGGGTGCGTGCTCGGCATACCCGGAGAGCTGCTGGGGAGGCATCCCTTCCCCGGCCCAGGATTGGCTGTCCGGATACTGGGCGAGATCACTCCGGAACGGATCGATCTGATCCGGCAGGCGGACGCGCTTTTCATCGAGGAGTTGAAGTCCGCCGGATGGTACGACCGGGTCTGGCAGGCTTTCGCCGTGCTTCTCCCCTCCAGGACCGTGGGTGTCATGGGGGATGAGCGGACCTATGAACAGGCGGCCGTGCTCCGGGCCGTGACCAGCGTGGACGGCATGACCGCGGACTGGGCGAGGCTGCCCTATGACCTGTTGTCCAGGATATCCAACCGCATCATCAACGAGATTCGGGGGATCAACCGCATCGTGTACGACATCAGTTCCAAGCCGCCCGGGACCATCGAATGGGAATGAGCCAGTAGAGCGAGGGGAATCCAATCATGTGCGGAATCATCGGTTATGCGGGCGGAAAGCCCGTCCTGCCCCTGCTGATCAACAGTCTGAAGCGCATGGAGTACCGGGGATATGACTCGGCCGGGATTGCCCTGCTCGAGGACGGTCGGTTCTGGGTGCGGAAACGCAACGGCAGGATCGCCGATCTCGAACAGGAGGTCGGCCGGTACGACAGCGGCGCATCCGTCGGGATCGGTCACACCCGCTGGGCCACGCACGGCGCCCCCACGCGTGAAAACGCGCACCCGCATTTCGACGCCGAAGGCCGCATCGCCCTGGTGCACAACGGCATCATCGAGAATTACGCGCAGCTGAGGGACGAACTGAAGGCGAAGGGGCATGTGTTCCGCTCTGAAACCGATTCCGAGGTGCTTGCCCATCTCATCGGGATGCTCTTCAACGGCGACATGGCGCTCACCCTCCAGGAGGCGCTGGAACTCGTGCAGGGCACCTTCGGCATCCTGGTGGTCGCATCGCAGGAACCCAGCCGCATCTATGCGGCACGCAGGGGCAGCCCGGTCGTCATCGGGCTGGGCGGGAACGAAACGCTGGTTGCCTCGGACGGGGCGGCCATCGTTGAACACACCCGCGACGTGATCTACCTGGAAGACAACGAAATGGCGGTCGTGGATGCATGCGGAGCCCAGGTCAAGACGCTCGAGAACAAGGAAATTTACCGGGGGATCGAACAGATCTCGTTCGACCTGAGCCGGATCCAGAAGGGCGGATTTCCCCATTTCATGCTGAAGGAAATTTCCGAACAGCCGGAAACGGTGATGGATTCGATGAGGGGGAGGCTGCTGGTCGAGGAGGCCACCGCCAAGCTGGGGGGGCTCGAAGGGCATTTCGAACGCATCCGGAACAGCTCGAGGCTGATCATCACAGCCTGCGGCACGTCCTGGCATGCGGGACTGATCGGCGAATATCTCATCGAGCGTCTGGCCGGCATACCCGTCGAGGTTGAATACGCATCGGAATTCCGCTATCGCGATCCGGTGCTGACCTCGCGGGACACGGTGCTGGCCATCAGCCAGTCCGGTGAAACCGCCGATACGCTGGCGGCCATCCGGGAGGCGGAGCGCAAAGGGGCGCTGGCGCTCGGCATGTGCAATGTGGTCGGCAGCACCATTGCAAGGGAAACGGATGCAGGGGTTTACCTGCATGCGGGCCCTGAAATCGGCGTGGCCTCCACCAAGGCCTTCACCTCCCAGGTGATCACCCTGGCCCTGATCGCTCTCGCCCTGGGCCGGATGAACAAGCTTTCCGTGGAGGACGGCCGTTCCCTGGTCCAGGAGCTCAGGGAGCTGCCTGAAAAAATCCGGGAAATTCTCAAAATCGAGGGGCAGATCAGGAGTCTCGCGGAAAAAATGGTTGCGCATCGCAACGCCCTCTACCTGGGGAGGGGGTTCAATTACCCGGTGGCCCTCGAGGGCGCATTGAAAATGAAGGAAATCTCATACATCCATGCGGAGGGATACCCGGCGGCTGAGATGAAGCACGGCCCCATCGCCCTGATCGACGCGCATATGCCCGTCATTTTCATCGCGGTCAGGGACCCGATATACGAGAAGGTGATCAGCAACATCCAGGAGGTGCGCGCGCGGGGGGGGTGGATCATCTCCGTGGTGAACAGGGGGGACCAGGCCGTCAAATCGCTGTCCGACGAGGTCATCGAGATACCGGAGGTCCGGACCTGCCTGTCTCCGATCCTGACCGTCATCCCCCTGCAGCTTCTGGCCTATCATACGGCCGTGCTCAAGGGATGCGATGTGGACCAGCCGCGCAATCTGGCAAAGAGCGTGACGGTTGAATAGAAAGGAAAACAGGAAAATGAAACACATGAAAACCACTCCGCTGCTTTTCGGGATGGCATGGTTTCTCGCGGCCTACCCCGTTTCCTCCCAGCAGTCCGTGGACAGCCTGTTCCAGCAGGGCGTTTCGGCCTTCAACCGCGGCAAATACGCCGAGTCCCTCCGCATCCTGGAATCCCTGGACAAAAACCATCCGGAGCATCCCCTCACCACGGCCTCCCTGCTGGTGCAGGGGAAAGCCCTTTTTCAAATGGGCGAAAACCAGAGGGCGTCGGAGGCCTTCTCCGAAATCATCCGGGAATATCCGGGAAGCGGCTACGCGGACGACGCGCGGTACGGCCTTGCAGGCGTGGAATACAAACGTGGCCAGACCCAGGCTTCCCTCAACCTCCTTTTCGACGTCATGGACAAGAGCAGGGATGACCGGCTGGCGGAAAAGGCCGTCCATCTGGCCTCCGGCATACTGGATCAGTCGGTGAAGCTGGAGGCTTATCGGAATCTGTCCGAAAACGCAAGGGGTGAAAAATCCCGGTCCCTGGTGACGCTCAAATGGGCCCGCGCCGCAGCTGCAGCGCAGAATCCGCAGAATGCGAAAAACGCGCTTGAATCCTTCATCCGGGATTTTCCCGAAAGCCCTTCGGTCACGCAAATGGAAAGAATGCTCCTGTCTATGAACTGCAATGGAGGGTCCGCCGTCAAGATCGGCGTGATTCTGCCGCTTTCCGGTCAGTTCCAGGAGCAAGGCAGGGATCTGCTGCAGGGCATAACCGAGGCGGTGGGGTCGTTCGAAGCGGGCGGCATGAAGGTGGCTCTGGAAACGCGCGATTCGAAGGGACAGGTGCTGCAGGCGGTCAGGGCGGCGCAGGATCTCTGCTCGGATGAAAATGTCATCGCCCTGATCGGAGAACTGGAAAGCGACATGACCGCGGCGGTCGCGGGAGTCGCCCAGGAGAGGGGCGTTCCGCTGCTGGCCCCGACCGCATCGGAGAACGGCATTTCGGGCATCGGATCCTATATTTTCCAGCTGAACTGCCCGGTGCGGCTGCAGGCGGAGAAACTGGCGGAATATGCGGTTAAAAACCTCGGGCTGATGCGTTTTGCGGTCTTGTATCCGGCGGACCCGTACGGCCAGTCCATGCGCGACGCTTTTGTGGAGACGGTGCAGCGGGCGGGCGGGGAGATTATTGCGGAAAAGTGGTATGCCGGCGAGGCGCAGGATCTGAAGCCTCAGCTCCAGGCCATCCGTGAAAAAGGCATCCAGCAGATGCTGCTCGACACGACGCTCATCATCGTGCCGAAAAAAGCCCTGGATTTTTACAAGAAGAAGGAAGGGCCGATCCAGTATGCCCATCAGCAGATTTCGGACATCGTGGATTCCACGCAGCTGGCCGTGACCTCGATCGACGGCTTCTTCCTGCCTGTGTACGGAGCGGATTTGCCGTACGTCATCCCGCAATTCGCCCATTACAATTTCAAGGCGAAAATACTGGGGGGGTCCGCCTGGGACGACCCGGAGCTGCTCCAGGAGCAGAATCAATTCGTCGAACCTTCCTATCTTGACGGTACCGTCTTCGTCAGCGATTTTTTCGTGACGAATACCAATTTCCGTTATCAGCAGTTCAGGGACGCATACCGCAGGAAGTACGGCAAGACGCCGGAGCGCATGGAGATTTTCGGATTCGACACGGCGAATCTCGTCCTTCAATCATTGGGCGGTGCTGCTCCGAACCGGGAATCCGTCCGCGACGCGCTCCAGAGGATATCCGATTATGCCGGGATCCGGGGGCCCATCCGTTTCAGCGCGGAGCGCATGAACACCCATTCCTACCTCCTGCAGTACAAGAGCGGTTACATCCTCGACATCCGGTGAATGCATGATCTTCGCGAAAAGGGGAAGCCTGTTCATCGGCCGGTTCGGCCCCCTGCTGGGAGACCTGCGGCTGGTGCATGGGATCTCGACCCGCAAGGGAGGGGTCAGCACAGGCCCTTTTACGTCCCTGAACCTCGGGACGAAAACGGGGGATGACGAAGCGTCCGTGGCTGAAAACCGGCGGCGTTTTCTGGAGGCATTGGATGCGGTTCCAGATGCCATGGCCGAACCGGAGCAGGTTCACGGCACCGCAGTCGCAGTTGCGTCCAGCGCAGGCCGGTTCCCGGAAACCGACGGGCTCGTGACGGACAGGCCCGGTGTGCTTCTCACCCTGCTCGTTGCGGACTGCCTTCCGCTTTTTCTGTGCGATCCTGAGCGTCATGCAATCGGGCTGGTGCATGCCGGCTGGAGGGGGACGCGGGATGGCATAGCGGCAGGCGCGGTCCGGCTGATGGTCTCGCGCTTCGGCTGCAGGGCTGAAGACATGCGGGTATTCGTCGGCCCGGGCATCGGCCCGTGCTGTTACCGGGTGGGATCCGATACGGCTTCTCAATTCGATCCCCGGTATGTCAGGGACGGCCGCCTCGATCTGCGCAGGGCCAACCGGGAACTTTTACTGGAACAGGGCATAAAAGAGAGTTCGATATTGATCAGCGGGCTCTGCACGGCGTGCCATACGGAGCTGTTTTTTTCGCACAGGGCGGAAGGAGGCAGGACAGGGAGGATGATGGCCGTATTCGGGATAATAGAAGGTGGTCCATTTGGAACTTGACTTTTTTACCCGAAATGATCATATTCTGTCATTCGACTTTTCATGGTTGTCATGAATAGACAGGTGAGTTCAATCATCCAATACCAAAAAAAGGGGAGGATCAGATGAAGCGGTTCTTAACGGCAGCAGTCGTGTTGACCATGGTTTTCACGCTGGCGGCAGGCCTGTCCGCAAAATCGAACATCGGGCTGATGGGAGTCGGCGGAAAGGTCGGGTATGTCGATCCGGGCGGGGGGATCGGATCCACACTGGGATTCGGCGGCGTAGTGGATCTGGGCACCATCATGCCCAAGCTGGCCCTCGAGGCTGAAGTACTGTATTGGAAGAAGACCTACAGTGAAAGCGCAGGCCTTTGGGGCGGTGAAGATTACGAATGGAGCATTTCGGAATTCATCATATCCGCAATCGGAAAGTATTATTTCTCGGAAAAGAAATCGGATTTCAAACCCTATGCGGGCGGCGGATTGTCCATGATTTTTTGGAAATCCAAGTCTGACTGGGCCGGACTCGGCGGCGGGGAAGTGTCGGACACCCAGATCGCTATCACCGCAGTGGGCGGTGCAAAATAGGCCCTCAGCCCCACTCTCGACGGCTTCGCGGAATTCCGTTACACGACCGGCGACGGCGACTTCTGGGGCGTTTTTGCCGGAGTGGTCTACAAGCTGAAATAACCGGAATCATCATTCCATGAACCATTGCAAGGGGAGGGTCTTTCGCATGCTGGGGAAAGCAGCGGCCCTCCTCTTGCTTTTTTTTATCCTCCCTTTGTCCGCCCAAGAAACGCGGAAATCTTCCTGGGAATGGGGAATACGGACAGGCCCTACCATTTCGCTATATCCGGAAGTGTTGCGCGAGGTCTACCATGACCGCTGGCATGTGGATCTGTCCGCGCGCTACGCATTCAATTCCTCAATCGGCATCACCCTTTCCCTGTCCTATCAGCTTTTCAGCCCGGACCTGGAAGGCATCCTGAATTCCTTCTCAGTCAATCCGCCGGAAATGGAATCCTTCGACATCCGGGGCGGCCGCCTGCATGTCCTCGCAGCCGATTTTTCCCTGAGCCCTTTTTTCACACCCGAAAGGTTCCTGACCCGTTTCTACTGCCGGATCGGGGCCGGGTACGCGGCCATCCTCTGTCCCAGGGCGGAGTGGAATAGCCGCTGGCTGGGAAAGGATGTCGGGAATCCAAAGGACTCCGAATACGGGAGCGGGTTCTGCGCCAAGGCCGGCCTGGGCGTCCGGCAGGAACTGGACGACAACCTTTTCCTCGTCCTGGAAACAGGCGTGACCGGCATTTTTTCAGGTTCCTCCTTCACTTTCGCCCAGATGCGCTCAGAGATGGAAGCGGTCAAGGGGCATGTCGTCTTCCTGTCCGTGGGGGCCGGGCTGCGCTTCCTGCTCTGACTGCATCGACCGGTTTCCCGGGTCCCTCCGGCGTTCTTAAATTTAGCTTGCTTCGAGCCTTCCGATCCTCTATATTTATCCCGGTTGTTATCTTTTTAAAACCTGCATCAGAGGATTTTCCGTATGAATCCATGGCAATGCCTGATCCTCGCGGTCGTTCAATCCGCAACCGAATTCCTCCCTGTTTCCTCCTCCGGACACCTGCTATTCATGAAGGGCCTGTTCGGCATCGAGGAGATGCCGATTCTCGTGGACATCGTGCTCCATGCCGGCAGCCTGGTCGCCGTCCTGTTTTACTTCAGGAAAAAACTGATGGACACCCTCAAACAGGCCGGCATGGAAATCGCCCGCAGGGAAATGAAACAGCCAAACGTCCGACTCCTGCTATATGTCTTCATCTCCAGCGGCGTGACCTTTGCCGTGTACAAGCTTTTCGGCGATGCCATAGAGAAAGCCTTTCATGAGCCCGATGTGCTTCCCCTGATGTTCGGAATCACCACCGTCGTTCTGGCCCTGACCCTTGTCCTTCGCAACAGGGCGTCCACTCCCATGCCGATTCATGAAAAGTCCGCACTTTTCCCGGTTCTGGTCGGTCTGTTCCAGGGAGTCGCCATCCTGCCTGGCGTATCAAGGTCCGGATCCACCATTTCCGCCTCCCTGTACCAGGGCGTACGCAAGGATGAAGCTGTTTACTATTCTTTCCTGCTCTTCATCCCGGCCATGCTCGGAGCGATCCTGTTCGAGGGCCTTGAACCCGGCAGCGGGGCCTTCTTCTCCAAAAACTGGCTTCTGCTCGGCATCCTGTTCGTCGTATCCGCACTTGCGAGCCTGCTTTTCCTGGCCATTCTCTCCTGGATCACGCGGAGGGGCTCGATCCATCTTTTCGCCTTCTATACGGGCGGCATGGCCGTGATTTCCTGGCTGCTTTTCCGGTAGCCGCGCGGAGCGCAGAAAATGGCGGACTATCATCAGATCAAGAGCGGGATACAGCAGGGAAGGCTTGCGCCCGTGTACTTCTTCTTCGGCGAGGAGAGCCGGCCGATCGACACGCTGATCCGCGAGCTGGTGTCGGCGGCTACTGATCCGGCCACGCGTGATTTCAACTGCGATGTTCTGGATTCTGAAAACGCCGACATCGACCGCGTCCTGGCGATCCTGTCTTCATTCCCCATGATGGCGGACCGGCGTCTGGTCGTGCTGAAGTCCGTTGAAAAACTGTCGTCCTCAGAGATGGAAAAGCTCTCGGCCCGCATTGAATCGCCGGTTTCAAGCGCCTGCCTGGCGCTCACGGCCGGGAAGATAGACCGGAGAAAGAAATTCTATGCGCATCTGATCGAGCACAGCCAATGGCTCGAGTGCAAGCCCCTTTATGAGAACCAGGCTGTGGCCTGGGTGAAAAGGGAAATGCAGGAAAGGGGGCTGTCCATACGAGAGGAGGCTGCCGCCTTCCTGGTTCAGACTGCGGGCACATCCCTGAACGCGCTTTCGCAGGAAATGGACAAGCTGCAGACCTACGCCTGGAATGCGCAGGCCATCGACCTGGCCACGGTGCTGGCCGTGGCCGGTTTTTCGAGGAATTACAACACCTGGGAGTTTACGGACGCCGTCGCCCGCAGGGATGCGGCACGGGCGCTGTCCATCCTCCGTTACCTGATGCAGGACAGGCAGTCGCCAGCAGGGATGCTGATGGATGTTTCCAGGCGCATGATTCAGCTGCTTCACATCCGGCTTCTTCTGGAGGAGAGGATTCCGGAGGCGCAGATCATCTCCCTAACAGGCCTGAAACCCTTTTTTGCACGGCTGTACTTCGCCCAGGCCAGGCGATTCAACGCCGCCGAACTCGAGGAGGCCGTACCCATCCTCGTGCGGGCGGACCTGGCGCTGAAAACGGGGTGGATGGATCCGGAACTGGTCATGACCCTGGTCACGCACGACCTGATCCTGGGCTCCAGGGGAAGACGTTTTTTTTAGGCAAGCCCGGGCTGCCGGACGGATTGTACCGGGCGGAAAAGGCGCGGATGGACGAAAGGATGCGGAACTTTTAGGGGATTCCATTGTTAGATAAAAATGAAAAACGGGCGGTATTTTCGCGGAAAGCCGGAGGCCCTTCGGACGAGGAACTGATCGAACGTTTTCAAAAAGGGGACTTATACGCGTTCGAGGCCATTGTACGGCGATACAAGGATCCGCTGACCAATTTCGTTTATCATTATCTGGGCGACCGGATCGACGCAGAAGATGTAGTTCAGGAAACTTTTCTGCGGGTTTACCGGAACAAGCATCTGTACAAAAACATCGCGAAGTTTTCGACATGGATATACACGATAGCCGGAAATCTTTCCAAAACGGAACTGAGACGGAGGAAGAGGCGGAAACTCATGTCCTTGAGCCATCTGGGATTCGACGACAAGGATTACGAACTCCCTTCCACGCTGCAATCGCCCGACGGGATCGTCGACGGGGAAATGAAGGAGGAGACCATCCGGAGGGAGATCGAGGCCCTGCCGGTGAGGTTCAAGGAAGTCGTGATCCTGAGGGACATACAGGAGTTCGCCTACGAAGAAATCAGCGATATTTTGAAGATACCCATCGGGACCGTCAAGTCCAGGGTCAACCGCGGCCGGTTGCGGCTGCAGAAAAAATTGCAGCATCTGCTGGACAAGTCATGAGGGTGGAGGGATGCCTATGAGGCCTTGTCAACGTTTGAAGCGTATTTTGGACGAATATTGCGACGGTGCACTGAAAGGCCGGGATAAGAACGAAATCGAGCTCCATCTCAGCGGATGCAGCGGATGCGGAGACTATGTACACGGCATGCAGAACCTGAAGGCCGCACTCAAGACGCTCCCCGCAGTGCAGGCGGATGAAAACTTCATCATCCTCCTCCGCGAGAGGATCCGCAGGGAGGCCGCAAAGTCCTACCGGGCGAAACGGCTACGCGAAATCCCGGCGTGGCGATGGGCATTCATGGCCGGCGTGGCCGTGATCGCCGTTTTCACCGGGTTTCGCCTGTTCCAGAAGGACACTCCCTCGATCAGGCAAAACCCGGCTGTTCTCGGCATTGCCTCCGAGCCGGCGGCCGCGGACCCTGTTCCCCAGAAGCAGATCCAATACGTTCTTGAAGACCTCTCCGAGCAGCCCCGCTCATCCGCCACGGCTTCGCCCGAAGCCCTGCAGCAGGCCCAGACCGCATCCTCCGATTCCGCAAACCGGGAACGCCGGCTGGATCAGATCCGCGATCAGGTGAAAATAGTCAATTTCTGAGCCGGTCATGAAAATCAGCCCGTACCCTGCATCAGCCGCCGTGTGTCTCGCCCTGTCCGTGAGCCCTATGGCCCGTGCCGGCATCCCGGTGCCGCCGGACAACGGGGCATTGGCGGCGGTTATCCAGAAGGCCAAGCGTGCGGTCGTCAGCATCGAAACCCGTGTGGGCGGGAGGGAGAAAAAGGAATACCGGGTCGGTTCCGGGTTCGTCTGCAGTCCCAGTGGCGTCATCGCCACCCGTCTCAGCGTGATACGGGGAGGGGAGGACATCCGCGTCTGTTTCCAGGACGGATCCTGCAGGCCGGGATGCGTCGTCCATATCGACAAACCCAGCGAGCTGGCCTTGCTGAAAATCGCAGGCACAGGGTTCGACACACTCGCGCTGGGCGACGCCGGCAGCCTGCCGGTCTCCTCCCAGGTCATGGTGCTAGGCAACTCCCTGGGTGTTTTTCCTTCATTGACGCTCGCCAGTTTTCGCGGAATGGATGCGAAGGGGTTCCTCAACATATCGGCTTCCTTCCCTCCGGGCAACTGCGGCGGGCCTGTGCTGGACCAAAATGGCCGGTTGATCGGATTGCTCGCCGGCCGCATGGACCGCGATACAGGCGAAAAGGTGGCGGAGGAAGGCCAGGGAGCGGCCCTTCCGGTTGAAAGAATCCATGGCGTACTGCTGGGTGCAGTGCGGAGCATAGAACCGGGGCAGGGCTGGGTCGGCATGGCGATTGAAGATCTGGCCCGGCAGGGGGAAATCCCGGCTGTTCGGGTTGTAGAGGTTTTTCCGGGCGGACCGGCCCATCTGGCCCAGATCCAGCCTGGCGACACGCTGGTCGGATTCCAGGGTGAGCCCATCCCCCGGGGCAGGGATCTGGCCGAAAAGGTCCGGCTTCTGGAGCCCGATCAACCCGTCACCTTCCTGATCCGACGCGGGAAGAACACCATCGACCGCCGGGTGAACCTGATCCCCATCCCTTGAGCCCCCTCAGCCGGCGGCCGCGTCCGATTGACGTCCCTGCCGATCTTTTTTCTTTCTTTTCAGGCCTTTTTTTATTTGACAATCTATCAATTTTTATTAAATTACACGGTAGCTGGAAATCTGTCATTTTGATACCGGGGCGCGATGATTTCTTCGGACAGGAAACAATGGATGCTGATTCTGCTCGGCGTCATCCTGCTGATCATCGTCGGTTTCTTTATCCCTGTGCCGATGCAACACTGGCCCGGCGTCCTTTTCAAATTCCTGCTTCTTTTCACCGTGTTGGGAGGGGGGTATTACCTTTTTACATCCCCCCCGCCTGATCTGGCAGGAGGGAAAAGCGGAGCGGAAGGGATTGATGCAGCGGACGCATCAGCTCTCGCCGGAGAAGCGGAACCGGTGTCAGGCCATAGTTACGGCGAGGCTTTCAAGGTTTTTTCCAAGGAATATGTGGCGTTGCTGCGGAATGCCCTGGTCGGATCCTGCGCCGGGATTTATTTAGGAAGGGATCCGGATCAGCTGGACCTGGTGGCTGCCGACGACGACGAGGGCGGTTCACCCGCGGTGGACATGCCGGAGGACATCGGATTCCTAGAGAAAATCATCACTGAAAAGAAGGCTGTGCTCGAAAACGGCCTTCCGGAGGAATCCTTCCTGCCGGGCTTCGAGGAGATCGGGATTCAGTCCTATGTCGGCGTACCGCTGGAATACATGAGCGAAACGCTCGGCATACTGGCTGTGGGCAGCCGGGCGTCCGGGAGCTTCAGCGAGGAGGATGTCCATTTCTTGAAGCAGGCAGCGCGGGTGCTCGCGCGCGTGATGACCGACTATCACCGCGGATTGCGATGGGAAAAGGACCAGCAGATCTACCGGATACACCTGGAGCTGGAAAAAGACCTGAGGCAGGCGCGAGACGAGGAGAGCGCCTTCCTTGTCTTTGCGGAGCACATCAAGAAGCTCTTCCCGTTCAACCGCATGACGCTGAGCATACGCGACGGACTGGAGGGGGAAGTGCGCCAGATTTACGGCCAGATGGAACCCGTCCCGGTCGGCATGCGTTTTCCGCTCGACGAAGGATTGACCGGCTGGGTGATCAAGCGCAATTCGCCCCTCCTGGTCGAGGATCTTGAAAAGGGCGAATACATCCGCCCCAGGTATATGAAAAACGAAAGGGGCAGGCACGGCCTGCACTGCTTCCTCGGCATCCCGGCCGGCAACACGGACGGAGCCTGGGGATGCCTGAGCCTCGAGAGCGCGGTTGCGGGGCAGTACGCGGAGAAAGGCAAGGAGATATTCATCCAGCTCGCCTCGCCGCTGGCCTCGACCCTGGAGCGCATCTACATGAAAGACAGAAGAATCGCATAATCTTTTCAACCGGAGGAAATGAATGGCCAAGGCCAAAACGTTTGCAGACAAGCTGGCAAAATCGTCCCACGATTACTCGAAACACTGCCCCAAATGCGGCGAGAGCTTCGTCCCCATCAAGCTCGTCCAGTCTGAAAAGTCGAAAAAGACCGGCGCCTGGAAGTTCAACGAGAAGTACCTCGGACTGTGCAAGTGCAATTCTAAGGGAATCACCGGCTGACATGGCTGCACGGTTGTCGCGTATCCTGATCGCAACGCGGAACCGGGACAAGCTGGAGGAGATCCGTTCGATCCTGGGAGCTTCCTCCCGGGATTTTATTTCTCTGCTCGATTTTCCGGAGTTGGGAGAAATCATTGAGTCCGGCGCGACCCTGGAGGATAATGCGTTCATCAAGGCCGGGACGGCGTTTGAAAAGACCGGAATCCCGGCCATAGCCGACGATACCGGGCTCGAGGTGGACGCGCTTGGCGGCAGGCCGGGGGTTTATTCGAGCCGTTTTGCCGGGGAGAAGGCGACCTACAGCGAGAACGTGGAAAAGCTCCTGCGCGAGATGAAGGGCGTTCCTTCCGCGAAGCGCAGCGCAAAGTTCCGCTGCGTGGCTGCGGTCGTTGGACCGGGCATCGAACAATCGGTTGACGGCGTGTGCGAGGGCACCATTCTCGAAGCACGCCGCGGCGAAGGCGGTTTCGGGTACGATCCCGTGTTCTGGGTTCCGGAAATCGGCATGACTTTCGCGGAAATGTCCCTTTCGGATAAGAACGCGGTCAGTCACCGCGGCAGGGCTTTCCGCGCCATGGCGGAGTTGCTGAAGGAACTTTCCATTTAGGAAGCGATTTTTTCCCCTGTCTCCGCTTGCGGGAAGGGCGGCCAAGGGGATGAGGTCTCGGGGCGTAGCGCAGTCCGGCTAGCGCACCTGCTTTGGGAGCAGGGGGTCGTGGGTTCAAATCCCACCGCCCCGACACTTTTTAAGCCCTTGATTTTAATAGTCAAGGGCTTTTGTTTTATGGGTTAAAATGAGTTAGGAGCGAAGTGAGTTAAAGTGAAAATTGGAGTGGCCGACCGAAAAAAATATTTCTTGAAAACATGATCCATGCGGATATGTTTTTAAGGCAAAGGCAAGGGTATCCAGGTTCGAAGGGAAAAGACGAAGTATCGGACGTTCAAGCTGAGGCGGAGTCGAAATCTCTACCCGCCTGTTGAAGAAAAAAGACTTGCCTATGAGAATTGTATCTCTTAATTTCATTTATTATTTGTCTGAAATACTCCAATTATAGAAACGGATATCTGGCTTGGAGAACAAATCCCCTCAGGAAAAGCGGCGATTCATAAATGTCCCGTTCTTGGGGATTCTTTACTGGGTCTCCGCAATGGTCATTGTCTGGTACGCATGGACGGGATGGAGCTATTACGCCACGCCCATCCGGGAAAGGCCGCACCGCACCGAATACGTAAATCTGAAACCCGGCGGGACAACCGGGCATGGACTGGGCATGATCGGCGGCCTCTTGATCCTCCTGACCCTGGCCTATTCAGCTAGAAAACGATGGAAGTTCCTTAAAAAATTCGGTTCCATACCCCGTTGGCTCGACGTGCATGTGTACTTCGGCATCATCGGGCCCCTTCTGATCATCCTTCACACCGGCCTCAAACTCAATGGGCTGGTGGCCGTCGCGTTCTGGGCCATGATCGCAGTGATGCTGAGCGGTTTCGTGGGACGTTTCCTGATGCGCCAGATCCCCCGCGACATCAAGGGCCATGCGGTGGACCTCCAGGAGCTGATCAAAATCAGGGAAGCCCTGCGCAGGAAACTTCTGGATAGCAGCCGCGTCGGCGCCTCGACCCTCGAGTCCATCGAACAGACCGCCCTGGGAGCGGGGAGCCGTGCCAGGGGGCTGCTGGCCTACATAACGGCGCTGGCGGTCAACAACACCGTCAGCCGCGTCCGGATCGCGCGTCTCATGAGGCAAGCAGACGAAGCCGCCGGTTCCCATGGACGGCATGCATCCGCGCTGAACCGCATCGCGTTCGAGGAGGCCCTGCTGAACCGCCGCATTCTCCTGTTGAAAAAAAGCCAGGGATTTTTCAAGAACTGGCACCAAATCCATAAGCCCTTCGCCACGGTGATGTTCTGCATCATTTTCATTCACGTGGCCGTGTCCGTGTACCTGGGCTACCGATGGATCTTTTAAGGTATCGGACCCTTCGATGAGGGCTGCGTCCGTCATATATATTCTCTGGGCATCTGCCGCGGCGACGGCCCAGATTTCTCCCGGCCCGCTTCACCAAACGCACTCCCGGCTCGAAGGGATACAAAACTGCACCCGCTGCCATGCGGCGGGGAAAAAGATCGCTCCTGAGAAATGCCTGGCTTGCCATTCCCTCATCGGTTCCAGCATGGACGCGGGAACAGGAATGCATCGGAAGGAAACGCACAGCCGGTGCGAAACTTGCCACATCGAGCATCATGGGCGCGATTTCGACCTGATTTACTGGCGGGACGGGCTGAAGGCCTTCGACCATACAAGAACCGGATTTCCCCTCAAGGAAGCGCACGCGCGCCTCGACTGCCGCGCGTGCCACCGGCCAGAATTCATTGCAGACACGGGGAGGGTGGTCAAAGGCGGAGGTTCTCCATTGCGGACGTTCTTCGGATTGGGCAAGGACTGCGCGGGCTGCCACGAGGACCCGCACCGGGGTCAGTTCGGGCGGCCGTGCGTCGACTGCCACGACGAAACGCAGTGGAGACCGGCGTCGCGTTTCCGGCATGACAGCACGCGTTTCGCATTGACTGGCAGGCATCGGGACGTCTCCTGCGGAAAATGCCATGCTGCTGGCAAAAATCCCGACTCGAAGAAATACCCCGATTACCTGCGGTATTCGGGCACCCGGTTTTCGGCCTGCACGGACTGCCATGCCGACCCGCACGAGGGTCTGCTGGGACGCGCCTGCGAAACCTGTCATGCCACGGAAGGCTGGGACCGCGTCAAATCCGGCGCATTCCGGCACGAAATAACGGGGTATCCCCTGATGGGACGGCATTCCCAGGTGGCGTGCAAGAAATGCCACGTTCCGGGAAAACCTCGGAGAATCCAGAAACACGAACGGTGTTCCGATTGCCACGCCGACGTACATTCGGGAAGGTTCCTGAGCCGCCCGGAATACGGAGATTGCGCGGCATGCCATTCCGTGGATGGATTTTCACCCGCCCGTTTCACCATTTCCCAGCATGCGGGGACGCGTTTCCCCCTTTCAGGAGCCCATCTCGCCGTTCCCTGCATCGCCTGCCATGCCTGGGTTCGCCCGTCCGAAGTGACCGCGGCCCCGCGCTTCGACTTTCCGGACATGCGATGCCGGACCTGTCATGCGGATCCGCATCAGGGGGAGCTGAATATGTGGATACAAGACGGCGGGTGCGAGATGTGCCACTCCCCACAGGCCTGGAGAGACGTTCGATTCGACCATGACCGGACCCGGTTCCCCCTTGAAGGCCGGCATCAAGCAGTCGCCTGCAGGGCTTGTCATTCTGATTCGCTCTCCGACGCGCACGCGGTTCTTCGTTTTTCGGCGAAAACCACGGCCTGCGCCGGCTGTCACCGCGACCCTCATGGCGGCCAATTATCGGAAAAACCCGACCAAGCGCCGGTATCGACACGCTGCGACCGCTGCCACTCTTCTTCGGGATGGAAGGCGGAGAAATTCGACCACGACAGGGATTCCAAATTCCCGCTCACCGGCGCTCATCGCTCCCTCGCCTGCGGGAGATGCCATCCCCGGGAAACGCGGGACGGAACCTCCTTCATCCGGTACAAACCGGTTCCGCATCAATGCGATTCCTGCCACGGCATCCGAATACCCGTAAAAGAAGGCGGAGCCCGATGAACTGGAATACAGCCTGCCTGGTTTTAGGGATTCTTCTGCCGTGTGCGGACCTGCCGGCCCAGCTTCCCGGCGCCACGCAAAGTCCGCATGGCGCTTCCATGAAGCGGGACTGCAGCCAGTGCCACAACACAAAAGACTGGACGGTCGACGCATCCAACGTCGTTTTCAACCACCAGGAAACCGAGTTCCCCCTCACCGAGGCCCACAGGAACGTGCGCTGCAGGGCCTGCCATCAGAATCTTGAATTTGATCGTGTGGGGAAGTCCTGTTCCGATTGCCACACGGATTTTCACCAGGGACGCATGGGCAAGGATTGCGAGTACTGCCACACGGCCGGCACCTGGGAGGACCGCAGAAAAGTCCGGGAAAACCACGTGCGGACCCTTTTCCCGTTGATCGGGGCCCACGCCTCCGCCGAATGCGAGGATTGCCACGGAACCTCCGACCGCAGCGGATTCGCAGGGACCTCAACGGCCTGCCTGTCCTGCCACCGTGAGGAATACAACCATACCGCGGATCCCGACCATCGCAAAGCCGCGTTCGGAGAAAATTGCACGGAATGCCACGGGGACGGAGCAGTGTCGTGGAAAGGCGCTTCTTACCGTCATTCTGGCTCATTTCCATTGACTGAAGGACACGCAGCTCTCAGATGCCGTGACTGCCATGAACGGGTTTATAGCGGCACGTCGACGGACTGCTTTGCCTGCCACGAGGCGGATTACAGGCGGGCGCTGGATCCCGATCATGTCACTGGACGATTTCCGATGGATTGCCGCCTTTGCCACACGGCCGCTTCGTGGGTCCCCTCGTCGTTCAACCACGACCGGACCTCCTTTCCATTGACCGGGGCCCACCGGGCCGCGGCGTGCACCGCGTGCCATGCGGACAACCGGTATGCCGGAACGCCCGCGGACTGCTGGTCCTGCCATCAGAAGGACTACACCGGTGCGTCGGATCCGAACCATGCGGCGAACAGCTTTGACCGGGACTTCTTGCGATGC
>Ga0233423_10000657_pt1 | contig 17690 bp, 14 predicted proteins | sample Watercolumn_Mata_FD_180713 | JGI IMG/M metagenome (GOLD analysis project Ga0233423, IMG submission 180713) | Freshwater microbial communities from Lake Matano, South Sulawesi, Indonesia - Watercolumn_Matano_2014_112_MG | ecosystem: Environmental > Aquatic > Freshwater > Lake | place: Indonesia...
TCTGGTCTTGGGGCAGAGCGTTAAAAAAATCTCTGGTCATAGCCCGTTCGCCGCCGATGGCGTACATCGGCAATAGTTTGGGAATCACCGCGCCTAGCCCTAGCACCCGGTCGCGCAGGCCCACGGACATGACGGCTTGGCCGCTGGTGACCGGCGCGAGGATTTGGCGGACATGTTCTAAGGTTAGGTTTTCCAAATCAGCGTCGGCAAACATGATAATGTCACCGCTGGCATGCTTAAAACCTTCAATCATGGCGCTACCTTTGCCCTGGCTGGTCGGCCGAATTATTACTTTGACGCCGAAATTTTTGGCAACTTCGGCGGTGTTGTCCTGGCAAGCATCGGCAACCACGATGATTTCTTTGAGCTCGGGCGCTTTAGTGACAATCTGAAGCACCCGGCCGATATTTTCGGCTTCATTATGCGCCGGAATAATCAGAGAAATATTGGGTTGGGAATTTTTCATTCTTTTAGCGCTTGAACTTCGGCTTGATTTTTTAGCAAGGCAATAATTTGATCAAGCTCGCCATCGATTATAGCTTTGATATTATTAAAATTTTCATTAAGGCGATGATCGGTGATGCGATCCTGCGGAAAATTGTAGGTGCGGATTTTTTCGCTGCGATCGCCGGAGCCGATTTGCGCTTTTCTGGCTTGGCTCAATTTTTGGCTTTCTTCCGCCTGTTTTAAAGCCAAAAGCCGCGAGCGTAAAACTATCATGGCTTTTTCTTTGTTTTGCAATTGCGAGCGTTCGTCCTGGCAGTTGACCACCAGCCCGGTCGGCAAATGGGTGATGCGTACCGCCGAATAAGTGGTATTGACGCTTTGGCCGCCGTGGCCGCCGGCGCAAAAAGTGTCTAGGCGCAAGTCCTTGGGGTCGATTTTTAAATCCATTTCTTCGGCCTCGGGCAAGACAGCCACAGTAGCCGTGGATGTGTGCACCCGGCCTTTTTTTTCGGTTTCGGGCACGCGTTGGACCCGATGGACGCCGCTTTCAAATTTCATCAAGCTAAAGACGCGTTGGCCGTTGATTTCAAAAATAACCTCTTTAAAGCCGCCGATGCCGATGTGGTTGGCCGAAATAATTTTGGTTTTCCAACCGCGTTTTTCAGCAAAGCGGGAGTACATTCTGAAAAGCTCGGCGGCAAACAAGGCGGATTCATCACCGCCGGCGCCGGCGCGAATTTCGATGATAACGTCTTTGTGGTCGTTGGGGTCTTGGGGTAGCATCAAGGTTTTGATTTTTTTTTCCAAATCGTCCTTCTTTTTTTTAAGTTCGGCCAGTTCTTCTTCGGACATCTGGCGCAATTCGGCGTCGCCGTCGTTTTCCTTGATGATTTTTTCCGTGGCCAGAGTGTCGGCTTCAATTTTGTCCAGTTCTTTTTTGGCGGCGATGATTTCTTTGAGGTGGTCATATTCCTGGGAGGTCGCTTTCAATTTTTGCGCATTGGCAATCACCGCCTCGTCTTGCAGGAGGCGCTCCAATTCTTCAAAGCGTTGTTCTAGGGTAGCCAGTTTGGCTTTCATATATTTGGATTATACTCTAAATAAAAAGAACCCACCATAAGCAATGAGCTCTTTTTATTTTGACTAGTAGTTGTTACTTATCTGTTTTAACTTTGGCTTTGGCGGCCTTGACTTTTTTTTGCCGTTCTTTTTTGGCTTTTTTGCCGACTTTGGCGGCGCTAATCGCGGCCTTGGCCTCCACTCGTTTTTGGAATTTATCCACTCGTTTGGCAGAGTCGATGAGCTTCTGTTTACCGGTATAGAAAGGATGGCAGGCGGAGCAAATTTCCACATTAATTTCCGGCAAGGTTGAGCCAATGGTAAAAGTGTTGCCGCAGACGCAAGTGACTTTGGCGTCCTCGTGGTATTGGGGGTGGATGTCTTTTTTCATAAAATTCGTAAAGTATTCTACTCTGAATCATAGATAATTTTTTTAAATATGTCAAGATTTTTTTAGAAAAAAGAAGCCCCGTGGTTCTCTGGTGAGAACCGCGGGGTGAAGGAACGGGGAAAAGGGGCTGATTAGCGGTCGATTTTAGCCGCGCCAGTCCAGGCCGATATCGCCGCCGTCATCAGCCGTTCCAACGCAGGGCGAACCTGGTGCTAATCGGTAGTCGGGCTGAAGCAGGGGATCGGCATCCAAGATCAGGCTGGGATCAGTCGACGCTCCGCCGGTTGCATCCTGGTAATCGAAGAGGCAGCAATAGGTGGCTATCGGCTGTGTCCAGTAAGTGCCCAGCAAAGCCACGCGGCTGTGCAGGATGATGGAATTCTTGATCACCCAATCATAGGAGCCGCCGGTAACCACGACATTGTCAGCATCCACATTGCCCAGTAGGACGCAGTGGTTGATGTAGGCTCCGGCGCTGTAGGAGGTGGTCACTGTGCTGGCATCAGATTCGACTGCGCAGTTGGTCATCACCAGCCGGACATTGCCTTCGGTGAAAACTGCGGCGCCATCGTAGTATGTTCCGGCCGGATTGTTGATCACAGCCAGATTGTACAGCGTTACGGTCGTGCTCGGACCGCCGCCACCGCCCTTTTCCATTGCCTTGCCTATGCCAACAGTATAGACATAGGAGCTGGCAAAGACAGCATTGGAATGGCTGCCGTAATTGGTGATCCGGCTGACATCCGGCCCTAAACCTGAAACGCTCACCGACTTGCCAGAGGGAACCCTGAATCCATCGAAGTCGCCTTCGGGAAGCGCGATAAGCACCGGAGACTCGCAATCGTCAATCGCATCCTGAATCGTCAGATATTGCTGACCGTTGGCAATAACCGGCTCTTGCTCGTGCTCGAAGATGATATCGATGTCGATATCTCCGTAGATATCGACCGGCGTGTAGTCATAACGCAGGATGTCGCTGAAATCGAACTCGCCGCTGAAATCCAATTCGGCTACGATTAGCGGCAGATCCGACTGGTATATTTCGCCGTTAGTGTCGGTGATAACCAGCGTTCCGCCGCTGAAATCCAAAGGAAGATTCGCTCCGAAAACGGTTTCATCTTTCTCGTACCACCAGCAGACCATAAGCTCCTGGCCGTCAGCGGTAACGATTTTGGCCGATTGGCAATCGCCAGCACCATACTGCCCCGGCAAGCTGTTGATCACCAGCCGGAAGTAGTAGTTGGGCAAGAAGCCGACTTTCACTGCCAGGCGTGCGGTTTCACCCGCGACGACCTGGACGCTTGCCGGCGTTTCGGAATTGAACAAGACTATGCCGGTGGCATCGGTGATGTAGACATTGGCAAAGTAGTTGCCCGGAAAGATGCCGGTGGCCAGTCCATCGAAAACTCCCTCAATGATCGGGATCTCGATATAATATCCTTCGCCGCATTTGCCATCGGCGCACTTGCCTAATTCGAATGCTTGCTCCCAGACATTGATCAGCACGTATCGCGCCTTGCTCTTGAACGCCTTGCCGATCCCGATGAGCTCAGGGTAAGAGAGACTCTTTTCGCCGGCTGACCCGTAAAGGTCACCCTTGATCCGCAGGTTGCCGGTTTGGCTGACGTCAATCGTCGGATCGCCGACATTGACGATAGTCGTACCGGAATCAGGCGGATCAGGCAGATCTTGCGGTGCCGGACAGCCAGCAAAGAGGATAGTGGCCAAGAGTGCTACAAATGTCAGATTGGTCTTCATGGGGTGTTCTCCTGTTTCATGTTTTGGACCTATTTCAATCTCACAACACTTTCGAAAGTCAGAAACCGTATTATTTTGGGCTTTATTTTTTCCTTTCTCGTTATGGGTGTGTTGATGATACCATAAACAGTGGATTATTCAGCGTATTTCAGTATTTATAGCTTAATTCTCAAAGTGCAATTTTCCGTTTTTTATTATATCATAGTTTAAATATTTTGTCAATAGATTAGACTACCAGTTAATTTTTTCTTGACAATTTAATTTTAATTTGCTAAATTTTATATTGTCTTTATTTTAAATAAAACACCCATACTTCTTAAATTTTCCTTGCCCGGCTAAAACGCCGGTGGAGAGAGAAGTAGCGGTCAGAAAGGAAAAAAATATGAATTTACCGAGCATTTTAGAATTGCTCCAGTCGGGAGTACACTTCGGCCATCAGAAGGGGCGCTGGCATCCCAAAATGAAGCCCAATGTCTTCATTGAAAGGAACGGGGTGCATATTATTGATTTGGAAAAAACTTTGGAATCGCTCAAAGCCGCCGTTGATTTTGTGTCACAGGTAGCGCAAACTGGCGGTGTTGTTTTATTTGTGGGCACTAAAAACCAAGCCCAGGCTATTGTCAAAAAGTACGCTTTGTTCGCCGGCATGCCATACATAGTCGAAAAATGGATCGGCGGCATGTTTACTAATTTTTCCAACGTCAGCAAGCTGATTAAAAAATACAAAACTCTGAAAGAGGAAAGAGAGACTGGCGCTTTAGCCAAATACACCAAAAAAGAGCAGGTTAATTTTTCCAAACAAATTGAGAAGTTGGAAAAATTAGTCGGCGGCTTGGCAGAGCTGGGCAGAATTCCGGAGGCCATCTTTGTTGTGGATGCCAAAAGGGAAAAAACCGCGGTCGCTGAAGCCAGAAAGCGCGGCGTGAAAATCGTGGGTTTTTGCGACACCAACATCAATCCGGAATTTTTAGATTATCCGATATTTGCCAATGATGACGCGGTAAAATCAATCGAGATGATCACCAGAATCATCGCCGAAGCGATTCTTGAAGGCAAAAACAGAAAAACAGAACAAAATTAATTTTTAAAATTATAAATTCCCATGTCTATTGATCTTAAAATTATCTCCGACCTGCGCGAAAGAACCGGCGCCGGCGTTAGTGATTGCCAGAAAGCGCTAATAGAGGCCAATGGCCAGATTGAGTTAGCTATTGAAATTTTAAGAAAAAAAGGCGAAATCAAAGCCGCTAAAAAATCAGACCGCGCTACCAAAGAGGGCTTGGTAGCTTTGGCTCGGGGCGAAAATAAAGTTGCTGCTGTGGTGCTGTCCTGCGAAACCGACTTTGTTTCTCGTAATAGTGATTTTCAGGCCACGACTCAGAGTTTTGCTGATAAATTGTTAAGCGATGGCACAGACGGTTTTGCGGCTTGGGCGGAAGGCGTGATAAAAAATGAATTAGTGGTGAAGATAGGCGAAAATATAAAGTTAAGCGATTTTGGCATCATTGAAAGCCCGATTATTGGCAGTTATTTGCACGCTAATAAAAAAGTGGCCGGTGTGGTGGCGCTCGTTGGTGGCAATCAGGAGTTGGCCAATGAAATTGCGATGCAGGTGGCGGCTATGAGTCCCAGATATATCAAATCGGAAGATGTGGCCAAAGAAGAGATTGATAAAGAAGTGGAAATTTATCGCGAGCAGTTGAAAAATGAAGGCAAGCCAGAAAACCTTTGGGAAAAAATAATCACCGGCAAGTTGGCCAAATATTACGAGGAAATTTGTTTGCTGGATCAGATTTACATTAAAGACGACAGTAAAAAAATCAGTGATTTAATTGCTGATGCCGGCGTTGATTCAATTAAGGAGTTTAAAAAATTTCAAGCTTAAAAAAATGCGTGTAGTCTTGGTACAATTCACTCCTTGGGACAAATTGTACGCTTTTGATCCAGCGGATTTTGCCGTGAAAATCGGGGAAGCGGTGATTGTCACCACGGAATTTGGCACGGAATTGGCCAAAGTGGCGGAAATAGTTGATTGGAGCGAGGAACAAATCAAAGAAGTCGGTGAATTAAGACCGATAGACAGATTGGCCAACAAAGAGGATAGAGAAGTTTTAGCCAGCAACAACAACAAAAAAAGCAAAGAGGAAGCGATAAATTATTGCCATAAATTGATCAAGCGGCATGATTTGGAAATGAAACTGGTGGAGTGTTTTTTTTCGTTTGATGACCGGCGGTTGACATTTGCATTTATAGCTGACGGCCGAGTAGATTTTAGAAATTTGGTTAAAGAACTGACAAAACATTTTCAGCGAGCCGTGCGCTTGCATCAGCTGGGAGTGCGCGACGAAGCCAAGGTGGCGGGTGATATCGGCTCCTGCGGTTATCGCTTGTGCTGTGGCAGTTATCTAAAAAAGTTAGGTAATGTTTCTTCGGATTTGGCCGAAGGACAACAGGTGGCGCACCGGGGAGCCGAGCGGTTGTCAGGAATTTGTGGCCGGTTGAAATGTTGTCTGGCTTATGAGGCCGAACTGTACGACGAATTGGCAAAGAAGCTGCCACCGGTCGGCACGCGTGTCAAAACTAAGCATGGCCGGGGCGAGGTAGTGGGCTGGCATATTTTGCGCGGCAGCGTGGATGTAAAAATAGACCCGGAAAAAGAAGGTGACAAGCCGATTATTGCGGAAGTGCCGATAAAGTAAATATGGATTTAGCCAGCTTTTAGGAGCTGGTTTTTTATTTTGAAAATGTCTGATATAATATAAGCAATATAAAAGTTAATTTTATCATCTATGCGTAAAATCGCTATTAATGGTTTTGGCCGCATTGGCCGATCAGCTTTTAAGATTGCCTGGGCAAACAAAAAAATTAAAATAGTCGCCATCAATGATCTGATTGATACTAGAACTCTGGCTTATCTTTTGAAGTATGATTCGGTTTACGGACGCTGGGGTAAAAAGATATCTTATGATAAACAAAATTTAATAGTTGAAGGTAGAAGGATACCGGTATTGTCTCAGAAAGATCCGAAAAAATTGCCTTGGAAAAACTTGGGAGTTGAGGTAGTGTTGGAATGTACTGGCGCGTTTGAAAGCAAATCAGAATTGGCTTGGCATCTGGAGGCTGGCGCTAAAAAAGTGGTTTTGTCTGCTCCGGCCAAAGATCAAATGCAGACATTAGTTTTTGGCACAGAACTGACAAAGAAAAGTTTGGGTAAAAATGAAAAAATAATTTCCAACGCCTCTTGCACAACCAATTGTATTTCTCCGGTGATGCAGATATTAAATTCCCAGTTTGGAGTGGAGAAGGCGATTATGACCACCGTGCATGCTTACACTGCCAGCCAGAAGTTGGTCGATAGTCCGGATGCCAAAGATTGGCGACGTGGCCGCGCTGGCGCTGTCAATATGGCGCCCTCAACTACTGGCGCGGCTAAAGCTACCACGCTAGTGATTCCAGAATTAAAAGATAAATTTGATGGCCTAGCCGTCCGCGTGCCAGTAATCTGTGGCTCGCTTTCGGATATTACCGCGGTATTAAAGAAACAGACTACCGCAGAAGAGGTGAATAAAGTTTTTGCTAAGTTTGCCAGTCATCCATTATACAAAGGGATATTGGCCGTGACCGGAATGGATGATGAATTGGTATCGTCTGATGTGATTGGTACAAATTATTCGGCAATTGTGGATTTGAAATTTACCAGAGTGGTGGGTGGGAATCTGGTGAAAATCCTAGCTTGGTATGATAATGAGTGGGGTTATACCAATCGGTTGGTAGAAATGGCTCTGGCAGTTTGATTTTTTGTCCACTTGTAATTTAGGTGGTTATTTGCTAGGATATAAGGGTTTTCTAATCTCTTATGAGCGAGAATGTGTTTCAAAGAATGTTTAAACCGGGTCCACGAGGCCAATTACGCTGGATTTTAATCGGCATCTTGGGCTTGTTTTTAATTACTGCTTTTGTTGATTTTACCGGTTTTCAGAATGTAGTGGCAGCTAAAGTTGACCAGGCGTTTTCAGCGGTGCCAATTTTTAATAATTTGCGCGTTTGGCCGAAAATCGAGCGTAGTAAAGTGGATAATAGCAAGAATTTAGATTTTAAAAGTATTAAAGATATTGACTTGGCGGCTTATGGTTTTCCTTTTAGTTTGGGCCTTGATCTTTTGGGCGGCGCGCATTTAATTTACAATGCTGATGTTTCTAATATAGATTTAACAGACAGAGGCAATGCTTTGGCTGGAGTGCGGGATGTGATTGAGCGCCGCGTCAACGCTCTGGGAGTTTCTGAACCGGTGGTACAGACCAATCAGGAAGGTGACAAGTGGCGAGTGATTGTGGAATTGGCCGGGGTGCAAGACGTCAATCAGGCCATAAAAATGATTGGCGAGACTCCGCTTTTGGAATTCAAAGAAGAAAATCCTAATGCCACTCAATTGACGCCAGACCAAATTAGTGAACTCAATAAACAGAATGAGGCCATAAAAGCTAAGGCCGAAGATGTTTTAAAACAAATCAATTCAGGCGGTGATTTTGCGGAGCTGGCTAAAAAATATTCCGATGACCCAGGCAGTAAAGATAATGGGGGTTTATATACTGGTGTGAAAAAAGGAGTGTTTGTAGCTGAATTTGAGAATGTTATTTTTGATAAATTGAAAGTGGGAGAGACTTATCCAGAACTAGTCGCAACACAATTTGGTTATCATATTATTAAAAAAGAAGCCGAAAAGGGGAGCGGCGACAGCCGAGAAATAGATACTAGGCACATTTTGTTTAAAGTAAAAACACCGGCTGATTTAGGGATTAATGTCCAGCAAGAGTGGCAAAATACAAAACTGACCGGGCAACAGCTTTCTAAAGCCAGAGTAGAAATGGATCCAAATTCGGGTATGCCTCAAGTAGCTCTGGAATTCAACAAAGAGGGTTCGGATCTATTCGCTGATATTACCAAGCGAAATACCGGCAAATTAGTGGCTATATTTTTGGACGGCCAGGCCATAAGTATTCCCCGAGTCAACGAACCGATTCTTTCTGGCCAAGCGGTGATCTCCGGTAACTTTTCTATGAAAGAAGCTAAGATTTTGGCCCAGCGACTCAATGCCGGCGCTTTGCCGGTGCCGATAACACTTTTGTCGCAGACCACCGTAGGCGCGAGTTTGGGTAACGAATCGGTGCAAAAAAGTTTGGTGGCCGGCGGTTGGGGTTTATTGCTGGTGGCGATTTTTATGATTTTCTACTATCGCTGGCCCGGCTCTTTGGCGGTGTTGGCTTTGATAGTTTATGTGGCGATTACCTTGGCGATTTTTAAGCTAATTCCAGTAACCATGACCTTGGCGGGCATTGCTGGTTTTATTTTGTCTATTGGCATGGCCGTGGACGCTAATGTTTTGATTTTTGAAAGATTAAAGGAGGAATTGCGCGGCGGTAAGGATTTGCCCAGCGCCGTGGAAGAAGGTTTCCGGCGCGCCTGGAGTTCAATCAGGGATTCCAATGTTTCCTCGCTGATTACCTGTGTGATTCTTTATTTTTTCGGCGCCAGTATTATTCGCGGTTTTGCCGTTACTTTGGCGATTGGCATTTTGGTTTCCATGTTTTCGGCCATTACCATTACCAAGCAGTTCTTAAGGTTGGTGGTCAAATGGAAGATCGCCCGGCCCTTATGGCTTTACGGTGTTGGCAAAAAAGCCGCCGGCGTTAAATAATTTTATGAAACTAAAAATAATTCAAAACAAAAAATATTTTTATTCGTTTTCCGGCTCGCTGTTTTTAATTAGTATTTTATGCCTGATTGCCTGGGGGCTAAGGCTGGGCATTGATTTCAGCGGCGGCAGCTTGATGGAGCTGAATTTTTCCGGCCCTCGCCCCGAGAGCCAGCGGTTGCAAAATGAACTGGCTGATTTCAAGCTGGAGGATTTAAGAATCCAACCAGCAGGCGAGCAAGATGTGATTATGCGTTTTAAGACTATCGAAGAAAACACCCATCAGGAAATACTGGCAAAAATCAAAAATAAATTTGAGCAACCAGAACAAAAAATTACGGAAAAACGCTTTGAATCGGTAGGCCCGATTATCGGTCAGGAATTGCAGCAAAAGGCCTGGATTGCTATTTTTTTGGCCACGCTGATGATTATTTTGTACATCGCTTATGCCTTTAGAAAAGTTTCCAAACCGGTGGCTTCCTGGAAATACGGCGTGGCGGCGATTATCGCCTTGACTCATGATATTGTCATTGTGGTTGGATTGTTTTCTATTTTGGGGCACTTCCGCGGCATTGAGGTAGACAGTCTGTTTATCACCGCGCTCTTGACGATTCTTGGCTTTTCGGTTCATGACACGATTGTGGTATTTGATCGCACCCGGGAGAATTTGGCCCGGCATTACAGCGCTGATTTTGAAGCAGTGGTCAATGACAGCGTTAATCAAACGATTGTCCGCTCCATTAATACCTCCGTGACCACCCTGCTGACCTTGACGGCTTTATTCTTGTTCGGCGGCGAGACCATTAAGAATTTTACTTTGGCCTTGATCGCTGGCATCACGGTCGGCACTTATTCTTCGATTTTTGTGGCCAGCCCGATTATCGTTTCCTGGCACAATTTCAGTCGCCGCGCCAGAGCCGCCAGGTAATTAAATTTAGTGATATTGGCGTTTAGCCATTTTTAATAAATCACCGTGTAAGTTAATATCAAGAAAGTTTTATCTCCGTAAGTTGTTTTTTCTTGGGAGGGAATAAAACTCCAATGATAAAGAGGTCGTCTTACAAAAGTTTTAACTAAGAACAAAACAACTATGGAAAAGAAGTTATACGTCGGCGGTTTGCCCTACAAAACCACTGACGATGATTTAGCCCAGGCGTTTTCTCAAGCGGGCAACGTGGTGTCGGCCAAGGTCATCACCGACAAAATGTCCGGCCGCTCCAAGGGTTTTGGTTTTGTGGAAATGTCCACGCCAGAAGAAGCCCAACGAGCCATTGAGATGTTTAACAAGCAGGATTTTGGCGGCAGAAACATTATTGTCAACGAAGCCAGACCAATGGAAAACAGAACTCGTTAAACTGTCAATTTTTAAACACTCCGTTTTCAGCCATATTGGCTGGTCGGAGTGTTTATGTTTGACAAAATAATTTATTCTTGATATAATAAAGTCAATAGTTAAAAAGATGCTTGTTTTTAGCTAAATTTAGTTAAAAACAATCTAATTATTTTTTATTAATTTTGTTATGTCAATCTTAGACCAAGTCAGAAAAAACCAATTTCAAGATAATTTGGCCGGCTTTAATCCGGTGGTTACTTTAAATACGCTTTTTTCCCATTTAAGCGAAAAGGAACGGGAGATTATCAAACGTCGGTTTGGTTTGGAATCGTATCATCAGCACACCTTGGAAGAAATTGGCAAGCATTACGGTATCACTCGTGAACGGGTCAGACAGATTGAAAATTTAACTATTAAAAAACTAAAACAACTGGAGGCCTTAAAAGACGAAATTGGCCGGGCTGAAAAAGTGGTGGCGCAGCTTCTGGAAAGATACGGCGGCGTGATGGAAGAGACCTTTTTTTTGGAAAATGTTTTGAATTATTTAAATACCCAGGAAAATATTGATAACGCCTTACTGTTTTTGGCCGAGCATATCTTTTCCGACCACGTCACCCGCGTCCGCCAGGACAAGGAGTTTAATAATTTGTGGCGTTTAAGCTCTTCAGACGTAGCCATCTTAAAAGAAGTGGTCAGCGAGATGGTGCGGGTGATTGAAAATCACAGCCAGCCGATCAGCTTAAAAGAGCTGTTGGAAAAAATTAAAGAAACCAAATACTTTAAAGACAATCGCGATAAAATTATGTCGGCAGCTGTATTTTTGGAGGCCACCGAAGAAGATGTTGATAATATTTTGGAAAGTTTTCTGCGGGCCAGTCGCAAAATTAAATCCAACCTTTTCAACGAGTGGGGCTTGGTGTCTTGGGGCACGGTTTTGCCCAAAAGAATCAACGACAAGATTTATATGGTATTAAAACAAGCCGGCAAGCCGTTGCATTTCACCGAAATCGCCCAAGCCATCAACGAGACCAAATTTGACGACAAAATCGCTTACGCGCCCACAGTGCATAATGAACTGATTTTGGATGATAAATATGTTTTGGTGGGCCGCGGGATTTACGCGCTTAAGGAATGGGGCTACAATCCCGGTAATGTCTCCGAGGTTATTGAAGAAGTGATTAAAGAAAACGGACCATTGACCCGCGAAGAGATCATGGAGAAGGTTTTAGCCAAAAGAAATGTCAAGCGGCCGACCGTTTATCTGTCACTGATGAATCATAAAAAAGTTAAAAAAGCGGACAACGGCAAATACCAATTGGCCGAAGAAGCGGTTTAGGTGTCGGCCGTTGCTTTGGTGGCTGATAACTGCTAAGATTTCTTTAGCAGTAGTTAGAAACCAAACTCCATTCTTTCCTGGAAAAGAGGAAATTAAATCAAGAAGGTGACAAATTATGGGCATTGAGTTTAATCTCGATTTTTCCGAAATCTGGCAGAATTTTACTTTGTTTATTTCCCAAGACCCGATCACCATGAGTTTGCAGTTGTTTTTTAGCGGCGGTTGGGTGGTTTTTTTAATGGTTTTTATCAGGACGATTTATGATGTTTGGTTAGATGCCCGGCAGGGACAATACGCCAGTAAATGGAAGTTTGTCCTGTTGGCCGTGGATATTCCCAAGAACAACGAGCAAACCCCCAAAGCGGTGGAAAATATTTTTGTCGCTTTGGCCGGCTCGCAGTCCAGCGGCAATTTGATTGACCGCTTCTGGCACGGCAAAATTCAGGAGAGTTTTTCTTTTGAAGTGGTGAGCTTGGAGGGGTATATCCAGTTTTTAATTCGCACGCCGGTCCACTTTAGAGATTTAGTGGAAGCGGCCATTTATGCCCAATATCCCGAGGCCGAGATCACCGAAGTAGAAGATTATACCGCTAATTACAAAAATTTAAAATTTCCCGATGACAAATACAATCTTTGGGGCACGGAGTTTGTCTTGGTTAAAGATTATCCATATCCGATAAAAACTTATCCGGAATTTGAACATACCCTAACACAATCATTTCTTGACCCCATGGCTGGATTGTTGGAAATTCTAGGACGCTTCGGTCCGGGCGAGCAGTTGTGGCTGCAACTGGTGGTGACACCGGTCAAACCGAGTTGGGGCGAGAAAGCCAAAAAAATCATCAAGCAAATGAAAGGCGAAACTTATGCGCCACCCGAGACCTTGGCCGACAAAGTCGTTAGGCCGGTGGCTTGGGCCTCTGACAATTTATCCAATATTGCCGGAGAGCTGGTGGGCATGCCCAAAGCTGAAGCCAAAAAGAAAGACGAAGACCAATGGAAAATGTTTAAACTGACGCCGGGCGAGAGATTGGTATTTGAACGGATTCAGCAAAAATTGTCCAAAATTCCTTTCCGGGCCAAATTGCGCTTGGTTTATTTGGGAGAAAAGGATGTTTTTAATAAAGGCCGGGGAGTGGCGGCGGTTATTGGCACGATTCAGCAGTTTAATACTTCCGATGCTAATGGTTTTAAGCCGGGCGGTAAAACTAAAACCGCGGTAGATTATTTTCGGGTTGGCAAAAGAGTGGCGGTGCGACAGAATCGCATTTTGAGGCGTTTTATCGGACGCAGTAATTTTTACGGCGAGAATCCGGAATTGATGTATTTATCCACCGAAGAGTTGGCTTCGCTGTGGCACTTCCCGGTGATGACCGTCAAGGCGCCGGCGGTGGAAAAAATCGCTTCCAAGCGCGCGGTGCCGCCGACGCGTTTGCCTTATGATTCTAGGCTGACCGGCGCTTATCGCACGGAGGCCGTTGGTTCTAGAGCAGAACCGCGGCCGGCAGCAACGCCGATTATTGAAGCGGGCGCTATAATGCCGGCGGAGGAACAAGCCACAGAGCATTACTTCAGACAACCGGCGCCGCCGCCTAATTTGCCGACAGTTTAGAAACAATTTACAGTTTAGAGTATGGAAGAACAAAAAAAAGAAATCACTATTTTTGCCGAGACTAATTTCCGCAACCAACGGAAATCTTTTGGCATTAAGCGCGACGATCGCCGTCGGCACATGTACATTATTGGTAAAACCGGCATGGGCAAAACCACGCTGCTGGAAAACATGATTATCTCTGACATTATTCACGGCGAAGGCTGTTGTTATATTGACCCGCACGGCGATACAGCCGAGAAAGTTTTAAACTATATTCCCGCCGACCGGATTAATGACGTGATTTATTTTAATCCCGCGGATACGGATTTTCCGATTGCTTTTAACATTTTAGAGGCAGTGGACGAAAAAAGTAAACACTTAATAGCGTCGGGCCTGGTGGGTGTGTTTAAAAAACAATTTGCCGAAAGCTGGGGCCCGCGGTTGGAATATATTTTACGCAACGCGGTTTTGGCCTTGTTGGACTATCCGGGCAGCACGCTATTGGGAATAATGAGGATTTTGGTTGACGATGATTACCGCCAGAAGGTGGTGGCCAAAATCAAAGACCCAGTGGTCAAGTCGTTCTGGACCAACGAATATACCAAGTGGAACGAGCGGGTGTTGCAAGAAGTGATTTCTCCGATTCAAAATAAAGTGGGGCAATTTTTGTCCAATTTTTTGATTCGCAATATTGTTGGTCAAGTAAAGTCCACCATTGACATGCGCGACATTATTGATAATAAGAAAATTTTGATTATGAATTTGTCTAAAGGCAGAATCGGCGAAGACACGATGCAGCTTTTGGGCTCAATGATGGTGACCAGATTGTATTTGGCGGCGATGAGCCGGGTGGATATCCCGGAGACAGAGCGCCGGGATTTTTATCTTTATGTTGATGAATTCCAAAATTTTGCCACGGACAGTTTTGCCGATATTTTATCCGAAGCCAGAAAATATCGGCTTAATTTGGTTATTGCCCACCAGTATATAGAACAACTGCCGGAAAAGGTGGTAGCCGCGGTTTTTGGCAACGTGGGCACGTTGATCAATTTCCGTATTGGCGCGGCCGATGCCGAGTCGCTGGTCAGGGAATTCACGCCGACTTTTACCGAAGAAGACCTAGTCAATTTGCCGGCTTTCAATATTTATCTTAAATTAATGATTGACGGCGTGTCTTCCGACCCTTTTTCGGCCAACACTCTGCCGCCGCTGTTTGACGAGATGATTACCGCCAGCGCGGACAAGGTGATTAAGGTGTCGCGGGAACGTTATGCTCACAGCCGCAGTGTGGTGGAAGATAAAATTAACCGCTGGAGCGGCATGGATCTAAGCGAAAAATTGGTAGAAGCCACCATCCAACGGCCCGGTGGAAGAAGCGGCGGCCAATTAAGTTTGTCGGCCGAGCCAAGAAAGAAAAAAAAGAAAAAGAAAAATCGCGATAACCGCGGCGACGTCATGAGCGAACCCAAAAATGAATTTTTGGTACCGTGCGATATGTGCGGCCAAGAAGTAAAAGTCAACTTTAAACCTGACGGCCACAAGCCGGTGCTTTGCAATAATTGTTTTAAAAAAATTGCCAGCGAAGAGGCGGACGAGGGTTATATGTCTTTAAAGGATTTTAGAAAAAATCAGTAATTAAAATAAAGTAAAATAATTTAAAGGACCATATTATGACCATCCCCAAAAAGAAGAAAAAAATCGTTTCCATGGCGACAGTAAAAAAAGTCGACATTAAGCCGGCCGTAGCTTTGCTACTAGCCGGATTAGCCATCTTGGCTTCGCTATTGGCGATTAATTCTATCAATAAATCAAAATCAGTTAAGGTGCGCATGGCGGCGGCTAGTGTCACTTACTTTGTTGATTGTGGCGCCGCTGTTAATGGCAACGGCACGCAAACCAGCCCCTTTAATAATTTAAGCAGCACTCATTGGCTGCCGCTTAATCCCGGCGACAAAGTTTTGCTTAAGCGGGGAACGACTTGCAACCAGCAAAAGCTATACATTCATAATTCCGGAGTCAGCGGCAGTCCGATTACTTTTGGCGTTTATCCGGAGGTGTCAAGCGACCCCAAGCCGATTATTGACGGTCAGAACGGCACGACCATTGATTTTGGAGTTCAAGTCAGCGGCGCTAGTTATGTGACGATCAAGGATTTGGTGATTAGAAATATTGCCAACGCCAACTTTAATAATACTGCTAGCGCCGTGGCCGTGGAGAATTCTAGTAACATAACTTTAGACGGCCTGGAGGTGCAAAATAGTTATGGCATGGGCGGCATCACCGTGGTGTTTGATAATGGTCAAGGGAACAATAAAATACAAAATTGTAAAGTCAGCGGCACTCAAGGCACAGTTAGCCAACCCTACCAGGCGGGCGGCGGCGCGGGTATAAAAGTGATACCTTACGGCAGTACTCTAGTTGGCAACAGTAGATATGCCAGTAATAATCTGGCCGATAATAACGAGATTGCTAATAATGAGCAAGCGGGTTTAACTTTCTTAAACATTAATAATTCCACTATCAGTAACAATAAGATTTATGGTAATGGCGGAGCCGGTATTCACTTGGGTGGCAACTCATCGGGCAATAAAATTGAATACAATAAAGTTTATCAAAACACCAAAAAGATAGACGATTTGTTTGGCATTGATTTATTGCAGGTGGGTAATAACAATATTGTCAGATATAATGAAGTTCACGACCAGTATTATGACTTAACCGGTGGTTCTACCATTGCTAATCCCGGCAATAGCCCCGACATCACCAAATATGGTTCGGGCGGCATCCGTTTTGACGGCGGCATTCCCAATGCTGATACTTGGAAGAGCACTGGCAATCAGGCCTATTATAATTTGGTTTATAATGAACAAAAGGGGTTGGCGGTTTTAAATTTTAATAATGTCGCGTTTTATAACAATACTGTTTACAACAGCGCTCATAGCGGCATTCAGGCCTTGGCTTACAACGACGCTTTTAAAAACTTTGGCGGCTTGGTGGTAAAAAATAATATTATTTCTGTGTCGCCCAGGATGGTGCATTACAGCGCGAGATATGGCGGCACATGGGATGGCGCTTTGCCGGTTTTTAACAATAATCTTTATTATTCAACCGATGGTAATCCTAAGTTTGTTTGGACTTATAATGAAGCCGGCGTTTCGGCCGAGCCGTTTTATACTTATACTTTTAACCAGTGGAAAAACGGCGATGCGGCCACTACTGACAGCGCTTGGACGCAGTATAGCGGCCGGGTGTGGTATGTGGCCAGAGCTAAAAATCCAGCGGCGGTTTATGCCGCCGGGGAAAGATGGAGCCGGATTATTGAGGGTGATTTAGTAGCAGCCATTACTAGTCCCACTTGTTCCAAGTCATGGATCTTAAACGAAGCCGGCGCCGATAATTGGTTGCTCGCGCTTTGTTGGACTAGCGTGTCACGGCCGACCGGCGTGACAGTTTATAACACCGAAATCGCCGCCGGTTCGGAAGTTAATTCTTTGACTGCTGACCCAAAATTTGTCAGTGCTGCCGTTGATAATTTTGATTTGCAAAGCACCTCGCCGGCCATTAACGCTGGCGCCGGCGTGGGACTAACACTTGGCTATGACCGGCGGACCGTGCCTTATGGCGTGGCGCCGGATATCGGCGCTTATGAATATGGCTCCCAGCCAAAATGTACTCCCAATTGCGCCGGTAAAACGTGCGGCTCTGATGGTTGCGGCGGTTCTTGCGGTCCCGATACCAAGTCCTGCACCGCCACTTTTGGCAGCTGCACCGCCACCGGGACACAAACGTGCAGCAATGGCAATTATGGCGCTTGTCAGGCCGTTGACCCCAGGGTTGTTTATTATAAAGATGCGGACAGGGATTATTGGGGCAACCCCAATTCCAGCACCGCTTCTTGCCAAACCCCAAGTTCTTATACTAAGAATAACGTGACAATTCAATACGTGACCATTAGTAATATTAGGTATGTTAATAATAAATATGACTGTAATGATAGCAGAGCATCTACCGGAACGTCTCCTTGCGCTAGTTGTTCTAGCAGCACCTGCTATATTATAAGATAATGTTATAAATTGGAGA
>Ga0233423_10000658_pt1 | contig 17679 bp, 15 predicted proteins | sample Watercolumn_Mata_FD_180713 | JGI IMG/M metagenome (GOLD analysis project Ga0233423, IMG submission 180713) | Freshwater microbial communities from Lake Matano, South Sulawesi, Indonesia - Watercolumn_Matano_2014_112_MG | ecosystem: Environmental > Aquatic > Freshwater > Lake | place: Indonesia...
TGTGCAATATTTGTTTTTTCTCCTATAATTGAATTTTTGATTTCTACTGCCTGACCAATATGGCAATTGCTATAAATCGCGGTAAATGGCCTAATGTAACAATTTGGCCCAATTTCGCAATTCTCGCCAATAAACGCCGGTCCCTCAATATAAGAACCATTTTTTATCGTCGTTCCTTTCCCAACAAAAACCAATCCTTTAATTGTGGCATTTTTTTCAACCTTTCCCTTTATTCGTTTCTTGATTTTTTTCAATAAAAATTCATTGGCATCAAGTAAATTCCAAGCATAAGAAATTGGTGTCCAGTTTTCAGCCAAAACAAATTTTAATTTTTTTTCTTTAATAAAATTCTTGATGTAATCCGTAAACTCATACTCACCTCTTTCTGATTTTTGTATTTTGTAATCAAAAATTGATTTGTCTAAAAAGTAAACCCCTGCATTTACCAAATTACTTATTTGTTTAGCTGGTTTTTCTTTTATCTCTTTTACAATTCCGTTTTTTACCAGAACCTGTCCAAAACTGGTTGGGTCAATAACTTTTTTTAATAAAATACTGCTTTGTTTTTTTATGACTTTCCTTAAATCATTTTTGTCATATAAATCATCTCCGTAAAGCAAAAGAAAATTATTTTTTATAAATGGCAAGGCTACTTTTGCCGCATATCCTGTGCCAAGCTGTTTTGCTTCTAAATAATTTATTTTTATTTTTTTATATTTGTTTCCGATTTTCTTTTTTATTAAATCTGATTTATAACCAACAATTATAAAAACCTCATCAGCAATACCTTGAAGCTGTTCTAAATTGTGCTCTAGGATCGAGGTCCCGGCCACTCTCAAAATGGGCTTTGGTAATGTTTCGCTCAATGGGACCAATCTAGTGCCCTTGCCTGCTGCTAAAATAATTGCTTGCCCCGCTAAAAATTTTTGGCTCATAAATATTTTTGAAATTGCCCCGCTTTATAAAATTTTTAGCGGGTCTTGCATAATAATCTATTATATCCTAAACAAGCTTCAAAATCTCTTTTATTGTTTTTTTGGGGTCGTGAAAAATGGGATTTTCTTTTGATAAAAGATTTCTCCCGATAAACTTTTTTTTATCAAGGTTTTTATCAATCCTGGTTTGTTTTACTAACTGAGGTTCCTTTTTTTTGTAAATTTTTAATTTATTTTGCGGAATAATTTTGTTATTGTATAAAACATAGTCTATTTTTTTCTTCAAATTTTTTTCAACTTCCTTTGAAAAATCTAAAACGGAAAAACTATTGGTTTCTCCGAATTTTGTGATTGTCGGACAAACAAATAAGATTTTCGCACTGCTTTTTTTTATCGCCTTTTTAATCCCCAGCGACAAAAAACACGCCAAAATGCTTGAATATAAATCACCTGGCCCCAAAATTAGTAAATCAGCGCTTTCAATTCTTTTCAGAACTTTGGGGTTGGTCTTAACTGATGGTTTAATAAAAATTCTTTTTATTCTCAAATTGCCATTGTGTTTTTTAGGAACATCTATTTCATCCTCTCCTTTGATTATTTTTCCGTTTTCCAATTTAGCAAAAAGCTCTGCTTTGTTTAATATAGCTGGCAAACATTCGCAATTTTCTTTTATTTTTAAAAAATCTGCTGTTTTTTTAATTGCTCTTAAAAAATCGTTTTCCAAAAGATATTGCGCCAGTATAAAAATATTTTCAAAATTATGACCTTTCAAAAACCCTCTTTTAAACCTGTAATTAAAAATTTCTTTAACTTGCCTGTTCTGCTCTGAAAAAGCCAGCAAATGGCGCCTGATGTCACCCATTGGCAATATTCCATATTCCTTAACCAATCTTCCTGTGGAACCACCACTATCAAGCATTGAAGTAACTGAAGAGATTTTAAAAGGATATTTTTTAAGTTCTGATAAAATAACTCTTGGTAATGCTTTTCCTCCGCCAAAACAAACTATTTTTTTCATAAATTTAGGTTGGCAAATTAAATAATTTAATTGCATTATTTGTTGTTTTTTCCGCGACTTCGTCAAAAGAAACTTTCTTGATTTTAGCGATTTTCTCGCAAATATATCTCAAGTTTAAAGGAGTATTTCTTTTGCTTTTTAGCGGGCACAAATAAGGGCAGTCGGTCTCTAATAAAATTTTGTCCAGCGGAGTTTTTTCAATAACCCCTTTTAAATCTTTTTTGAAAATAATGCCGTTGAAACCGAGATAAAAACCATAATCTAAAACCTTTTCCGCTTCTTCTGGATTTCCGGTAAAACAATGAAAAACGCCAGGAATGTTTCCATAACTTTTTAAAATGTCAAAAATGTCGCCAAAAGCAAGCCGGCAATGGATAATAATCGGCAGGTCCAACTCTTTCGCTAAATCAAGTTGTTGGACAAAAACCTCTTTTTGTTTTTGTTTGAAAATCTCCTTTTTTGCTGTTGCTTTTGGTTTATACCAGTAATCCAGGCCAGTTTCGCCAATAGCAACAACTTTTTCTTGAGAGGCAATTTTTTTGAATTTATTGTAATTAAAAATCAAATCCGTTTCTTTTGAATCAAATTCGTTTTTATCTATTTTTAACTCAACAACACCAGTATTAACATATAAAGGATGGAGGCCAACTGCGGCATAAATTCCTTTTTCAAATTTATTGGCATATTCAATTGCTATTTTAGAGGTGCTTAATTCAGTTCCAACGTTAATAAGCCAGATTTTTTCTTTTAAACATTTTTCCATTAAGCCAACAGCTTCTTTTTTAAAAACATTAAAATTTAGGTGAGAATGAGTATCAATAAGTTTTGGGTTCATTCCCTCATTTTAACAAAAAAAGCCAGCCCTTTTAAGCCAACCAAAAACAATGTCTTTTTATAAATTAGTTGATCTTGTTGAATAAATTTTCTTTTTTTAAGGGCTTAAAAACGAATTTTTCTTTTATTCTATAAAGATTTTTTTCTTTAACTCCCAGCTGGTCAAAAATTTCTCTGCTTTTTTCCGGCATAATAGGATTTAGCATAAAAGCAATATAATAAATAAAAACCAAAAGATTGTGAACAATTTGCCCTTTCTCAGAACAACTGTCAGCCCAAGGCTTTTCCTGATCAATATACCTGTTTGCAAAATTAACAATTCTCAAAATCTCGTCTATGGCTTCGCTGAATTTGAAATTTTCCAAATTTTCTGAATAATTTTTGAAAGCTTTGTTGGCAAAATCGCTAAATTCAAAATTTTTCGCGGCAAAACAATTTCCTTCGGCAAGCTTCAAGGTTCTTGAAACAAGATTTCCTAAATTTTTTACCAAAACATCATTATATTCCGCTTCTAATCTTTTCCAAGACAAATCAGTGTCTTGTCCATAATATAATGTATGCGCTAAAACAAACCTGGAGCCGTCTGTGCCGAATTTTTCTATTAATTCAAGAGGGTTTATCACATTTCCAATTGTTTTGCTCATTTTTTGTCCATCAACAGTAAAATAACCATGGACAAAAAACTTTTTAGGCGGCTCAAAATTCAAAGATTTTAATAATCCCAACCAAATAGTGGCATGCACCCTAAAAACATCTTTTCCCATAAATTGAATAGCATTTCTCCAAAATTCTGGGATATTTTTCATATTGCCATCCCATCCTAAGCCTGTTAAATAATTTAAAAAAGCGTCAACCCAGACATATGCCGTGTATTCTTTGTCAAAAGGCAACGGAATTCCCCATTTTACATTTTTTCTGGAAACTGAAATATCCTTAAGTCCGTTTTTACAAAAATCCAAAATTTCATTTCGTCTGGATTCCGGTAATATCTGCATCTCACTGTTTTCTATTATTTTCAAAATATCTTCCTGGAATTCCGATAATTTAAAAAAATAACTCTCTTCCTCCATCCATATTGCTTTTGTTTGGTGGTCAGGACACAAACCATTGACCAAATCAGATTCATTTTTAAACTGCTCGCAGCCAACGCAATAATATCCTTTATAAAAATCTTTATAGACAAAATTTCTTTCTTTTAAATAACTAAAAAAATTACTAACCGCCTTTATGTGCGGTTTTTGGGTTGTTCTGATGAAATTGTTGTATTCAAAGCCAAATTTTCTCCAGGTTTTCTGGAAAATTTCCGCTTTTTCGTCGCAAAAATCCTGAGGGTTTTTTCCCGCTTTTTGGGCAGCTTGTTGAACTTTTGCGCCGTGTTCATCAAGGCCTGTTAAAAAGAAAACTTTTTTATCAAGCAAGCGAAAATATCTTGTTAGGATATCTGCAATTAAAGTTGTGTATGTGTGTCCCAAGTGCGGATCGGCGTTTGAATAATAAATGGGAGTGGTTATAAGAATTTTTTCTTTGGCCATAAAATTTAATCCTCATCAGGGTTTTCTTTTTTCTGCATTTCAAGAAAATCTTTGCTGAACTCAAAAATAATGGCTGCCAGCGGCAAACAAAGAATTACCCCCAAAAATCCGGCAATTTTGGCGCCAATAACCAAAGAAACAAGAACAATCACTGCTGGCAAATCAAAAAATCTTTTGGATAAATAAGGTGTTATTATCGTATTTTCTATTTGTTGGATTAAAGCAATACCGATTAAAATAAAAATTGCCCTGTAAATGTTGTCTATGGCAACTAAAAAGAAAACCAGCAAACCAGTGGCTAAAGGCCCTATTATCGGAATAAAATTTGACAATCCGGCTAACAAACCTAAAGAAACCGGATATTTAACGTTGAAATAATAAAAAAGAAGAATAGCGGCAACGCCGACAAAAATTGAGGCGATTATTCTGCTTAAAAACCAGCCACTGACTTTTTTCTCTGATTTTTGCCACAAACTGGTTATATAGTTTTCATATTTTTTGGGAAAAATGAATTTCAGGGCAGCTAAAACGCTTTTTTCCTCCAAAGAAAGAAATATGGCAATTGAAATAATAAGCAAAGTAGCGGTTATTCCGCCAAAAATTGAGAACAATGAATTTAGGACGCTTGATGACATATCTGACAAAGCGCTACCCAGTGTTTTGGAAAAAATATCAATATTCTCAAAAGCCTTAACCCCTAAAAGTTTTAAAGACGGCGAAATTTTTTCAAAATAATAAGGAAAAAGCTGAACAAACTGCTGAATTTCATTTATCAAAATCGGTGCCAAGAAATAAATCGCCACCGCCAATGCTCCAAAAACAGAAACATAAACTAAAATTACGCCCAAAACCCTTGGAATTTTATTTTTTTGGAGAAAATCTATTATTGGGTCAAATAAAATTGATATTATCAGCGCAAAAGCTAACGACAGAATTATCTCCCTGATAAAATAAACAAAATAAAACAACAAAACAGCGACAGCGATTTTAAAAAGCGCAGTCCAGGAAATTTCAAATGCTCCTTTTTGTGTTTGTTCGCTCATAACTTTTTATTCCGCCTAAATTTTTCCGTGGAAAAATTTAGGCGGATGAATTTAAATTTTTAAAAAAGAAACCTTTTTACTTTTATGCGGGCCTATAATCGCCAAATTCAGTTTCTCTGGACGGAAAATGTCATTGGCAACTCTCTTTATATCCATTTTACTAACTTTATCAATTTTTTTAAACCTCTCTTCCAAGGAAACAATTTTATTCATCAAAACTTCTTGGGTTCCGAAAAAAAGAGCTCTGGCATCTGTACTCTCTAGACCTATATTTGAAATTCCTTTTATGTATTCTTTAGCTTTTCTCAATTCACTATCTGGCACATCTTTTTCTTTTAATTTCTTGTAATTTTCTAAAATTATTTTGGCTGTTTTTTCTAAATTTTTGTGAGCCACGCCTGCCTGAGTAAATAAATTTCCTGAATCCAAATATTTTGATGTCGTGGTTTTCACATAATAAGCCAATCCTCTTTTCTCCCTGACTTCGGAAAAAAGCCGCGAACTCATATTTCCTCCCAAAATCACTGACATAACATCCGTTATGTACCTATCTTTGTGGAATAAATCATATGCTTTCGCTCCCAAGCAAAAATGGGTCTGGTCGGTCTCTTTAAAATTTATGAGTAACTTTGGTTTCTTCTGTTTTTCTTTCACTGGATTTGAATTATTCATTTTACCGCTTCCTATCCGAGAAAAGTATTTTTTAGCCAATTCTTTTGTTTTTTCTTTTTTAAAGTTTCCACTTACTGCAACTACCAAATTCTCTGATGAATAATTTTTTTGATAATAACCAACCAATTCCTCAACTTTCATTTTTTTTATAATTTCTTCTTTCCCCAAAGTTAATCTACCCAGTGGCTGTTCTCCATAAAGAAGCTTTTCCCACAAATCAGTGATAAATCTCATTGGCGTGTCCAAATACATTTTGATTTCCTCCAGGATAACTCCTTTTTCTCTTTCAAAATCTTCTTTTCTAAATAGGGGGTTAATAATTAAATCAGAAACCCAATCAACAGCTGTTTCAATATGGGGTTTATCAACCTTGGCATAATAACCAGTGATTTCTTTGTCTGTAAAAGCATTATAATCGCCCCCTATTTTATCTAAAACCTCAACAACCTCTAGGGGCGTTTTTCTTTTTTCCGTGCCCTTGAAAACCATATGCTCCAAAAAATGGGAAACGCCGTTGTTTTTTTCCGTTTCATTTCGCGAACCTACTCGTACTAAACCCAAAACAGTCACGCTATTAACATTTTTGTCAGGCACAAGAATTATTCTCACCCCATTTGGCAATTTTATTTTTTCAAAAAACATTTTGTCTTATTTAATCATTCAGATATTTCTGTATTTTTCCCGGAAGTTCATCAACTTTTATTCTTTCCTGCTCCATTGTATTTCTGTCTCTTAGGGTGACTGTATCATCTTTTAAGGTATCAAAATCAATTGTAATACAATAGGGTGTGCCAATTTCATCCTGCCTTCTGTAGCGTCTGCCAATAGAACCAGTTTCATCATATTGGGTTGTAAAATAATTTCTCAAGAGGTCAAAAACTTTTTCAGATTTTTTTGTGATTTCTTTTTTGTTTTTTACCAGCGGCAAAACCGCTACTGTAATCGGCGCCAATTTTTTGTTTAATTTTAAAACAACTTCTGCCTCTTGTTTGGTATTGCTTTTTTCTCCTGCCCTTCCTCCACTTATCTCGCTGTAAGCATCAATTAAAATCGTCAAAAATAATCTGTCTATTCCTATTGTTGGTTCAATAACATACGGGAAAAATTCTTTTTTGGTTTCATCATCTTGGTATTTTAAATTCTCTCCCGAGAATTCCGAGTGCTGTTTTAAATCAAAATCAGTCCTATTAGCAACGCCAGCCAGCTCAGACCAGCCAAAAGGAAAATTATATTCAATATCAACTGTTCTTTTTGAATAATGCGCTAAATCCTCTTTTTTATGCTCCTTTCTTCTTAAGTTTCCTTTTCTGACGTCTATTTTTAAAACGAAATTTTCCCATTCTTTCAGCCACAAATCAAAAAATCGCTCATCATTTTCAGGGTTTATAAAATACTCTATTTCCGCAATTTCAAATTCTCTGGAACGAAAAATGAAATTGCTTGTGTTTATTTCATTCCTGAAAGATTTTCCAATCTGAGCAATGCCAAAAGGAAGTTTTACTCTTGAAGAGTTTAAAATATTTTTAAAGTTAGTGAACATTGACTGAGCTGTTTCTGGCCTTAAATAACTTCTGGAGGCGTCATTTTCAATTGAACCGACAAAGGTTTTCAGCATCAAATTAAATTTTCTCGGCACTTCTTTTATAATTTCTCCGCATTCCGGACATTTACGCCAAGTTTTTTCAAATTTTGTGCCCTTTAATTCCTCCAAATGGTCAAATCTAAATCTCTTTTGGCATTTTTTGCATTCAACCAATTCGTCGCTAAAACCAGCGCTTAAATGGCCTGACGCTTGCCAAACTTTTGAGCTCATTATCACACTGCCATCAATTAAAACAATATCTTTCCTTTTTTGCACGAAATTTTCCAGCCAAAGTTTTTTGATGTTATTTTTCAGCAAGGAACCCAGCGGCCCATAGTCCCAAAAACCTTCAAGGCCTCCGTAAATTTCAGAAGAAGGAAAAATAAATCCTCTTCTTTTTGATAATGAGATTATTTTTTGCATTGTGTTATCTTCTTTTCTCATTTTTTCAATTTAATTATTGGCTTTGATTGTTCTGCGTGTCCAAAGCAACATTGCCCAATTTTTCTTCAATCGCTGAACCAGTAAATTGGTCATCTCCGCTAATAACAACATTTTCGAGAATGGAAATTATTGGCATATCTATATCTGGCTTAATTCTAACCTGAAAAGCCAATTCAGGGCCTTTTATTAAAATTCCTTTTCCAACTTCCAAATCGCCGACATTCCAAATCATTTCTCGGCTTTGTTGGTCAAAAACCAGTTTTGAGTCACTCGGAGAAATCTGGCCTGTCAAATCAACATATCTTGGCAAAACCGCTTTGAGTTTGACATTTTTCACTTCGTTAAAATAATTTTTTACCCCGAGAAATACTGTCAGGGTTGAATATTCTCCGACCTGCGGCGGATAGGGGCCACTGTTGTTGAAATAACTTTCGTCCCTAAAAACAACTTCAGAGTTAAGCGCTAATTTTGAAGAAACCTTACTGCTGAATTCCTCATTTGTTTGGCCAATACTAATTTTGGTTCTTATAATTTGATTAAATCCAGAATTATTTGCCAAGGGCCAGTCATTTTTTAATTCTACCCAAAATTCAACCTTGCCTTCCTGATTTACATCCAATAATTGCAAGCCTTCTGACTCTCTTTTGCTCCAGATTATAAAATTGTCTCCCGTATTAAATTTCCCAGTGTCTGATTTTATTGTATCTAAATCAAAGGCGTTTCCATCCAATTTAACAAGCATAGACAAATCCTCCAAAGCTTCACTCCCAACATTTCTGAAAAATATCTCATAATGGAGTAATCCGCCAGCGTGCGGGATGTACTGCGGAGAGTTATTGATAAATTGGGTGATGTAAATTGACGCTTCAGTTAAAAATGTTGCTTTTGAGGTTTCTTTTAAAAGAATATATTTGTCGTTTTTCCAAAACCCAAGCTGGGCCTTGAACAATTTGCTGTCTCCCACGCTCCCTGAAACCTGGCCCTTGATACTTATTCTCCCGCCCTCTGCCTTATTTAAAATCGGAATAATCCATTCATTGTTTTCAATGCTTAATGGCTGGCCCTCTAAAAATTGGAATCCGCTCGGATATTCCAGTTTAATTCGCAAATCAGCCAAGGGGTAATCAAGATTTGAAAAATAATTTACAGAAAAACTGAGCGGCTTTTCATTCATTGCTTTTGAAGACAAATCAAAATCAAAATTTATCGGCACTGAATCAATTTTTGTTGATGAGCTGGTTTTTACTTGATAATTTGCCCTTAAATCTTTGGGGTTAAAATTAATGGTCGCATAGGCAGTGTGGATTGAATCCTGGGTGCCAAAAAGCCGTGCCCGATAACGGATGAATTTTTCTTCGCCTGGATAAAGGTCTTCAAGGTCTTTGACAACCCTTAATGAATTTTGATTTTCTTCTTCAGAAGCAATGGCTTGGTCTGGAAATTGGAAAATGAAATTTAAGTTCTCCAATCTGAAATTTCCATTGTTTTTGTATTTAATCGTGTATTCAAATTCTTCGCCAGCAGAGATTTTTTCAGGCGCCAAAATTTCAACTTTCAAAATTTCCTTTGAATAAAGGGTTCTTTGATAAACCCAATAACCAACGGCACTAACGCCGATAATTGCGACCAATAATAAAATTTTAAGAGTTTTGCTTATGTCCATATTATTTATATTACAAAAATTTAAAATTATTTAACAGAGTTCACCCCGTTAAATACTGCCTTGCAGTAATTTCGTTGAAGGCGAAATTATTTAACGGGGTGAATTTAACCCATCTGGGTTTTTTTATCAAATTATTAATAACCAGTTAAAAGATTGAACAAAAAATTAATCACTGGAAATATCAAGGGAAAAATAAAAAAAATGAAAAAAATCAAAAAAATAATGCCAAATTGCGAAAAAAATATTCTTGATTTTTCTTCCAGACTGGGAAATAAGCCGAAAAAAATGTGCGAGCCATCTAATGGCGGAACTGGCATCAAATTGAAAATCGCCAGCATTAAATTAACCTGAGTAATAAAGGCAAAAATCATTAATAATGATGAGGAAATATAAACGCCGACAAAACGAATCAGCAAAGCGAAAAAAATTGCCACCAGAATATTTGACATTGGACCAGCTAAGGCCACTTTTGCCGGACCAAATCGCTGGTCCCGCAAATTATAAGGGTTAATCGGCACTGGCTTTGCCCAGCCAACTAAAATCGGGCTGTTGGTAAAAAAAAGAACCAGGGGCAAAATAATTGAACCCAGGGGGTCCAAGTGGTTTATTGGATTTAGGGTCAAACGGCCGGCATAACGGGCTGTGGGGTCACCCAAATAATCAGCCATTAAGCCGTGAGAAACCTCATGAATAACAACTGAAAAAAGCAAAATTACAATGGAAATCAGAAAATTCATTTGATTAAAAAATTATTTTGTGTTATGGTTATTTCATTATAAATAATTTGCAACAATAAATAAAATAAAAATATGGCAAGAGTTTGCGAGATCTGCGGGAAAAAATCCCAAAAAGTCATAAGATACAAAAAATCAAGGAGTAAAATAAATCCAACAGCAACAGCCAGGCAAAAACCAAACCTTCAGATTTTTAAAATGGCTGACGGAAGAAAGGTTAAAGCCTGCGTTAGGTGCATAAAAACCTTGACTAAAAAAGGCTTGTAATTTGAGAAAATTTAAAATCCAAAAACCGTTCTTAAAAACGGTTTTTGTGTTAAATCAAAAAATTCACTACATCTCCGTCTTTAATAATGTATTCCTTGCCCTCTGATTTAATCAAGCCAAGTTCTCTAGCTCTTGACCAGGAACCAATCTCTAAAAGTTTGTCCCAAGGAATTATTTCCGCTCTTATGAATTTATTTTCAAAGTCGCTATGAATTACGCCTCCTGCTTTTTGCGCAGTTGTTCCTCTTTTTATTTCCCAAGCCCTTGATTCATCTTCTCCGGTTGTAAAAAAAACAATTAGATTTAAAAGTTCAAAAGATGCTTTTATTAAATTATTCAAATTTGATTTCACACCCAAATCAGCGATTTCTTGCTCAGACATATCCATAATTTCCTCTTCAATTTTCACGTCAATTGGGATATATTTCTTGTTTTTCAGTTCTTCAGGAACAGCAAAATTTTCTCCTGAAAAATTATAAACATAGAGAAAGGGTTTGATTGTTAAAAGAGAAAGCGACTTGAGTATGTTTTTTTCCTCTTGATTCAAAGAACTTTCATTTGCTAATTTTCCTTGATTTAAATCTTTTTTTAATTTTTCCAAAATCTCTTTTTCTCTTACCCGCTTCGCCCGTCCGCTTTGACTCGGAATCGAGACGAGCGAATCGAGGCGAGTTGCTTCTTTGTTTATATCTCTTTCATTTTTGACCAAGTGTTTTTCAATTGTTTCCAAATCAGCCAAAATCAATTCTGTGTTTATAACCTCTATGTCGCGCAAAGGATTAATATTACCATCAACATGGACAATATCTCCTCCTTCAAAAACCCTGACAATTTGGATAATGGCGTCAACTTCCCTGATATGCGACAAAAATTTATTTCCCAGGCCCTGGCCTTTGCTTGCGCCTTTTACCAATCCAGCAATATCAACAAATTCAATTACAGCTGGAATTTTCTTTTTTGAATGGAATTTTTCCGTTAATTTGTCCAGGCGGTTGTCAGCAACCGCAACGATTCCCACATTAGGGTCAATAGTACAAAACGGATAATTGGCAATATCAACGCTTTTTTTGGTCAGCGCTTTAAAAAGAGTTGATTTACCAACATTGGGCAGACCAACAATTCCAATTTTCAACATAATCGGTTAAGTCAATTTTAAAAACATTTTGTTATTGTTTTTAACAATCTTTTGTCAAAAACATCAGGCAAAATTCTTTTTTTGCTCGGATTTTTTATTAATCCGGCAATGGCTTTGGCGATTTTAACTTCCAAGCTCAAACTTACTTTTTTTCTTTTATCCAGCATTGCCCTGAAAACGCCTGGAAAAACAAGGGCATTATTTATTTGGTTTGGAAAATCTGAGCGACCCGTGGCATATAAATAATTTTTCGCGGCTTTTTCAATCTCTTTTGGAAAAATTTCAGGCACAGGATTTGAAAGCGCAAAAATAATCGGATTTTTATTCATTAAAGAAATGTGTTCTGTTTTTAAAAGTCCGCCTTTGCCGGTTAGACCGATAAATAAATCCGTACCCTCTATTGCTTCTTTTAATCCGCCTCTTTTATTTTCTTTGTTGCTAAAATTTCCAACCTCTCGTAAATATTTGTTGTCACCTTTCCTGTTTTTATATATCAACCCATTATTATCAAAAACCATAAGGTTTTTAATCCCAAATTCTTTTAAAATTTTAAAAACCCCATAACCAGCAGCTCCAGCGCCTGCCAGACAAATTTTTGATTTTTTTAGATTCTTTTTCATTGCTTTAAAGGCGTTCAAAATTCCAGCCAAAACAACTATTGCTGTGCCTTGTTGGTCGTCATGAAAAGCCAGAATTTTTTTCTTATCCAGTTCTTCCATTATTTTAAAACATTTCGGAGACTCAATGTCTTCAATATTAAAAGCGCCGAAACTTGGCTGTAAAATTTCCACTGTCCTAACAATTTCCTTGGCTGATTTAGTTCCCAAGCAAATTGGATAAGCATCTACGTCTCCCAACATTTTAAATAAAATCGCTTTGCCTTCCATCACTGGCATTGAAGCTTCAGCAACAGTATTGCCGACGCCAATTGTTCTTGACCCGTCGGTAATTATAGCAACGTTATTGCAACGAGAAGTATAAATAAAAGAATTAAGCGGATTTTCCGCGATTCTCTTCGTAACCTGGGCAATTCCCGGCGTATAAATAATGTGAAGATTTTTCTGAGAAACTTTTATTTTGGGCATTATTTTTACCTTGCCCTTGTATTTTTTGTGAAAACTTAAAGCGTCCATAAAATATAATAAAATATAATTTTGAAGCCCTGTCGGAAAGCGTCTGGGAATATTAAAGTGGGTGTCCGCACGCTCTGGTGTAAAATCAAAGCAAATTAGGACTCCCTGTTAATGGTTTGTACCAGATGCTTTCTAATGACAGGGCTTCTTTATTATAGCAAATTTAATTAACGGTTCGCCAGCGCGCGCAAAACATTATTTTTCCAATTCATCCATAAATTCGCGTCCGCGGAGCGCGACTTATTCTTTCAAAAGTGAAAAAATATAGAGATAAAGTGGCACCAAAAGAATAAAAACAACAGCCATTACATTGTCTTTGTGGATAATAAAATAAGCGATTGATATTGCAATTGGAAGTATTGAAATTGCTGCAAATAATTTCCACATATTTTTTTACCCAGTTAAATAAAATCTTTTATATTTTAATTCGCGAAGCAAATTATTTAACAGGGTTAATTAAAACATTATGTCTTCTTCTGCCCTTTTATAATCATGGATTTCTTCTGGAGCAAACCAAACAAGTATTTCACTCTCAGCCTCTTTTACCGTTCCAGAAGCATGAATTAAATTATGAATTGCCCTTCTACCTCTGTTAGCTGCTGTGGCATCATCAACTGAGAAATCCCCCCTAATTGTTCCCATTTCTGCTTCTGAGGGCATTGTACTTCCGACAATTTTTCTAACCATATCAACAGCGTGAATACCACTGACAACTAATTTTACCATTGGTCCAGAAGTCAAATATTCAATCAACCACTGCCTGACCATTTTTCCGATTTCCATCGGGTCATCTGTTCCTAATTCTTTTTTAACATCAAATCCATATTGTTGGTAATTTTTTCCAGTTTTTTCACCAATTTTTTTTAACCAAGCCTCCTCTTTTGGGTAATTACCGTCTATTTGGTCTTTTGTCGCCCAAACCATTTGCAGGGCAATTAATTTTAAACCGCGCTTTTCAATTCGTGAAATAATTTCCCCGATTAAACCGCGCTTTACTCCATCTGGTTTTACCAGAACAACTGTCCTTTCTTGTTTCTCACTCATATTTAATTCTTTAATTTTTTTAAATATTAACTTTTATTTTTTGAAGTGTCAAATTATCGCCTAAGATTGAAAAAGTCAATTAAAAAACCAGGAAATTCGGTCCCCTTTTTATTTTTTTCAACAATATCGTAAATGTTTAGAAATCTCTCTTGTATTGATTTTTCCTCGGTTTTCCCAATATCAATTTCTTTTTTAAGCAAGAATATATTTACTATTAAGAAAAGAACTGAAATTACTAAAACAAGTAAAATGAAAAATGCTAGAACAAATCTTTCATAAATCACCTTGTAAAATTTTTTATAAAAATCTTTAAGCATTTTAAAAAACCTTAATTGGTGTTTCCAGCTCTAATGTGGCATTTACTTCACCAATTCCCAAAGAGCTGCATTTATCTTTTTCTTTTTGGATTTTTTCTTCAACTCTGTTAATGCTCAAACTTTTCACCTTTAAAAAATACTGCGCTTTTTCCAACTCCCCTAAAAAATTAGAAACCTTGGGAAAGGAACCGCAAATTTTCAATTTAAAAATAAGCGCTGAACTGCTGCTTTCTTTACTTCCACTGCTGATATCGGCAAAACCAAAAATTAGTCCTCTTTTTAAAACTTCCCCCTCCAAATAAGAGATAAAAAGCAAGGGGTTCTGAGAATCAACAAAATAATTGTCAAAAACAACGATTTTCTCCTGATTTTGTTTTATAAATCCCGAATCATCAAGATATTTGTCGCGGATTATTTCCTGTTTTGCTTTATCTGCGGCAATACTTAAATACTCTTTAAAAATCTGGCTGCAGTTTTTAAAACTAAAAAACAAAAGAATCAGAAAAATGACATTAAGAGCTAACAAAAAATAAAAAATTGTTCCAGTTTTTCTCATAAAATATCAAAAGTTAAATAAAAATCGATATTTTTGTCGTTAATCCAATTTGACGGCGGAAAATAAAAGTTGCTAATCCAGTCAGCTTTAGATAAATTTTCTTTTAACTCTAAGAGGGCCGTTCTGTTAGCGGCATAGCCATTAATTTTGGCTGATAATTTTTCTTTCTGGGTTATTGCTTCTTTTCTGGCTGATTCTTTCGTTGAAAGTATTTTTGGAGCTGAAATTGTCAACTCTTTAAAGTAAATATTTTGCGGAACCATCTCAGATATCGGCTCTAATATCCCGGAATAAAAAGATTTTTGGTCTTTTTGGTTTTTTTCAAAAATATCCAGCTCTTTTTCAACTCTTATTTTTTCTTTTACAGCCGGAGATTTTTCTAAAAATCCAATTTCTTGTTTGAGTGTTTTTAGGTCAATTTCTAACCTTTCTTTTTCTCCCAGATAATAAAAATAAAATATCAAGGAACATAGAAAAATTGAGAGAAAACTGAAAAAAATAAAAAGCATAATCAGGTTTTTTATTTTTGCCCGTCTTTCTTCCTCCAATTTTATTTTTTCATCTCCGGGAATGAGATTAATCATATGTTAAAATAAAAATTCCTTAAAATAAGACCCAGGGAAGTTGAGAAAAACAAAGAGTTTTCCTTGCTTAAACTGTTGTTTAAAATCCCCTTGTCACGGGCGTTGAAATTAACAAAAGGGTCTCCAAGCCTAACCTCCATATGAAGAAATTTTTCCAAAAACTCGGGAAGACCTTTTAAATAAGCACCGCCACCGCAAATAATGATTTCATTAATTTTTCTGTCTTCATTTGGTAGGTTTTCATAAAAATCGTGAGAATAGTAATAATCTAAATGACCCTGAATTTCTTTGACCAAATTCATAAAACAACCCCTGGTTGAATTAAAAATCGTTTTATTGGTTATGGTTTCTTTTTTGAAACCACCAGTCGTTCCTTCTGGTTGCGGCACTTCCTGAAACTCTATACCGTTTTTTATTTTTTCTTTTTCCGCCTCTTCAAAACTTAAATTAAAATCTCTAGCAATTTTTTCAGTAAAATCATTTGAAGAAACGCTGACTAAAGAACTAAATCTAACACTATTACCAGAAAATATAATAAATCTGGTTTTGTATTTCCCAATATCAATTATGACAAAAGGGTTGTGGGTCATTTGGCCAGGAACTAAAGCCCTGACAGTTGATAAAGATTCGGTTTCAAACGCGAAAGAATTAAACCCAGCTCTTTTGATAATTTGGCTGAAAGAATTAACAATATTTTTGGGAACAGCGACCAGCAAAATGTTCATGTGATTAGGGTCTTGTTTCCCAAATGATTCCACTTGCTGAAAATCAATATAAACATCTTTTGCCGAAAGAGGAATGTAATTTTCAACCTCATAATAAATCATTTCTTCGATTCTATTTTTTTCTATTTTTGGAATTTTTATAATCTGAAGGAAACTTTTTTCTTCGGGCAAAGACAAGGCCAAATAATTTTTTTTGGTCATTTCCCTTATCTTCAGTAAAATCGCAAAAAGAGTTTTCTCATCAACAATATTCCCCTCCTTTATCATTGGTTTCTGGCTTATTATATTTTTAGCCTGCACCCTTATTATCTTCTTACCGCTTCTTTCAATATCCAAAAATTTCACGGAGTCATCCGAAATGTCCAAAGAGAAAAACTCAGGGTCAAGATTAAATATGTTAAACATTTTTATAAATTATATCACTTAAAAAATATTTGATAAACAAATTTACTCAATTTCTTTCCAACTTTCCAATTCCCAAGAAGCTGTTGGCTCTGAGGAAAAAAAGATATCTTTCAATTCGTCTAAGTATACAACCCAAGCATTGTTTTCAAGGTGAACCTTATAGCCAGTAACTTGGTTAGCCAAAGCTCCATTGTTTAAAACAATCAAACCTTTACCAGCATAAAAAATAGCAGCGTTGGAGGATATATTGTTATCAACCCTAATTGCCGGATTAGCTATGTCAGAAACTTCGGTATTTATTGATAAAAGCATTAAAAAACTTTTATCTTCGCCGCTTCCTTCCAAATGAACATTTGGGTTAATTTTTGTTTTGCCTGTAATAATGATAAGTCCGCTTCTTGAACCATATACTCCAGAATCTAATTTTATTTTTGCGTTATTGCTAATTGTCAAGTTGCCTGAAACCAAAATTGTTCCTGTTAAATTTAATGTTGTTCCATTATCCAATATTAAATCTCCGGTAATTTTTTTGGGACCCAAATTTTGCTCAACACTACCTGATAAAGAATAATCACCGGCAATAATTCCTCCATTGGTTGCTTCCTGTTTCCAAGTATTTATCTGTTCATCGGTTATCGGCATATCCTGGGCAGGAATTTCTTCTAATTGAAGAATTGTATCCCCAGCTATTACCTCACAATCATCAATCACCCCTCCTTGGATATAGGTCAAATCGCCAAGTATAATTTGAGAATCAATACAACTATAAGCAGAAACATCCCCACTAACCACTGCGCCATCTATGACATTGCCGTTTTGGGCAACAATAACATTGTTGTTTAAATAAGAAGTCCCTGTCGGAACCACTATACTTCCATTAGAAAAAATATCCCCAACAACAACTGAATTATTGCCCAAGGTCAAGCCGCCATTGCCAACCTGAATACCGATAGAAAAAGTGGGGTTATTACTGGAAATTTTATAAACTGCTGAAATTTTTCTAACTTTATCAAAAGTATTACCCTCAGCAGTAATTGTTCTGGAACCGCCGATACT
>Ga0233423_10000659_pt1 | contig 17670 bp, 13 predicted proteins | sample Watercolumn_Mata_FD_180713 | JGI IMG/M metagenome (GOLD analysis project Ga0233423, IMG submission 180713) | Freshwater microbial communities from Lake Matano, South Sulawesi, Indonesia - Watercolumn_Matano_2014_112_MG | ecosystem: Environmental > Aquatic > Freshwater > Lake | place: Indonesia...
CCCATCCTCGGCCAGGGCGCTGCTGGCCAGCCAGCGGGCCAGGCTCTCGTTAAAGACTCGCGCCGGCAGGGCCAGCCGGCTCTTCAATTCCTCTTTGGGCATGCCGCCGCGCAGCGGGTACTGCTGGTGGTAGCTACGCAGGATCGTCGCCACCCGCTCGCCCAGCTCCCGCCAGCCGGCGGCGGAAACGACCAGCGCCTTGTTCGGCAGCGCCGCTTCATCGCCCAGAGTCAGGGCCTGCCCGCTGGCGATGAGCTGCCCCAAAGCCGCGCGCCCCTGATCGGCGGGCAGGTGCGTCTGGGCGATGAGGGTCGCCACCTCCATGGGCGGGGCCGTGCCCAGGGCTTGCCGCACGATCTCCTCCGGCGAGCCTCTGGCCAGCGTTTCCAGGGCCGCCAGCACCCGCGCCTGGCCGCGCTTGTGCCGCCGGGGGTGCGGGTTGACGATCTGGCCGCCGCCCAGCGTGGTCACCGGCGAGCGGATGATGAAAAAATCGCCCTTGGCCACGGCCAGCGGGGCGGCCAGTTGCACCTGCACCCAGCCGGTCGCTCCGGGGGCTAGAGTTTCATTCTCCAAAAGACGCACCCGCGCCTCCGCCTCCGCCGCCCCACTGTGGAACGAGACCTCGCTGTGGTGCGCCAGGGGTTTTGGTCGGCTGGCCAGCAGCCTTAGCCGCCCATCCACGAGCAGCGTGGTCTCCAGCCAACCCGGCGTGGTTACCACGTCCCCGCGCTGCAAGTCTTCCACGGCCACCCCCGTCAGGTTGACGGCCACCCGCGTGCCGGGCAGGGCCGTCTCCACCTTGCGCTTGTGCGTCTGCAGGCCGCGCACCCGGCTGCGCAGTGGCGGGGCCTGCTCTCGCCCCACGCGGACGATCTCCACCTCCTGCCCCAGGGCCAGCTTGCCGTCCACCAGCGTGCCGGTGACCACCGTGCCGAAGCCGGCCACGGTGAAGGCGCGATCAATGCTCAGGCGCGGGCGGCCAACGTCGCGCTTGGGCGGCGTCGTGGCCAGCAAACGGTCTAGGGTGGCGATCAGCTCCGGCAGCCCCTCGCCGGTCACCGCCGATACGGCCAGGAGCGGCGCCTGGCGCAGGGTGGTGGATTGCAGGCGCTCGCGCAGCTCCTCCTCGACCAGGGCCAGCCATTCGTCGTCCACCAGATCCTTCTTGGTGAGGGCCACCACGCCGGACTGGACCTGCAGCAGGTCGAGGATGGCCAGGTGCTCCTCGGTCTGGGGCATGAGCCCCTCGTCGGCGGCGACCACCAGCAGGGCGACGTCAATGCCGCCCACCCCGGCCAGCATGTTCTTGATGAAGCGCTCGTGACCGGGCACGTCCACGATGCTGACCTCGCGCCCGCTGGGCAGGCGCAGCCAGGCGAAGCCCAGGTCAATGGTCATGCCCCGCTCTTTCTCTTCCTGCAGGCGATCGGGGTCAATGCCGGTGAGGGCCTTGATGAGGGTGCTTTTGCCGTGATCCACGTGGCCGGCGGTGCCGATGACGAACAAGGGGACCTCCTGGGGGTTAGGGAATCAGGGACCAGGGAATCAGGGAATCAGGGAAGCAGGAAATCCCTCCCCTGTCGGACGGGGGAGGGTAGGGTGGGGGTTGCCTGATTCCCCGCCTGGGAATTATAGCATCTGTTTCCCTGGAAGTCAAACTTGACACTACTGGCATTAGTGGTATAATGGGAGGGACGAGGGATGAGGTACGAGGGACACCAGGTAGACAAGGAAACAAGTAGCAAGGAGGAGAAGGCCATGTGGATCGAACGCGTAGCCGATAGGCTACAAACCAAGCCAGAGGTTCTGGAGCGGGAAAGCTCATTTGGACGCAGATGCACGCTGATTCACGCTGATTTTTGTGCTTGATCGGTGAAAATCTGCGTTGATCTGCGTCCAATTGGTTATTCCCGCTACTGTCTATCGCAGGACGCGGGCAATCAGGGCGGCGACGCGCGGGTGCTGCCAGTAGCGATGCGCCTGCAGTCGCCCGTGGGCGCCGTCAATCCGCTCGTCGCGAATGGGGTAGGCGGGAAATACGGGGGCCATCGGCGCGGCGACCAGGTCGCGTGGGGCGTAGAGGTTGAACCATTGCCCCACCGTCTGCCGGTTGATCGCCCCCAGGTCGGCGCGGCGCTGCCCCGTGCGCACGAGCAGCCACAGCGGACAGCCCAGGGTGAACCAGGCGGCGATGTTGTAATGCTGCGCCCCCGTGCGCAGGACGTCGAAGGCGATGAGGCAGCCCAGGCTTTCGCTGATCAGGATGATCTCGTGGTTGTGGCGGCTCAGCTCGGCGAGCACGGCGCGCAGCCGCTCGCGGATCACCTCGCGCTGGCGGGCGGAGACGAAGTAGGCGACGACGCCGGCGACGCCGTCAATCCAACCGTGCAGCCCATTGGCCAGGTGCCCCACCAGGCGCGTGGTGTACAAGGCCGGACGACCGATGAAGCGCTGCGCCAGGGCGTGGAGGCGGGCAATCAGCCACTCGCCGTTGTGGGAGACGCAGGCGCCGGCGTCGATCAGATCGCCCCACCACACGGGGCGGTGCTGGGGCACTGTTCCCAGATGGGCGGCGAGGGCCTGCATCTGTGGCACCTCAAAGTCCTGGGCCGTGCGCCCGGTGCCGTGAATGGTGACAACAACTTGACTCATGTGTGATCTAGCCAGCAGCGGTACAGCACAAAAAGACAGCGGCATCCCCCTGCCGTCTCCACGAGGCTTCCAGACGGCAAAGAGATGCCGCATTCAACCCCTATGTGTGGCGCCCTCAGGCCGCCGGCGAATGGCCTTCGTCGGCTAGAGCAGATGGCAATCGGCTGGCAGCCGATGGACACCTGCTTAGCCGAGCGATTGGCTCGCCCGGCGTTCTGGCTTTTGCTCCTTAAAGTGGAATATACAAAACGCCCCTTTTGTGGTAAAATAGACGTAGCCGTTCAGGAGCGTCCGGGTGTATTCTACCACAAAAGGCCGTGGCGGCGCAAGGGCGCCCGCGCCAGCAGCGGCCAGGCCGGATCACTGAAGCACTGAGCGATGCTGAGGGTACTGATTCTGTACATTCACTGCTTCTCAGTGGCCTCAGTGGTCCTGTTGTGGCGGCGCGGAAGGAGGGAATTGACGAGAAGCATGGATGGTGGTACAATTGTGCACAGAGGATTTCCTGGGAGAACAAGACCGTGAGCATTCCAGTCCATCAGTTCGCACAAATTGTGACTGACCGCCCAGTTGAGCGGTTTTTGCGCAAGCTGTTCATAAGCCAGCCGGACCTAGAGACATTAGTCATTGTCTCACCTTTTATCGGCAGTCTGGCCGGAACACGTTTCGAATTGCGCCAGTTGTGTGAGCGTCTAATTCGAACCAATACCCCTGTCTACGTGATTACACGTGAGCCAGTAGATGATTACCACCGCGAAGGGGTGGCCGTTCTGCTCCGATACGACAACGTGGAGGTGCGTTACAACCCGGCCATTCACGCCAAGCTGTATGTATGTTGGACCCGCGAGGTAGCTGAGGCATTTGCCCTGTTCGGTTCGGGCAATCTGACCTACACTAGTATGCAGCGCAACATCGAGCTAGGGATGATGGTCTTCGGCAATGGACCAGGCCGTGATCTGATCAGTCGCCTATACAGTTGGGGTCTTGAACTCCGCACCTTGGCCGGGACCACGGTGGCCAAGTATAGAAAACCAACAAGGAGGATATGATGGAATTCCGAGAATGGTTCTGCCTGCGCAACCGGGTCAACTTCACCATTGACCCTAAGATCAGCCCGGACGATGCCCGCTTCTACTTCGGCCGGGCCGACCTCAAGCAGAAGCTCGAGAAGCAACTGCGCCGGGCCTTCGTGGCGCCGGGGACGCCTAAGATGATGCTGTGGGGACCCTATGGCTCTGGTAAGACCCAGACTATGTTCTATCTGCAATGGTATCTGCACCACCAGAAGCCATCCTCTCTACCTCTTCTGCCATATACGATCTATCTAGCTCTTGAAGTCCAGAGCAAATCTGATGCTTCATCTCTGCACATGCAGTTGCTGGAAACCCTGGGTAAAGGAGTGGTAAGTGGTTGGGTCAAAACGTTGTTCAACCACACTACAGATTTGATGGCAGCTCTACTGGAGATTTCCCCTGATCCAAATGTAGCCAGAGGATTGGAACATCTCCGCGCTGGTGGTGACATCAGTCTGATGGCCTGGCGTTGGCTCACGGGGCAAACCCTCGCTACCAAAGAACTGGAGCAACTGGGGGTGACCCGCAATCTGGCCCAGGTGGGTGCAAGCGACATGGCAGCTGCTCTGGTCTCGGTAGGGCGACTGGCCGAACGGAACGGCGAAAAATTGATCTTCTTCATTGACGAAATGGATGAGTTGCAGAACGTGCGCACTGGTGACGCCAGTGAGTCCATCCACTTGTATTTTCGCCGACTAGCCGAACCGGCCAATTCCACCGTAGGATTCATCGCTGGATTCACAGCGAACACCCTGAGCGAAGGCCCTCGGCTCCTAACCCGCGAGGATGTCACCAGCCGCATCAGCATGAACAACTACATTGAGATCGGTCACTTGCCCGCCGTCCAAGACGTGGAGACCTTCATGAAGGAAATGCTGGCTCATCTTGTGGACAGCGATAAGGCTAATGCGAAGATTCAGACGGAGGGGCTGGATGTCACCGTGGACACCTATCCCTTCAGTCCAAATGCCTTTGACCTACTGGCTGACTTCGCTTCTCAAGACCCGTACAAGTCCCTGCCACGCAATATCATCAACTGCATCAACGAGTGTGCAATTGAAGCCTGGGACCAGCAAAAGCCTATTGTAGACGAAGGTATTGTGAACGATATCGCGCCCCTGGTCTTCGGCTAGACGTCTTATCGGCTCGGCGTGGATTGAAAAAACTAGGCCCTAGCCCACCGGATCTGGCGATCCGGCGGGAGCAGGTGAGCAGTTGAGGAACATCCATGAAAAGGTTCACTGTCAAACCCCATTCCCTGCGCCCCAATCAGGTAATAGGCACCGCAGATGACGAATCCAACGCCTGGGTCTTCCTGGGGCGACTAGGAGAGGCTGGCCCCCTTATACCCATCCGGTACGACTTAACCCATCCCCACGTGGTGGCCGTCTTTGGCAAAAGAGGGTCGGGCAAGTCGTATACTCTGGGCAGTTTTCTGGAGGGTCTCTGCACTCAGGAGAAGGAGACCAGCATTGGGCACAACCCGCGCAACTGGGGGGTGCTGCTCTTTGACACCTTGGGCATCTTCCAGTGGGTGAATATCCTGCTTGAACATGGTTCGTCCCAGAGTATCGTCAAAGAGCAATTGGCTGCCCGCCGTGGGTGGGAGATCAAGAGTGAACCCCTGGACGTGCGCATCTGGATCCCCCAGGGGACACGCACGGAGACAACCCCGCTGGGCCATCGGGATTTTGCTGTGCGTTCTTCTGACTTTTCGGCGGCTGACTGGGGTTATCTACTGGGGCTGGACATCTACCAGGATCGCATGGGACAATTGTTGAACGATGCTTACCTGAAGGTGACAGTAGAAGGCTGGCAAGAAGGACACATCCGCCACCCGGCCAAAGAAACCTATACCCTGGATGATTTGCTGAGGTGTCTCAAGGTGGATGGCGAACTTCAGGATAGCTACCAGGCCGAAACCCGCCGAGCGGTGATTCAGCAACTGACCACCTTCAAACGCAATCCCTTGTTCCAGGATCAAGGCACATCGTTGAACGACTTCTTGCGTCCAGGCTGCCTGAGCGTGGTAGTGATGAACAAGATGTCGGACGAACTGCGCCTGGTGGTCATGGGCGCGCTGATCCGCCGTATCATTGCCGCCCGCATAGAGGCATCAGAGGACGAAAAACATCTGAGGATCCTGCCCAACCTGTCGCCGGAGGAGAGACAGCGTATCCAGGACAGGTTGGCAAGTACTATCCCGCCTTCCTGGGTGGTCATTGACGAGGCGCAAAACGTCTTGCCTTCCGAGCGGCGCACCTCAGCCACCGACATGCTCATCAAGTTTGTCCGGGAAGGGCGCAACTATGGCCTGGCCTTTATGGTAGCCACGCAACAGCCCACGGCCATTGACCAGCGCATCCTCTCTCAAGTAGATACCATTATCGCTCATAAACTGACCGTCCAGACGGATATTGACTACGTGCGCAAGAATCTAAAATCCAACCTGCCGGAAGAGGCGATCTACGCCGGCAGCAAGCTCTCTTTTGACGAATTGATTCGTTCCTTGGATACCGGCCAGGCCCTGGTCTCTAACACAGAAACCGACCGGGCTTTTGTGTTGGACGTGCGGCCCAGAGTTAGCGTTCACGGAGGGTTCTAGCCATGCCGGCCTTTAGAGTCTTAGACAGCGCCAAACGCCCCATGCAACGCTTGGGCTATTTGAAATACTTGCTGAACAGGTGCGTGATCCTGGAGACCTCTAACTTGGAAACCCTGGGGCACGAACTGATAGGGGCGGTTACCCGCGCCATCCGTGTGCCCCTGACACCAGAGCGCGCCGAATACGTCCAGCGACGCCTGTTGGATGATACTTATCGGGCCCTGAAATCACAGGTTACGGCCTGGCGAAAGAACAGCCAACCCGAAACCATGGTGCCGATGGAGGTCCAGGACGTCTATTTGTCTGACCCAACCATGCCCTCTCGTACCGGCAAGCTCGTGGCCGAAGACTGGCGTAAGTATCCGATTTTGGGTGTACACATCGGCCTTATCCGTTGGGGAACCTGGTCGCCCTTGGTACGAGGCGTCGCCTTGCTCAAGCTGACCTCATCGGAAGAATTAGATGCCTTCCAGGGCTACCGGCCGGCAGCGAATCCATTCGTTATTTCACATCAGCAAGGAACCCTCTTGGTGTACTGCCTCTTGGAAAACGATGGTGACGTCTTAAAACGGCTGATACCCCGTCTGAAGGCTTGTCAGGGACAGGCTTTCAACGACCGTCAAGCCGGAGATTTGCTGCCAGACATATTCCGAGAGATTGCCTTATATCTGCGCAACCGCATATTGCCCATCGCAGAACGCAACCGTCTGGAACTGCTGCTGAAAATTGCAGAGAACATCGCCAGGCAGAAGAATCAGTCTTACAGTGGTGGTGGCGCCAGGGAGGAGGCGATCAAGGTCCGCTTGGAACCTCTGGTAGACATAGGCTTATTGACAAAAGACGACCCTTACAAGTACGAATATCGCCTGACCTCCGCCGCCTGCGACTTCTTCGCCTCCCTGGGCGAAAACGGCGATATAGGGCAATTCCTGGACACCGGGTTCTTCACTGCCTGGGCCAGAACCTTTGGCCCGTCTCCAGTCAGCCCGGCCACCACGCCAGATTTGCTCTGGGCCTTGAACCGCGCCTGGCAGGAACTCAAAAGTCCCATCGGCTACGCCCCCATTGTGGACACAGCTTTGCTTGGCGGCATCTATGCCCTTACTGAACGTAACGCGGTCTTCGAGGTCGCCACAGTCCGCCAGTTCCTCAAGGATTGGCAGAAAGAAAACCCCAATCTGCTTCGCTTTGGCGTAGATAGGACCGGCGCTATGGCCCATGTGCGAATTCTAGGCGACTTAGCACCTACCTCAGTGGATGTGGCACCTAATAGGAGCGCCCAATGAGTCCAGATGCCCCAGATCCCCGTCCCACCCAGATCTGTGCTTTGCTCTGCGACCAAGTGGCCTTGCCTCTCCGGGTAAGCGACCGCTTCGAAAGTACTACCGTCGTTGGTGGTGTGCAAGGGGCCGTGCTGTCCGTGGATTCACCATTGGCTGTGGTAGGGATATGCAGCCCAGCTAACGCTGTGGATGCCTCGTCTCTCACTGAACTCCTGGCCCTTAAGGCGCGCGCCTACCGTGCGCCTTTCTTTGTCTCCTGGAACCTGCGCGATGCTGCCATCTGGAAGACGCCACCCAAGGGTGTGCCACCCAGCAAAGAAGGGCCGTTAAAGCATTACCCCACCACCTTTGCCGTAGCCATAGCCCCCGAAACTTTAGCCGCCCACGTGCGGATCGAACTGCAACAGCAGGCCCAGACAATCCTACGCGACCTGTTCACCCTGCACCGCGACGGCCAACTGGACCTAGTCATCCCCGACGCCACCTTCTTCACCCAACGTTTGACGCGTGCGGTGGAGGTTCTCAAGCCGCACCTCAAGGAAGCCCTAAGCTTTGAGTTGCGCCGCAAACCCCAGCTCGCCCAGGAACTGGAACGCTGGGCCATTGACCAGGGTATCCCGGCTGACCTGCGCAGCGATGACTTCCTGGAAGCCATCACCCGCCAGGCCGTCTACCGGCTACTGGGCAAAGTGATCTTTTACCAGAGCCTGCGCCGCTCCATCCGCAGCCTGCCGGAGCTAAGACTGACCAGCCTGGATAGCTCCTTCGTCATGCCTCGCCTGCAGGTGGCTTTCGCCGAGGCGCTGAAGGTGGACTATCACGCCGTCTTTGCTGAGGCATTGATTGACCGCCTGCCCTACCCCAAGGCCGCGGCGACTGAGTTGGCTAGTCTGGTTGAAGACCTGAACACCCGTGATTTCGCCGGCCTGCCCCAGGACGTGGTCGGCCAGGTGTTCGAGCAACTAATCCCTCGTGAGGAACGCCGCGGGCTAGGCCAGTTTTTCACCCCCGAGCCGCTGACGGACATAATCTGCGCCTTCTGCGTACGCCACCCCGACGATCGCGTACTCGACCCTACCGCCGGGACGGGCACTTTCCTCATCCGCACCTATGATCGCTTGCGTTGGATGGGGGTACAGGAGCATACTAAACTCCTCTCGCAACTTTGGGGGGTTGACATTGCCCCCTTCCCGGCCGAGCTGGCCACCATCAACCTCTTCCGTCAGCGAGTGGACGAGCACGGCAACTTCCCCCGCATCCTTTGCCAGGACTTCTTCTGCCTGCAACCCAGCCAACTCTGCCGCTTTCCACCTCTGAAAGCCGAGGGCACGCGTCCTGATTTTGTGGATGAACCCGTGCCCACCTTTGACGCCGTTATCGGCAACTTCCCCTACATCAACAACAGCCAGATCGAGAAACAAAAGGCCGACTACCTGGATACTATCCGCCGTGTCGTGGCCGAGGATTGGTTCCTGGCTGCGCCAGAAATGTTTACTATCGCTGACCGCCGCCTGCAGGCCGACTACGAGCGGCAACGCCGGGTGGGGAACGACTTGGCTACCTTCATTCCCTACGCTACGCCCGACATCTCTACCTATGCTGACCTATACGTTTACCTCTTCTTCCACGCGGCTCGCTTCCTGAAGCCTGGTGGGCGCATGGGTATCGTCACCTCCAACGCCTGGCTGGACGTGAACTACGGCGACGCCCTGCAACGCTTCTTCCTAGGCTACTTCAAGATCACCGCCATCCTGGAGAGCCGTTGTGAGCCCTGGTTCGAGGATGCGGCGGTGAACACCGTGGTCACCATCCTGGAGCGGTGCGAAGACGCGGCCGAACGCGACACCAACGCCGTGAAGTTCGTTAAGGTCAAGCGCAAACTGGCGGACCTGGTGCCTCAGGACATGCGCCTGCAAGCCTTGGCCCGCTGGCAGCGGTTGAACGGCTTGGTGCAACACATCGAAGCCGTCTATCAGGGAGCAGACGACCCGGCATGCCCTGTGACCCATGAGGACGCCGACTTCCGCATCCGCGCCATGCATCAGGGTGCATTGCGGGCGCAGGTGGAAGCAGCCGGCAAGACGGTCAAATGGGGGCCATATCTACGCGCCCCCAACGTCTACTTTGACCTGCTTCATCAAGCGGGCGGCCGGCTGGCTCTCCTACGGGACGTGGCCCCGCCGGCACGTGGCAGCCTCACTGGCATCAACGAATTCTATCATCTGGACGACGTCAGGCTCTCCGAGTGGAACATCGAGCAGGAATTTCTGTCACCGCTGCTCAAATCGCCCGGCGAGTCGGCTTGCATCCCGATTGATGAGAGTGACCTCAGACTAAAGGTCTTCGTCTGTCGTCTTGCTAAGGAGGAGTTGCAGGCACAGGGGAGGGAGGGGGCGCTACGCTACATCGAGTGGGGAGAGCAACAGGTGTTCACTTCGGGAGCGCAGGCCGGGCTGACCTGGCCTCACGGGGCAGAGGTGCGCAACCGCAAACCTGGGTGGTACGCCATCCCGGACTATCGTAGCCGACCAGCGCAACTGTTCTTCGCCAGCGCTTTCGGTGAGAGGCACTTTCATCGCTACAGCCCCAAGCCGTTGATTGCCGATAAGCGACTGTATTTCCTATCGCCTGTAGAGGGTGTCTCCCATGAGTTGGCGGCAGCCATTATGAACTCCAGTCTGGTCGCCTTTTTAACTGAGGTGGCCGGCCGTGTCACCCTAGGCGATGGGGTATTGGAGCTAACCGTTGAAGACGCCCACGACTACCTGCTGGTGCCGGACGTACGGCAGTTCGATGCCGCGGCCCGCCAGGCCATCGTCGCCGCCTTCCAGCCGCTCCTTCAACGGCCCATTGGCTTCGTCTTCGAAGAGGTCAAGCGCAAAGATCGCCAGGCCCTCGACCGGGCCGTGCTGCAAGCGATGGGGCTGGATCCCGCAGCCTGGCTGCCACGCATCTACGATGGCCTTACGACGTTGGTGCATGAGCGCACTGAGTTGGGTCGGATGCGTAACAAGGCCCGCAAGAACAAGGTGCCCCGCGCCGCCAACAAGGTGGCGGAAGAGGTGCTGGCCGACGTGCTGCCCAATGGCCCCCGTCGCTTCCCGGACGAGTTCTGGTCGGCCACCGCTCGCCGGGGCCAGTTCACCGAGGTCGCTCTGCCTCAGTCTCCTCTGCGCTACGCGGGTCATATGTTTGGCCGCGAAGAGGTAGTAGCCGATGGCGGCTTCCAATACCAGGCCCACTCCAAAGCTGAGGCCAAGTATCTGATCTGCGCCCAGGCGGCTGGCCAGGAGATAGCTCGCCTACCAGCACAACCGGTGGAACTTTCCCGTACCATAGCCGACTATGAGCATTATGTTCGCCAGACCAGAGAAGCCCTGTACAATGCCTATTTCCACCGTACCATGGACCAAAAAGCCGCCAGCCATTTTGTGAACAGCGCCATGCAGCAGCTTAAGCTGGTTTTGATTGAGGACAAATAGCTTGACATCGCAATTGCTTGCCACGGATAAGCTATCAGCAGAACGGATGGCTAGGTGCCACACCTCCGCTTCTCCGCCCCGTCGTCGGCCATCCGCGGCAAGTGTCATCCACTACAGGTGAGGAGCTCATGAGTAGACAGTTACCACCGCATGCTCATCGCTACTTCTGGGACATTGACCCGACGCGATTGGACGTAGACAGATACCCTGCCTACGTCCTTGAACGCTTGCTAGAATATGGCGACCTGCCATCCGTGCGCTGGATGCTGGAGCACTTCTCACGGGAAGACATCATCGCTGTCCTGAAGACCAGCCGTCGTCTATCTCCGCTCAGCGCCAATTTTTGGGCCCTCTACTTTGGGTTGGAAAAGGAAAGTGTCCTGTGTTTGTCCAAGCCTTACCAAAGGGCACAAGACAAAATCTGGCCCTACTAGACAAAGCTGGCCTGGCTGCTCCATTCTATCTGAGGAGGAACATACCCCATGAACCTGTCCACGGAAGACACCCACCTGTTCTACAAGCTGCACTGGTCCCTGCTGGCCTACGCCAACCAGCACCTCAAGATCATGCCCCCCGTCGCCAGCTTCGAGGAGGTCGGCCAGCGGCCCGCTGAGCAGGTGGCCAAGCTGCGTGACGCCCTGCACGGCAAACTCGACCTGCTGGAGCAATTTGTGGCCGAGAACCCGGCGGGCTTCTCGCCCCAGGAGCTGGCCATCGTCGCCAGTTGGCGCCACCGCGTCAAGGGGGACTTCTACATCCTGCGCTTCCTCAAGCCGTACGCCGTCTTCCTCGGCGGCGGCCAGGAGCCCCACCTCTACGGCGTCCTGGGCCTCCGCGAGCCGCTGGAGGTTATGCTGCGTGGGGCTCCCCTGCCCCTCCTGGTGCAGGCCACCCTGCTCCCCTTCCGCGACTGCATCATCTACGATGGCCTCATGAGCTTCTACTCCATCACCTTCGGCGGGGGCATCCGGGGCCACCTGAACGAGACCTACAGCCAACTGAAGGAGAGCGAGGGGATCATCGAGCAACTGGTCGGCCCCAGCGGCGAGCCCCAAATTCGCACCAGCCTGGCCCGCAAAGCCCCGGCCAGGCCCGCCCCGGACTGGCGACCCGCCCTGGACGAGATTGTGGCCCAGGTGGAGAAGATGCGCCAGACCGACACCAAGCTGCAGGGGGCCGCCTTCGGCCTGCTGCGCGCCGCCGCCAGCCTGGCCCAGGCCACGCTCTCCGCGGGGGATGCGGAGGCCGAGGCCGCCCGTCACCTGCGCCCCGTGCGCACGGCGCTGACCAAGCTGGAGAGACTCCTGGACGAATATCGCTACGAGTGAAGAGCCGGTAGCCACAGAATCTGACTGGTTCTCACACGCTCTGGCAACGGGTGTTCACACCCCACCGATCCGAATCCAGAGGGTGTGAGCACCCGTTGGGATTCGGATTGGTGGCGTGTGAGAACCAGTCAACACAGAAGGACACAGAATGGAGATTTACGTGCCGGTTCATGTGATTTTTCTGTGGATTTCTGTGTCTTTCTGTGGCTGAATCCCCGCCAACGCATTTGGCAACGAGTCTGAGAGGAGAAGACACCCATGCCTGACGAGAAACCCATGGCCTTGAGCCAGGCGGTGGAGCAGGTAGTGACTCAGTTGAACGCCCCCACCACTTTGGACGAGTTCGCCCAGCGCGTCCTGGCCATCCGCCCCTCCCAGGCCAAGAAACCGTCGGCCGCCATGCACGATCACCTGCGTTGTCACACCGGCATAGACATCGTCTTCCTGGATCGCCAGACCATCGTCCCGCTGCGCCTCGCCATGCAGGGCGTCCGCTTCCGCCTGCGCCTGACTCGCCCGGAAATTGACTTCGGGGTCTTGCTCACCCAACCGGGCTTCGACCCCTTCCTGCGCCGGGCCATCGCCCTGCAGGACGCCCAACTGGTGGACGCCGCAGGGCAGCCATTACCAGTCTGCCCCGTGGCCGTCACCTTCGAAACTACCGCTGCCGTTGCCTTTGCTCCGTCTACCTTTGATGTCGCCGCCTTAGACCTGGGCGATTGGTTCCGCGCCCAGCAAATCCAGGCCGGCGACAGCATCCTGGTCACCATCGAGGACTGGGAGAAAGGCCACTTCCGCCTGGAGCACGAGCCGGCCAGCCAGCGACGCCAACCAGAGATCGAGCGCCAGAACCAGGAGCTGGCCAACCTGCTCTTCGACCTGCTGGAGGCCGACCGTCGCGAACGGCTCTACGTCTATCAGGCCATCCCCACGGTCTATGCTCGCCTGTCGGACCCACGGGGCTATCCCGGCGACCACTGGACGGCGGTCATCGCCCGCGATGCACGTCTGCAGTGGGATGGCATTGACATCAACTACCGTGAGGGATCCCCCTCGCTGATGGAAGAGCTGTTATTCCTGGACGAGGAAGAAGCGGCCCAGCCGGAGAAGCCCCACAACCCGGCCCAGCAGGTCTACCGCTTCAAAGCTATCCTGGCGCATCGGCCGGGGCGATGGCGGCAGATCGAGATTGAGGGCCAGCAGACCATGGCCGATTTCGACGCCATCCTGCGTGACGCCTTCAACCACGATCCCAGCGATCACCTCGGCGGCTTCTGGCGACGGGTGCGCCGGGGCAAAACCCAGCGATTCCGCGAGGTTGACCTGGCAGAGATTGACCCCCTGGGCGAAGGGGACGGCGCCGACCAGACTGTGGCCGAGCTGGCCCTGCAGCCTGGCGATGAGCTGAAATACGTCTACGACTTCGGGGACTGGATTGAGCACCAGATCACCCTGGAGGCCATCGTCGCCCCAGAAGCGGGGGCCGCGTACCCGCGCATCGTCGGCCAGAGCCAGACCCGGCACCGCTATTGCCAGTCGTGCCAGGCGGCGGGACGCAAAACCGTCGCCACCTGGATCTGCGTAGACTGCTCCGAAGAACAGCAGCGCGACGTCCTGCTCTGTGAGGACTGCCTGGAAGCCCAGCACGAGGATCACTACGCCGAGGAGCTCCTCTATTGAGCAGATCACCATGCGCATTTGCGCGCAACGAGGGAAGAAAACAGCGGCTTGTAGGACAGGTTGCCAACCTGTCTTGTGAGTGGAGGCTGAACCATGGACCCCTTGCCCAACTTTAGCGAAGCCATCATCCGCCAACACGCCAGCCCCGAATCGTACCGGCGCGGCCAGGACTACTACGAGCAGGGCGCCGTGCGGAACATCGTGCGCCGCGGCCAGCAACTCCAGGCCGAGGTAGAAGGCAGCCAGTACGAGCCGTATCAAGTCCAGATCATCCTGGATGAGGGCGGCATCTTTGACGCCGACTGTACCTGACCCTACAATTGGGGTGGCTGGTGCAAGCACATCGTGGCCACCGCCTTGACCTGCCTCCACCAGCCAGAGGCGATTGTGCAGCGACCATCCGTCGCCGACCTGCTGGCCGGGCTGAAGCGCCAGCAACTGCAGGCCCTGCTGCTGCGCCTGAGCGAGGACCAGCCTGGCCTGGCCGATCTGATCGAGACCCAGGTACAGAGCGTTGTCGGGGAGAATCTCAGCCCCACCCCTGCGGGTGCCCCGCAGCCGTCCGCCCAGACAGGCGCAGCCGCCGCAGAGGGTGCACCAGCGCCCCGCCAGCGCCGCACCGCAGTGGACGCCAACGCCTACCGCCGCCAGGTGCACGCCCTCCTGCACTCCCTGGATCGTCTGCGCGCCTCCGAGGCCTACTGGCACGTGGGTAGCGTGGTGAACGAGGTGCGCCAGGTGCTGCAGCCGGCGCAAGATTTCCTCAAGGCTGGCGATGGCCACAACGCCCTGGTCATCCTGGAGGCCGTCACGGAAGAATACCTGGCCGAATGGACAACTCTGGACGATTCCGATGGCGAGGCCGGTGGCTTTTTCGAGGATTTGGGCCCGGTGTGGACCGAGGCCATCCTGACCGCCGATCTGACCGCCGACGAGCGCCGGGCCTGGAGCAAAAAGCTGACCAAATGGCAGAGCGAACTGGACGACTACGGCATCGAGGAGACCTTTGCCGCGGCGATAGAGGCCGCCAAACAGGGCTGGGATTATCCGCCGTTGCAGCGGGTCTTGCAGGGCGAGATCACGGAGAAGGGGGCCTGGGAGGGTGAAGCTCCCGAGTGCGCTGACGATCTGGCCGTGGCCCGGCTCAAGGTGCTGGAGCGGCAAGGCCGCTATCAGGAATACCTCCACCTGGCCGAAGCCGAAAGCCAGACCGAGCCTTACGTCACCATGCTGGTGCGCTTAGGGCGGGTACAGGAGGCCGTGGACTACGGGCTACAGTACCTGGACCTCACCAACGAGGCTCTGGCCCTGGCCCAGGCGCTGCGCCAGCAGGGGGCGCTCCAGGAAGCCTTGCGCATCGCCGAACACGGCTTGACCTTGGAGGGGCACAAGGCCACCCTGGCCGCCTGGCTATCCGAGCTGGCCCTCGGCCTGGGCGAGACCGGGCGGGCACTGGCAGCCGCGCAGATCGCCTTCCAGGAGAACAACACTCTGGCCGCTTATCGGCGGGTGCAGGACCTGGCCGGAGAGCGCTGGCCGGCCATCAAAGCCGACCTGCTCGCGCAATTGGCCAAGAGTGGCCACGTCGCCAGCCAGGTGGAGATTTATCTATCCGAAGGGATGGTCAACGAGGCAGTCCAGGCCGTGGACGCCGAGACGTACGTGGAGTACGACACGCTGGAGCGGGTGGTAGACGCGGCGACGCAGAGCCATCCCGACTGGGTCATCCGGCGCTGTCGCCAGCAGGCGGAATCCATCATGGACGAGGGGAAGTCAAAATACTACCATCACGCCGTGCGCTGGCTGGGGAAAGCGCGGGCCGCCTATCGGTCGGCGGGCCGTGAGGCGGAGTGGCAGGCCTACCTGCGTGAGCTCCTCACCCGCCACCAGCGCAAATACAGCCTGGTGCCGCAACTGGAGACCTTGAGGCGCTAAAGGGGTGAATTCATGGGCCTGGACAAAGCTATCTGGCGTGAGGCCCTGGCCCACTACCGGGCCTGGAACGAGGCCAAATTCATCGAGCAGTTGCTGACCGCCGGTCAGAAGACCCCGGCGGAGAAGTGGCTAGAGTATCAGGATTTGATGTCTCTGTGCTGGAAGCTCAAGCCAGAGCTAAGCCTGTGGGAGCAACAACGCGTCACAGAAGAATGGAGAGCATATTATGCCTCCATCCTGCGGTTTGAGGAGTGGAGAAGAGGCTGTGCAAAAGCAACTGCGACCAGCATTACGTAAGGCTATCGCCTTGTTGGAGAGGCACGGCTACCGCTATGCGGTGATCGGTGGCCTCGCTGTCTCCCACTGGGGCCAAACCCGGGCCACCTATAACGTGGACATCAAGGTGCTGGTGCCGGATACCGACTATCCGGCTGCCCGCGCCGCCATCCGCTCTGCCTTCCCGCAACGTGCCCGCCCGCACGTCCCGGACAATCCGCTGATCGTAGACGCTAAAGTGGCAGGGGTCAGCGTGGATTTCCTGCTGGCCGTGCCTGGCTATGAGGAGAACATCGTGACCCGCGCCGTACGCGGCGATCTGGACGGACTGGAGGTCTGGATCTGCTCGCCAGAGGACCTGGTCATCCAAAAGGCTGTGGCCGGGCGAGTGCAGGACTGGCAGGACATTGAGGGCATCCTGATCGAGCAGCATGGTCGTCTCGATCTGGCCTACGTGGCAGACTGGTTGCAGCAATTTGCGGCGGCGCTGGAGCAACCGGAGATACTGAGCCGATACCAAAGCATCCAGGAGCGGATCTCAGCCACCATAGCCTCGGTAAATCACGAACCCGGCTGGTAGTGGGCGCTTGAGCGCCTGAGAACGCGCTGGAAGCGCGCACTACGAACCCAAGCAGGCTGGTAGTGGGCGCTTGAGCGCCTGAGAACGCGTTGGAAGTGCGCACTACGAACCCAAGCAGGCTGGTAGTGGGCGCTTGAGCGCCTGTAAGCAGATCAGTACGCGTAAAGGTTAGCATGACTGACGACCTCCTCACCACCCTGCACACCCATTTCGGCTTCGCCGCCTTCCGCCCCGGCCAGGCCGAGGCCATCGCCCACCTGCTCGCCGGCCGGCACACCCTGGTGGTCATGCCCACCGGCGCCGGCAAATCGCTCATCTACCAGCTCGCCGCGCTGCGCCTCCCCGGCCTCACCCTGGTGATCTCGCCGCTCATCGCCCTGATGAAAGACCAGGTGGACGGCCTGACGCGGCAGGGCATCCCGGCCACCTACGTCAACAGCGCCCTGCCCACGGACGAACAGGCCCGCCGCCTGCAAGACCTGGCCGCCGGCGCCTTCCGCCTGGCCTACGTGGCCCCCGAGCGCCTGCGCAGCGTGCCCTTCCAGCAGGCCCTGAGCCGCCTCACCGTCGGCCTGCTGGCCGTAGACGAGGCCCACTGCATCTCCCAATGGGGCCACGACTTCCGGCCCGATTACCTGCACATCGCCGCCGCCCGCGCCCCCCTGGGTAGTCCGGTCACCGTGGCTCTCACCGCCACGGCCACCCCCCAGGTGCAGGACGACATCGTGCGGCTGCTGGGTCTGCCCACGGCGCAGCGCCTCGTCACCGGCTTC
>Ga0233423_10000660_pt1 | contig 17667 bp, 13 predicted proteins | sample Watercolumn_Mata_FD_180713 | JGI IMG/M metagenome (GOLD analysis project Ga0233423, IMG submission 180713) | Freshwater microbial communities from Lake Matano, South Sulawesi, Indonesia - Watercolumn_Matano_2014_112_MG | ecosystem: Environmental > Aquatic > Freshwater > Lake | place: Indonesia...
AGCCAGTTTAATGCCAATATCCACAACAATACCGATCCAGCTCTTACCATTAGACCTCAGACGGCGCGACGGATCAATCTAAACGGCACGGTCATCAACAAGACTACCCCGATCGAAGTCAATGCCGGCAATAACGCGGTGGCCTTGCTGCCGCCTGCCAGCGAAAAGCCGGACTTAGCCAAAGCGCCACCAGTACAGTCCGAGACTCTAGGCTCGCAGGGCAATATCCAGACCTGGAGTCAGGCTCGTACAGCTCAAGCAGTAGCCGAATCGAGCAATATCAGGGATTACAGCAGACAAGAAAAAGGGCGCGAAAAAGAATCCGAGCCAAAGCAGCAAGACGGCGGTACTGTATCCGGTATCACCAGCATCATCAGACCGAGCGAGCAACCAGGCCTTTACAAATACATCTATGAGCACAAAAAGATAGCTCCCATGCCTCCTCCCGCCAGCACCAGCACTAGCAAAGATGCCGTCCTCGAGTTTAAAAGGCAGCCCCCAACCAAACCAGCCACCATATCTGTCAGCCGAGCCAAGGCTAAAAAAAGAGCCGACAACGAAATCACTATCGAGTCGGACGAAGGCAGCCCGATTCAGGTCGCCTTCCTGCCACCATCAGCAGTGCACGGCCTTTCGGGCCTTTCTCTTGGTGCCTCCGAAAAGGAAACCACTCTTTATCTCAAAGACCGCGGCCCTCTATCCAGCACCACCTACGGCGGATTTAAGGTCTGGACCCTGACAGATAAATCAGGCAAGCCTCATCTCCAGGTCTATCTGCGCAACAATCGGGCCGAGGCCTTTAGGGTCTTTGATCCCAAATATGTCCCTGCTAGCCTCGGTATCAACATCTCTGACAATCTTGCTGCAATGAAGCAAAAGTTTGGCGAACCATCTTTTATATTGGAAGAGCCCAATGTCAAAAATGCCAAAAACTATGTCTATCCGGTCTCCCAGATTTCCTTTCAACTTGCTCGTCCATTGCAGGACAAAAGCAAGTCGCAGATTCAGAGCAAGCCACAGATCTTGAGCCTCATGCTTTTTCGCTTTTTATAAAATCACCTTAATCTCTTCTACGTATTTGCACCTACTGACATCCCTCTCCGGCCATGCTAGCTTGGGTGCCTGAGCAAAGAGAAAAGGGGTTAGACAAATGAGCAAATTGGAATTCCAAGAAGCACACATAAATACACCCAATTTAGAGACCAGCAATAGTCTGCAACTCGAAGCAAATAAGGCCATTTACTTTAATCCCCAAGAAAATCAAGCCATGCGCAAAGTGGCAGCACTGGCCGATGATGACTTTAAGATCGTCGACAGTGCTGCAAAGCCCCAAAAAGTCGCAGATGCAAACGGAGATGCCAGCTCTAGCGGCATGCCTGATATGCTCGCCGAATTGCTCAAACAAGATCCTAAGGATCTCTCGCCTGCCTTGAGAGGAATGCAAGGCCTGGTGGAAAATTTTAGAGGCGAGACAGACAAGCAACAGGCCATCAAGACTCTAGGACCAGCATTTGAAAAATCTATCGCCGATACAGACGCCAATTTTGCCAAGGCTGGTGAAAATCTGAAGGTCGAAGGTGCCAAGATCCAGCCCGACTTCGATCGTGCCATGAGCAATCTCAAAGACACTAACAAAAAGCTCAACGATGCGTTTTCCACAGTCCCAGAAGGAGATAAGGAGCGTGTCAAAGCAGTGATCAATCTCTGGAACACAGAAGGCAATTCTGGCCAGCTCAAAAAAGCTCTAGAGCATGAAATCAACAAGACTCCAAACCTCTTGCAATCAGCCAAGGATTTTCAAAGCGCCCAAAAAGACGCGATGCCGGTGATGCAAAAGGTACAGGAGCTCAAAAAAACTACAGAAGAAGCCAGCCAGGATCGCATCCTGAGTCGGATCATCTACAGCCAGGCGCTGGTTGAGGGTGGCGATGTAGACAAGGCCAAAAAGGTATATGCCGAGGGATTGGCCATACAGATGGGTGTGCCTTTAGATCAATTGCAAAAGCGCCTGGAGCAAAAATAAAAAGCAAAAGCAAATCCAAAATTGAGCTCTAAAAAATAGGCTATGATTAAGACGGCGGTTTCGAAAGAGAGACCGCCGTCCCCATTGGCGCGGCGTCTTGGACAATTATCAACCACTCTACCTCAAGCACAGGCCACAGACACTCGGCGATCTCGTCGGGCAGGCGTCCGTAGTCAAGACTCTGACCAATGCGATAGAAAACGATCGTATCGCTCATGCCTATCTCTTTACCGGTCCACGTGGATGCGGCAAGACCAGTAGTGCTCGTATCCTGGCCAAATCGGTCAATTGCCAAAACGGTCCGACTGCAACGCCCTGCATGGTGTGTTCTACCTGCGAAGAAATCAAAAGGGGTATTTCGCCAGCCGTACTCGAGATCGACGCTGCATCCAATAATTCGGTCGATGATGCTCGAGTCCTGATCGAGCGTGCACCTCTGGTCGCACAAGGTGGCAGGTTTAAGCTCTATATCATCGACGAATGCCACATGCTGACCAAAGAGGCATTTAACGCCCTGCTCAAGACTATCGAAGAGCCGCCGCCCAAGGTCATTTTTGTTTTAGCCACCACCGAAGAACACAAGGTACCACCCACGATCATCAGTCGCTGCCAGCGCCTGATGTTTAGACTGGCAAACCACGAAGAGCTATCCAGGCATCTACGCAAGATCGCCGACATCGAAGAGATCTCCATCGAGGACGATGCACTCGATCTCATCGCTCGTCGATCCGGCGGCGGCCTCCGCGATGCCCTCGGTCTACTCGATCAGGCCAGCCTTTTGGCAACTAAACAAAAACCAGCCACGGTGCCTGACTTATTGGCCTTGCTGGGAGCAGTAGACGAAGACGTGCTGCTCAAGATGAGCGAAGCCATTAGAGATCACGATGCAGGTCGAGTATTGCAGTCAGTCAATGGTCTCCTGGCCCAGGGACGCGAACCATCCCTGGTGGCACTCGAATTATCCAAGCATTTTCTCAACCTGGCCAAGGCCTACCACGCAAGCCTCGATCAGGCCAACGATCTGCGTGCATTAATCACAGGATCCAAAGGTTATATCGAAAGCTGTATCGAGTCGGCGCAAACCTTTGAAGCAGCCGAATTGACCCAAATGGTAGAAAGGCTGGATCAGCTCGAATCACAACTCAGACGAGCCAGTCAACCGGCCCTGACTCTAGAATCAGGACTACTCAATCTATGCCATCGCAATGAGATATTGCTAGTCAAACAACTAGCCAAGCGAGTCGCCGACCTGGAAGCCTCCATGCAGTCAGGCGTCAGCTATGTCGCTCCCCACCCAGTCGCCCATGCGCCCGCGCCAATTGCACGACCGACCCCTGCTCAAGTGTCGTCTCCAGCTCCAGTATCCGCACCGGCTCCTGCACCCGCTTCTGCACAAGCTCAGCCGCCTCACTCAGATTCGCCTCCGCCTCCAGGGCCAAAAGCACCAGTAGCAGAAAACACCCACGAGCAACAAGCAGCCTCTGCGCCTCCAACAAATCACGGCACTAGATTTAATGAGGTCGACCAATTTTGGTCGGCAATGATGGATTACTTACAGCAAAAGCACCTACCGACCTATAGCCTCGTTTCCCAATTTGGATTTCCTTTAGCGCTCACCGATACCGAGTTGGTCATAGGCGTCCCCAAAGAAGCCTTCGTCAAGATGCTTGAGAACAAAGCCGAGTTTCTCAAGACTGCAGCCCGCAATATCGACGGAAGGGACATTTTTATCAAAGTCAAGGTGCAGGCAGATGGGGTACCGCCGGCCAGACCACCCCAATCTGGGAGCCCTCGTGAAACGCAGAGCCCCCAGAGCCAGCCCCCTGTAGCCTCCTCGTCCATGGCTCAAAGCCAGGACGAGGAGGATGACTTAAGGCGCCCAGCAAAGCTGAGCCCTGCTCCGGCAGCCAGGCAAAAGCCGCCGGCTATGACCGGCGGTGACTCGGACGAGGCATTGATGGTCAAAGAAGCCTACAAACTCTTTGAAGGTCCAGGCTCGCGATTTATCAGCTAGCCGTCCGGCCAGATATCAAATAATTTATCGGGCAAGTGCCGTTCGACAAAAATCAGTCTATCGCTCTGAGGCAAATGTTCCAACGATATCTCGGCAACCTCGAGATCGTCCACACGCGCACGTTCCGGCCCCCGGCCGACAAAATCCAGCAGTATGCTTAAAGCCTCATCAGAGCCTGTAGCAACGATTTCGACACTTGCATCAGCCATATTGCGGGTATAACCGATCACCCCGGCCCTTTTAGCCACCTCTCGGGTCGACTGTCTAAAAAAAACTCCCTGGACGCGACCACGCACCCTTACTCTGATTATCTTCATGATTGTTGATAGAATTGCAGGATAAAGCGTATATATAATATACGGCCTGCTATTTAGGATTTTGACAATTGTCTCGAGACCAAGAGCCTGTGGACGCCTCCAGTCAGGGTGACCAATACAACCAAGCACCGGACCAGGAGGAGACCGCCGAGCAGAGGTGTGAGCGCCTCGAGGCTGATCTCGTCCGTGCAGTCGAAATCAACGAAGACCTTTACAACAAGGCGGTAGAGCTCCAGGAGCGAGTAGCCGAGCTCGAGTCAAAAGTCGACGAGCTCGAACAAGAAGCCGAGACTCTGGCCATGCAATTGCAAAACAGCTACGCACTAGGCTACAAAAAGGGCCAGGCCGATGTACTTTCACAAAAGACGACCCTCGATCAAGCACCCGCATATCAGGTAGAGCAAACTCCCCGGCCAGCAGTCGCGCAAGACCTTTATCAAAACGATAGCGATCCAAGCACCACATCCGATACCGAACCAGTCGTCGAAGATCAGCCTCTGCAAGAGCCTCACACTCAAACTGTCGCTCAACCAGCCGGGTACAACGATCAAATCTACAATGCCGTAGTCGAAAATCGCACCCCGATCAATGGTGGTGATTTATACAGCAATCTGAGCTGGAAAAATATCGAGACCGTCTACCAGTACAGCACTGTCGCCGGTCGACCCAATACCGACCTGTATTTTGAGCCTTTTCCCAAGGCTCCCAAATCTCAGTCTCAACAAGAAACCCAGGCTATCCAAAATAAGGCTCGTCAAACTGGGACCAATCTCCCTCCCGTGGGCAAGCTCAGTCAAACTACGCCACCACAAGACCACAAGCCCATCTTTGCCTCCGATCCCATCGACTATGATCCTCATACTGCCACCTTTGACGGCTTAGACGCAGTGCCTACACTCGAAGAAAGTCGCGCAGAAGCCCCCGACGAACTCGACCTGGAAAAGCTCGATATATTTGAGGGTCTCGACGACTTTGAAAATCTGCGAGAAATTAAAGTAATCGAAGACGTAGTACTGCCTGAAATGTCCAGCACTTCCAATCTGGACCAGCAATCTCAAGGGCAGGCCAGTCAGGATTCAGCCAACAAATCCGTCTCCGAAGACGACCTCCGAGATCTCATCAAGCTCCGGATCCAGCAAGCGCAGACACATGGCGAAGACGCCAAACCATCGGCAAAAATCACCGAAAACAATTTGCAGGCCCAGGCCCCCCATCCAGCTGGCAATCCCAATTTGGTTTCTCCTCCGGAGACTCAAGAGCACGGCAACCAGCACAGAGAGCCTATCCCTACCGCAGAGATGCTCAGACCCGGCACGCGTAACAAGTTTATAGGCGGCAAGGCTCATGCCACAGCCGACGGTATGCCCCAACCCGCAGGAGCAAGCCCAGGCCCAGCTGCCGGCGCGGTATCAGGAGGACAAGCCGGCAATGTAGCGCCAGCACCCAAGGCCCTCCCACCTGAGATCCGCAAAGCATGCATGTTGTTGGGCCTCAGACAAGAAGAACTGACCGAAAAAAATATCCGTGAAGCCTGGAAAGCCCAGATCACGCAAGTACACCCCGATAGAGAAGGTGGCGATCACGAGTCGGCCATCTACTTGAACATAGCCAAAGAGCAATTGCTCAAATGGCTCGAAGACTCCAGTCCCAAACTCGGTAAAAAGTTTGGTGGCGCTAAACCCGAAGCCGGTAAACCCTTCAATATGAAGGGCCCGGACAATAAAAAGTAAAGATCAAAAATGTCCAAATCAGTAGTAGCAATCGTAGGACGGCCTAACGTAGGCAAGTCAACCCTCTTTAATCGTTGTATCGGCGAAAAACACGCAATAGTAGATGATCTGCCAGGCGTAACTCGCGATAGACTCTATCGCGAGACCGATTGGAACGGTCACGAATTTTTGCTTGTCGATACAGGTGGCGTGATGATGGAACGCCACAAGGCCAATGAGGGCCAAAACATGCACGGCGAGGTCCTGGACCAGGTCAAGCAAGCCCTCGAAGAAGCAGACGTGATCGTCTTTGTTGTAGACGGCAAAGAAGGCATGACTGGAGCAGACGAAGAAGTAGCCAATATCGTCAGACGTGTCAAAAAGCCAATCATATTGGCAGTCAACAAAATCGACACTATGCGCGACCAAAACAATGCAGCAGACTTTTATGCTCTCGGCCTCGGCGAGCCAGTCTGTCTTTCTGCCCTGCAGGGTTCGGGCGGCGTAGGCGACCTCCTCGATCTGGTCGTTTCGCATTTTCCCAAGATCCAAAGAGTCGAAAAAGATCGCTATATCCAAGAAGAAGAAGTCGAAGAAGAAAAAATCGACTACGAAACCTGCCCATTTTCGATCGCAGTAGTCGGTCGTCCCAATGTAGGCAAGTCTTCGATCATCAACGTCCTGTGCGGCCAAAAGCGCTCTATCGTAGGCGCCGAGCCTGGCACCACCCGTGATGCCATCGACACTACTGTCAAGTTTAACGGCAGGCAGATCACCCTGGTCGATACTGCTGGTATCAGACGCAAAAATCGAGTCGATTACGGCATCGAAGCTTTTTCGGTCGTGAGATCTCTCAAGGCGCTCGATCGAGCAGATGTAGTAGTACTAGTACTCGACGCCAGCCTCGAGATCTCCGATCAAGATCAAAAGATCGCTTCAAAAATCGAAGAAGCCGGCAAGGCTTGCGTAGTCGTAGTCAACAAATGGGATCTGATCGAAGACAGGTCTTCAGGGGCCATGACGAGATATACCGAAGAAGTAAAAAGCGCCTTGCGTGCCCTCAACTGGGTCGAAGTAATTTTTACGAGTGCTATAAACAAATTGCGCGTGCAAAAAATAGTCGAAGCTGCCGGTAAGGCGTTTTTGCAATCTCGCAGACGGATCGGCACCGGCCTGGTCAATCAGATCATCAATGAAAGCGTTGCTCTAGTACCGCCTCCAGCCTCCAAGCGGGGCAAGCGTATGCGTGTCTATTACAGCACTCAGGTGCAGGTAGGCCCTCCTACTTTTGTCTTGTTTTGCAGCGACGCCAAATTGATGCCAAAGAGCTATGAGACTTATTTAGAGCGCAAACTCCGCGAAGCCTTCGGCTTCCAGGGCTCTCCTATCCGACTCATCATGCGCAACAAGACCCAAAATTAGCTAATATGTTGATCATCATCGGCCTGATAATCGTATCCTATGTCATCGGCTCAATACCGACAGGTGTATTGGTGGCTAAAGCCAGAGGCATCGACATCTTTGCAGTCGGTTCTGGCTCCAGCGGCGCAACCAATGTCTGGCGGTCGGTAGGCAAAAAAGAAGGTGCCTTTGTTATGGTCGCCGACTTGCTCAAGGGCTACCTCCCGGTCGTCCTGGCTCAATACCTGGAGCAAGGGCCACTGGCCGCACAGATGCAGATAGGCATACAGGGTCTGGCACCGGTTTTGGTGGCATTAGCCAGCCTCATCGGTCACAGCAAATCAATCTTTATCAATTGGCGAGGCGGCAAGAGTGCGGCAACCGGACTGGGCACCATATTAGCGCTCAACCCCATCTGCGGTGTCATCATCTTTGCTTTATGGATCACCATCGTACTCACGACCAAGCTAGTGTCATTGGCGTCGATCGTGGCCGGCATAGCAGTGTCGATCATGATGTATCTTTTGCACGGTCCGATGCCCTATGTGATCTATTGTCTCGCAGCCGGGCTCTACGTGGTGGTGAGGCACAAGGCCAATATCGCGCGTCTGGTTAAGGGACAAGAGCCTAAAATAGGTGCTGCTAAAAAGTCATGAAAAAAATGATGCCCTCAAGTGTCAAGAGTCTGGTCCTGGCTTTGATGCTCATTCTGGTCTCGAGTTCTGCATCAAAGGCCCAGACGCGGGCGGCGACCTTGCCTTCTCTGGTCGGTCTGACACCAGACGAAGCAGTAAATATCAAAGTTTATCGTGCCACCAATAAAGGCGTGGTCAACATTGCCCCAGTAACCACTGCCGAAGATCTCATGATGGAGACCGTCTCCACCACAGGTTTTGGATCCGGATCCATCATACGTGCTGATGGTCATATTTTGACCAATAATCACGTGATAGAAAACAGCAAGCACGTCAAGGTCACGCTCTTTGACGGCTCGAGCTATCCAGGCACCGTGGTGGGTCTCGATCCCATCAGCGATCTAGCCATCGTCAAGATCAATGTAGAGCCCGGCAAGACTCTCACCACCATCCCATTTGGCGACTCCAATGCAATGGAAGTTGGCAGACGGGTCCTTGCCATCGGCAATCCTTTTGGTTTCGATCGCACTCTTACCTCGGGCATCATTTCCGCCCAAGGCCGAGCCATCACTACCGAATCAGGCCGCATGATGAAGGGCCTGATCCAGACGGACGCAGCCATCAACAGGGGCAATTCGGGTGGACCTCTACTCGACACCCTGGGAAGGATCATCGGCATCAATACCATGATCATCGGTCCATCTGGTCAATGGAGCGGCATCGGTCTCGCCGTGCCCGTCAATCTAGCAAAGAACATCGTGCCCCAGCTCATCGAGCACGGTCGCGTCCTGCGTCCCGATTTGGGTCTTGACGTCGTACCAGCTGGAGAAGTTGGCCTGAGGATCAGCCGTGTAAGCAAAGGCGGAGCAGCAGAAAAAGCAGGCTTGATTGGACCAAAGACTGTGCTCTTTAACTGGTCGGGCATAGAATGGCGGCAGATGGACTGGAATGCAGCCGATATTATCCTGGCAGTAGATGAGAAACCCGTAAACTCGGCAGACGCTCTCTTGTCCTATGTCGAAAGCAAGAAGCCAAACCAAGTGGTTACACTGACTATCATAAGGGCCCAACGAGTTTTGAAAATTCCAGTAAAATTGACGGTGGGCAATTTCAATTAGGTATAAAAAAAGGACCTGACCTTGTCAAGAATACTCGTCATCGAAGATGACCAATCTATCTCAGAACTGGTAAAGATCAACCTCGAGCTGCTCGGCCACCAGGTGATCACAGCACCCGACGGTATCAAGGGTCTGGCGATGGCGCAGCAAAATACTCCAGATCTGATCGTCCTCGACGTGATGATGCCCGATCTGGATGGCTTTACTGTCTGCCAGCGCTTGAGGCAAAACAACAAGACCGAGGGCATCCCAGTCCTCATGCTTACCGCTCTTTCGACCACCAAAGACAAAGTGGCAGGTTTTGATGCAGGTGCGGATGACTATCTCGCCAAGCCTTTCGAGACGCCAGAGCTCCAGGTGCGCGTACGAGCGCTCTTGCGCCGGGCAGGTTCTGTCCCATCCTCGGCTTCTCTGCCAGAGATCCTCACCGCAGGTGAGATCACTCTCATCCCCGAAAATCTTCAGGCAAAAGTCGGTTCTCGCGTCGAAAAACTGACACCGACAGAGTTTGAAATCTTGCACTGCTTGATGCAGCACCACGGTCAGACCGTTTCGACTGGCAAATTGCTCGAAGAAGTCTGGGGCTACGCTCCTGATGACGATGTAGACACCATCAGAGTACACATCAGACACTTGCGCACGCGCCTCGAAAAAGGCGAACGCAAATATATCAAAACCGTATACGGTGGCGGATATCAGCTGGTGGCAGAAGGCTTCAGCAAAGACAAGAACGGCGATCAGGCCTAATTTTCTCTCATAATCACTTGATGAAACTTATTCTAGTCAAGAGGCCAGAAAAGCCACTGCATTGGCATTTCTGGCACTTGTCAAAGCTCCCTATAAACGTTTTAGGTAAATCGGCTTCCGATTTGCTGGACATATTGGAAACCCACCTTATATCATTTATCGGGACCAGTCCGACAAAGCGTCCTCATAAGGCGATCTCGAGCAAGGAGAACCCAGCTTGTTATTCAACAGTCTGCAGTATCTAGTATTTCTGCCAACGGTATTTTTGCTTTACTGGCTTTTGCCACAAAAGGCACGAGTACCGCTGCTTTTGGTAGCGAGCTATGTGTTTTATTGTTCGTGGAGGCCAATCTATGGTCTCTTGATCTTCGGTCTTACCCTCGGCACTTTCTTGCTTGTTCCTTTTATAGAAAAGGCTCGTCTTTCTGAGACCGGCAAGCATATCTTTAGTGCCAAGGCCTGGCTGACGATCATTGTCTCGATAAACCTCTTGCTGCTAGGTATCTTCAAGTACGCCTACTTTACCCTGGACATGGTAAAGGGCGGCTTGTCTCTGGCTGGCATAGACTGGAAGGAACCGCATCTGCACATCATCCTTCCGCTTGGCATTTCTTTCTTCGTATTCGAATTCATTCACTACGCAGTAGAGGTTTATCGCGGCAAGCCTGTAGTCAAATCCTTTATGGCTCTCGCTCTCTTCGCTGGATTTTTTCCGACGCAGATTGCTGGTCCCATCAAGCGCTATCAAGACTTTGTCCCCCAGTTGACCGAAAAATTCAAATTTAAATGGGAGTATGTCGACGAAGGCATGCAGCTCATCTTGATGGGCCTTGCAAAAAAAGTCTTGCTCGCAGACAACCTGGCATTAGTGGCACAAGCAGGTTTTGCCCACCCCGAAAACTTTTCCTCGGTGGATACCCTCTTTATCACCTATGCCTTTGCCTTCCAGATCTTTTTTGACTTTGCCGGCTATACCGATGTAGCTCGTGGCTCCGCGCTGCTCTTTGGTTACAAGGTACCGATCAACTTCAACCTGCCTTATCTGGCTCACAACGTCTCTGACTTCTGGAATCGCTGGCACATCTCTCTGTCCACATGGTTGAGAGACTATCTCTTCATTCCTCTAGGCGGATCGCGTTGCAGCCTATGGCTCAATTATCGCAACCTCTTTATCACCATGGCTCTTGGTGGTCTCTGGCACGGTGCTGCACCGCACTTTCTCGCCTGGGGCGTCTACCATGGTCTGGTCTTGATCTTGCACAAAGAGTATCTACGACTGCTCGAGTTTACCTGTATTGCCAAGGCGATCCAAAACAACCCGACTCTCGCCAAGGTCTATCACGTCTTTTCAGTCATCTGCACTTTCCATATTGTTTGCATTGGTTGGGTATTCTTCCGCGCCGAAAATATGAAAAATGCCTGGGACGTCATCGGCAAGCTCATGACCGTGCCTGCAGAATTGATGCATTTCAGCCTCAACCAACTGACCATCCTACAATTGCGTGATCCCATCATCTTCCCTGCTCTAATCATATTGATCCCGGGTCTGATGATCTCGCATGTCGTGGTCAATTGGCTCAACGACAAGTCCTTCTACAAAAATCCGCCCTGGGCCGTTCAGGTTGGCGTGATGGTTGCTTTGATGTGCTTGTTGACCATCTTCAGCCCCGACAGCTCGCCGCGTTTCATTTACTTCCAGTTCTAAGACACATCGGATAGCTAAAGGTCGCATCTGTGGAAACCGCTCAAGCAAATAGCACGAGCCTTCGGCCCTCGAGATTCAAAGTAGCAAAGTTTTTTGCCGCTCTGGCGATCTTTGGTGCGCTATCGGCTGGACTTTCTGCCATCAAATTTGGTGCAGTCTCTCCAGATGATTTTCCCGTCAATACCTGGACCAGCTGGGCCATCAAAGAGTTCCAATCTCGCAAAACCGCACCGGACGTTGTCTTTTTAGGCTCGTCACTGATGCTGGTGCCTCTTGATGGAGTAGATGCGGATTTTACCGATAAACGCATAGATGGTGCGCTGCACCATAAGAGCTTGTTTTTTGAGGACAAGTTTGGCAAATACACCGGCGGTCAAAAGGTCTCCACCTACAATTTTGCTCTACCGGGCGAAATGCCTTCCGATGCCGCCTTGATCACAAAATTTCTCCTCAAGGGACAAAAAGCACCAAAGGTCCTCGTATATGGTGTCGGCCCGCGTGACTTCATCGACAATACCCTGCCCAGTCCAGCAGCCACAGATCCTTTTCGTTATCTCTCTCGCTTTGGCGACTGGTCCGATCGGGTCTCGCTCATCGTGCCCGAATGGCAAGAGAGACTCAATTACGAGCTGGGTCATTTGTTTTATCCATACGGCAACAGGCAGCAAATCTCGCAATCAGCCAACAAAAAGGTCGCCGGTCTGCTTGATGCCATCGTACCCTGCCCACCTGATCGCGTCCTTTCCTTCAAAGATGCGATTGCTCTCAGGCGCAAACTCGTGCCCGAGCACAATCCTTTCGAGATCAATCCTGACGAATGCTTTTTTCGCCCTGTGACCGAAACGCCACGTCCAGGCTTTGCGGACAACGTGGCCGAGTATGCCAAGCGCTACAAGACCCTCAAAAAAGAAACATTCGAAGGCCAGATGCAGTTTATGGCCGATATATTGAGTACCGCCCGCGATCGCAACATACACGTGATGGTGGTGGCCATGCCCATCACCGAGGTCAACCGCAAGCTCTTGAGCGACGCCAATTGGGAGCTCTACAAGACGAGGCTGCGCGCACTCGCCGACCATTACGAGACCTCCTTTTACGACATGCATGACAGTGGGCTCTTTGCCTTCGAGGATTTTCAGGATACCGTGCACTTGCATGCAGGCGGCGGAGCCAAATTGCTGGATGAAATGGCCAGGGTGATGGCCAAGGACACTGCGACTATAACCGCTCTCCAAGCCAGAGATGATGCTCAAGACAAGCAGCTCGCCGGTCGCAAGGAGCAGCCACTATGAGCAAGCCGCGCCGTCGCAGCAATTTTGTCACTGCCGTCGGCCTCTTTATGGCTGCAAATATACTCCTGTCTATTTTCACCCCTATCAATTTCAACCTCTATAGGTTTCCCTACAAGGGTTGGGCCTGGTGGACCTTCAATGATTTGCGCCACCATCCCGAGACCCACAATGTGGCTTTGCTCGGCTCTTCGCTCATGGTGTCGGCAGTGGCTGGTGCCGATGCCAACTATCTCAATCGTCCTCTCGATTCGACAACGCATCACAATGCAGAGTATTTCGATCACAAGCTCAAGCAAAAATTTGGTGGCGAATTTCATACATTCAATCTGTCTGCACCTGGACAGATGCCTTCAGACGCTTACTTAACCCTCAAAGCCATGCTGGCGACAGCTCATAGACCAGATACAGTGATCTATGGGGTGGCACCGCGCGACTTTATCGATAGCTCGATGACCAATCCTACGGATACCGAGCCATTCAGGTTTTTAACTCGTCTGGTCTCTACCGACGAATGCGCTTCGGGACTCTTTCGCGATCCGCTCGGCCGTCTCGAATGGTTTATCAACCGCAATCTCTATCTTGCCCACCATGGTCTGGACATCCAGATGAAGGTCGGCGACTACCAAAAACTATTGCTCGACAAAATTGCCTATCCGCCCAACGGACAGGTCTATGACTTCTGGAAGCGCAATGCCATCATTCCTTCTTACAAGGCCGGGGAATTTCACCCGCGCAGTCTGATGGTATTGCCCATGACGGCAGCGCAAAAGAGCGAGCAATTTCGCGATAACAATGCCGAGTACATGGAGCGCTACTCCAGACCGGATCGCCATACCTACTCCACGCAATTTTACTTTTTGCGCAAGCTCGTCAATCTTTGCCGCAAGGAGCGTATAGAGCTGGTCCTGGTCAATATGCCTATTACCAAGCAAAACATCATGGTGCTCAAACCGCAGCTCTACATCAAATTTATCGGGCAACTCAAACAATTTGCCTTCGATTCGCAAGTATCGGCCTTTGACCTTAATGACTTTTGCCAATACAACTACGAGCTCACCGATTATCATGACTATGTCCACCTCAACGCCTTTGGTGGTTTCAAGTTTTTTGACAATCTCACCGAGGCGCTCGCCGGCAATAACAGACTGGCATCGACAATGGAGATCTCAGGACAAAAGCTCTCTCGCGATCGTGTCCTGGTCGAAAACCGCATAGACATCAGACCGGATGAGATCAACAATGTTTTTGGGCAGGAGATCAGGGATGGACGCATAAAGCTCAAGCCAAATATCGAAAAAGCCCTGGACTACGAAAACTCAAAGCGTATCGGCCCCAAACAGCAATTGAGCATGTGAGAAATAGCATAGTGAACAGTACTGCAGATGATACTAAATTTGAGGCTACCAAATTAAAGCGTCACAAGGTCAACGCCTTTGCTGTTGCTCTCGCAGCCTTTGCCCTGGTCAACGTCGCACTGGGTCAAATCTATAAGGCTCAAGGCATCACGGCCCGCAAAAACATGACTTTGGAAGCCATTAAAAACACAAATTACGAAGCTCGCCAAGAAGGCCCCTGGATATGGTGGGTATGCCGTAGCTTCCTATCCGAAGTCGAGACCTGGGGCAAAGCACCGGATGTGGTGCTGTTTGGCTCCAGCCAGATGGGCTCGGCGATTTTTTCGGCTGAGGCCAATCATAGACAGCAAGCCGTTGACACGACCGATCAACGCGAGGTAAAGCGCCTCGAACACGCAATCGCTTCGCGCACCGATCTAAATAGCAGCATAGACAATCTCAAGGCCTTCAATTTTTCCATGGGCGGAGCGATGGCCTCCGATCATTATCTGATCTCGCAGACCCTCTTAAAGCCAGACAGACTGCCAAAAGTCGCGATAATCGGCGTCAATCCTCGAGATTTTATCGACAATACCCTGCCTGCGGCTTCTGCTACAGACAGCTTTCACTTTCTCACCCCATATGTCGATCTAGGCAAGCTCTCCCTTGTTTCTTATCCTGATGTCTTTGGCTTGATGGATGATTTTTTTAAAAATCACCTGCCACTCAAGCAAGTCGCTCAGATCGCAGCCGGGGACGCTCCCCCCAGTCTGGGCAACGTAGCTACATTTACCAACCCCGAAGGAAAGGGTCTAGAAAAAGACCAGACCACCGGAGGCATTGCTCGCACCGCTGGCGCCACCAAGGTCCTGCAAGCCATCTCGGGTGCCGCAGGAGATGTCGGCAGAGGATTTTGGAGACTGCCTGCCAATCCTGATTATCTTTATATCGACAACAGCCACGAATACATTAGACGCTACAAGACCACTAAACCAGCTTGCGTGACCGGACAAAAAGCATATTTTGAGGCCTTGCTCTCCTATCTACAGCAAAACAAGGTCAAGACCATCGTTATCGGCATGCCCAGCCTGCCCAATAATAAGGCGCTCTTGCCCCAATCATTCTGGCAATCTTTCGAAGGCTATCTTGCACAGACCTCAGCCAGTCATGGCGCTCGCTTCATCAGCCTCTTTAACGATGCCGACTTTGGCAAGCACGACTTTTTGGATACAGTCCACCTCAATCGCTGGGGTGGCAGCAAGCTCGTAGACCGCATGGCACAGGCTGTGACGAGCGATCCGACCATCGTCGCAGCCCTTACCCGGCCTGTTTCCCAAGATAGCAGGCAGACGGCCGCCAGCCAATCCCAATGGCACTGAGATCTGGCAGGCTTTTTCTCTTTATTTCGATCTCGCTGTCATGCATGGCGCCTGGTCATTTTTGGGAAGCGTGGGCTCTTGCACCTGAGCACCAGCATGATGTCTGGAGAGACGATCAGACCAATCAACAAATAAAAGAACGGGATGCCTTAGATCGCAAAGCTAATACTATTGGACCGGCAAAATTGGCCGAGATCAAAAGATTGTTCGAGCAAGGCCAAAAGGCCAGAGCCGATTTGAAACTAAATCAGGCGATGATGATTTTTAATAAAATCAAAGCAGCAAATGTGCCGCCTTACTCCTCGACCGCCGCCATCATCCTCAATACCGAACTGCCTCTCCATCCTGTACCCAAGGACTGCGAGGAGCGCTTTAGACGCGCCGACAGAGATCTCAGCCAGGGCCGCCTCGACCAGGCGAGCAATGGCTATCTGGAGATCACGCGTCTCTATCCGCAATTTGAATGGGCCTATATGGGCCTGGCAGCAATAGACTTGCGACGCCATCAAATCGAGTACGCAGCCAAAGAGGCCCGCTCGGCCCTCGCTCTCAATCCCGATCTCGTACAGGCCTGGCTAGTTTTAGTACACGAAGCCATCGGGCAACAAGACATAGAAGGCGCGATCCGAGCAGCAGAAACGGCGCTCGCGCTCAATCCAGAACAACAAGAAACAAGAGATCTAATGCGCAAATTGAAAGAAGAGGCCGAGGCTAGGAGATTGCCGGATTAGCTCTGGCTTTATTGCATCCAAATAAACAGGCCAGACCAGATGATCTGCTCCCGCTCATAGAATGCGTGGCAAATCATCTGGTCATAGCCTTTTTGATTATAGGCAATGATAAATCTGACAATCTAGAATCACAGATTGCAATCTTTCTCTTACTCTTAAGGCCGCTATCTGATTGTAAAGCCCCGCATTCTATGAGCGGGGCGCGCAATCAGTTGCGGCCGTTACCAGTACGACAAATCAATATTTGCAATATCCTGCTTTTAATATTGCCTATTGCCATTTAAGACAGAAACAGAGCGATTGCCATCAATTTTGCCACCGATCACCCCGGCCATGATCTGCATAAACTCTCTGCTCACCGCGGGCTTCATATGCACGGTATCGGCATATCGATCGTCATTCTGCATTTCACCCTGATTTAGATCCACGAGTCTCGCACCACCCTTGATGGCAGTGGCCTTAACGCGAGCGAGATAATCGCTATAGGCGTCAATTGGCATGATACTCATATTGCGCCGCGAAAGCGGCATATTGACCAGGGTCACGTCGATGCCATGCTCGCGGGCTAAAGAGATAAATCGATCGAGATAGGCAAATTGCACATCCGCCTTTGATTTGTCATAGGGCGTATAACGCCTTATGTATTCGGCATGCGTCTTTTGGCTGTCATTGTGCTCGAGAGCAAAGCCCGGATAGACCTGCGGCGTGCCAATCGCCTCGCCAGGCAAGAGTCCACGTCTTTGCGCCTTGAGCTCCAGACTGTCGCTGTATTTTTCAAAAACCACCATGGGCAAGATTTTTTCTAGAGCACGCTTGGCCCGTATTTGCGCCAGGCTTTGCCAGTCGGTGCGCATGCAATAGAGCGAATTGAGCTTTTCGCAGACTATGGTGGCAGACTGATTAAAATCGACTTGTCTCCAGTGCCGGCCAAAATAAAATGGTAAGTCGCGCAGACCGGCATGCAGTCTAAATATCGGACTGGCGTCTACACGAGGAAAGAGATTGTCGCTAAAGTCGCGAGGAGCGATACCGTAGACGATTGTCTTAGTGCCGCCACCATTTTTAAACGCAGGCGAGTCCAATAATTGTTGTGCCACAAAAAAAGCATCAGAGGCCATCTCACCGCCGACCGCCAGAAGATAGACCCGCTTTTTATGCTCTAGATCGCTCTCGAGTGCTGTCAAACGTCTTTCAAAAAATCGTTTGAAAGGAGCATTTCTAAAAGCCGCCTCATCTTGCAGGGCCGGAGCAAGCACTAGACT
>Ga0233423_10000661_pt1 | contig 17665 bp, 13 predicted proteins | sample Watercolumn_Mata_FD_180713 | JGI IMG/M metagenome (GOLD analysis project Ga0233423, IMG submission 180713) | Freshwater microbial communities from Lake Matano, South Sulawesi, Indonesia - Watercolumn_Matano_2014_112_MG | ecosystem: Environmental > Aquatic > Freshwater > Lake | place: Indonesia...
ATTCTGGCATTTGCTCTTGGGGGACTCTCCGCTACGCTCCGAGCCCCCAAGAGCAAATAGTCCCCAAAACGGCGACACCCTATAGGTTAACACAGCGGGGTCAATGAAAGTGATTAACCGCCCAACCATACACTGCAGACGGCTGGCCCTATAGACTGGCGGTGTAGATTGTCTATGTGCCTCAGGTGTGCCGCCCAACAAGCGGTTCCAGCCAACCGCCTACCGCTAAGCCATTCAGGAGGAGGATCTGATGAAAAACCGCACTTTGCAAAAGCTGCTTCTAGTCTGTGTGCTTGCTTTGCTTGCCACAAGCTGTGGCGGCACCACAACGGATAAGATTCGTGAAGCTGCAAACCCTACTGCTACCTTACAGCCAGTAGCAACAACTGCCGCCACGAGCGCACCCAAGTCTACGGATACACAAAAACCAACTGAGCCACCTAAGCCTACTGCCACCTCCGAAGCCGCTAAGCAAAAGCTCAACATTCAATCCGTAGGCTTTGGACAACGTGAACGGAATGTAGGATTTGGTTTCATCGTGGAAAACCCAAACCCAAGCTATGCACTTGAGAATAGCCAGTATCAAGCGGCAATATACGACGCGGCAGGAACGGTAATCAAAACCGAATCGGGCTATCTACAAGTGGTTTTGCCTTCCCAAACGCTTGGCGTTGCCGGAACAGCGTTTCTTTCTGAAGGCGCAAAAGCCGCCAAGGTAGAAGTTCAACTCAATGCAAAGAATTACGTGGCATCCGAGGCATTACCAACTTTCACCGTAGAGAAGATTGATTATCAAGATGACAAATTTACTCCAAAGGTCACAGCGGTTATCAAAAATCCTTACAAAACTGACGTGGATAACCTGAGAGTAAATGTCATCGCCTTCGATGCCGCAGGCAAGATAGTTGGTGGTGGTTTCACTTATCAGAATTTTATCCTAGCTAACGGGCAGACAGGAACATCAGTCTCAGTAGTTGCTGATAGCAAACCGGCGAAAGTTGATGTCTATCCAACTCTATCGAGTCTGTCGCTGTTGCGTTCACCTAAACCGCCAGCAGAGGCCAAATCTGCGATCATCACCTCGCAAGGATTCGGTCAGAGTGCGCGTCAAGTTGGTTATGCATTTCTGGTACAGAATCCGAATCCCAATTTTTCAATCGAGAGTATGGAATATCAGGCAACTGCATACGCGGCGGACGGAAGAGTTCTCTCGTCGAATTCAGGCTATGTTGAAGTATTGCTGCCGAATCAGCAACTTGGTGTCGGGGATTCCATATACGTGCCGGAAGGCGCTCAGGTAAAGAGTTTGGAAGTACAAGTGCGGTCAACCAAGTTCACGAAGTCAGATGCACTCCCCACTCTCACAACTGAGAAAGTGACCTATGTCGCTGACAGGTTCTCTCCGAAGGTAACTGGTGTTGTCAAAAGCCCATACAGTAAAGACGTGAAGAACATCCGCGCAAACGCAGTCGCATACGATGCTTCGGGGAAAATCATCGGTGGGGGCTTCACCTACATCGACTTCGTGCCTGCCAACGGGCAGGCTGCTGTCGAGATTTCAGTGAAGACTTCCGAGAACCCAGTGAAGGTGGAAATCTATCCTGTGCTGTCAGCATTGTCGATATTTCAATAACTGAGCAGAAGCCATTAGTTTGGGTTTATGCTCATCTGAATCGCCAGCACAAACACAGAGGCCATCCACTTCTCAATGGATGGCCTACTTGTTTTGTTGGCAACAACCCAGGATCTGTGCTATAATACGTGCCGGTCTGCCGTCCGCAGGCCAGGAAGTGGAGGCAGGAATGTTTCCGATTCTTTTTGAGAACGACGACCTCCTGGCCGTCAACAAGCCGGAAGGTCTGGCGTCCATCCCGGAAGGCACAGAAGGCAGAGATTGCCTGCTGGCCCTGCTGGAGTCGGCCGGGACGGGGCGACTGTACATCGTCCACCGCCTGGATAAGGAGGTCAGCGGCGTCATCCTCTTTGCCCGCAACGCCGCCACCCACAAACACCTCAATGAGCAGTTCCGGCAGCGCACCGTCAGCAAGACCTACGTGGCCCTGGTGCACGGCGTCATCGCCGCAAACAGCGGCACCATAGACCAGCCGATCCGCGAGTTCGGCTCCGGGCGCATGGGCGTGGACCGGCAGCGGGGCAAGCCCTGCCTGACCGAGTTCCAGGTCAGCGAGCGCCTGGCGGCCTACACCCTGCTCCAGGCCTATCCGCTCACCGGGCGACGCCACCAACTGCGCGTGCACTTCTACAGCCTGGGCCACCCCATCGTGGGCGACCGGCGCTACGGCGACAAGGCGGCGCAGCTTGTCTTCCCCCGCCTGATGCTGCACGCCCAGGAAATCGCCTTCCCGCTGCCCACAGGCGAAAAAGTAACCGTACAGGCGCCCATACCGGAATCGTTCTGGAAAGTTGTGGACAGAATCCGTGAAAAGTGAAGCCGTGTTGCGTGGTGCGTGTTCCGTTGTGTGGCACGCAACACGCAATACGCAACACGTGCTACATGGCTGACCACGACCTTTTCCACCCACATCGGAGAGGTAAACAAGCCAAGTGCTTACCCTCAAGGACGTTTTCCACCTGCCGCAGCTTGACGCCTGCATCGCGCAGCTCGCCGCCGCCGGGCCGGGGCTGATCGTCGTTGCCGGCCTGGACCCGCGGCCGCTGGCCCTGGCGGCAGAGGCCGAGGCCCTTCTGCCCAGCGGCCGCTCGACCATCTTCCGCATCCTCGTGCGCCAGATGCTGGAAGCCCGGCCGTCGGGACGAGCCATCATCGTCACGGCGGACAGAGAGGTGGTGCGGCTGCCCCGGGAACTGCGGCGCCGGGTCGAGCTTCTCCTGGTTGAGCCGCCCTTGACCTACGCCGAGCGCCTGGCGGAGGCGACCAGCCGCCGCCCCGATCTGCTGGTGATTGACCGCCTCTGCCCGGCGACGGCCAGCGCCGCCCTGGCTGCGGCCCAGGACGGACTGTGCGTCTTGTCCCAGCTCGATACGATCTTACGCGGCGGCGATGTGGCCCACGCCTTGCAGGAGATGGGCGCGCCGCCGGAGCGACTCGCCGGCTTGACCTGGGTGCTCGCCGTCGAGCGCCTGCCCAGGCTGTGCCCCAAATGCAAGCAGCCGGCGCCGCCCGATGCCCAACAACTGGCCGATCTGTCGCGTCGCTACCCCCACCTGGCCGGCCTGCTCCAGGACGCCACCTTCTTCCAGGCCGCGGGCTGCGCCGACTGCCACGGCAGCGGTCGTCACGGCGACGTGGCCGCCTTTGACGTTTTTGGGGCGCACGCCACCCCGCCCGGCCTGCTGCCGCTGGAGGAGTACGTGCTGCGCCTGGCCGCTCTGGGCCACCTGCCGCTGGCTGACGCCCTGCGCCTGGACCAAGACCAGCTCCAGCGCACCTACCGCCTGCTGGCGGCCAGCGAACGCGCCCTGGCCGAGGCCAACGCCACCCTGGAACGCAAGATCGTCGAGCTGCACAACGCCAACCGGGTGCTGCAGCGACGCACCGAGGCCTTGATTTCGCTGCAGGGCCTCGGCCAGGTGTTGATTACCTCCACTGACCTGAACGATCTGGCCCAGCGCGTCTGCCGTCAGGCCAGTGAGCTTTGCGGCGCCGATCGCGCCATCCTGTACTACCTGCGCTCGGCGGACACAGCCCAGGTGCTGGCCGTCAGCGGCTGGGAGCCGGGGCGAGTGCCTAAGCACTTGGACGCCGCCCTGATCCGGGATGCCGCTCGCGCTGGCGAGCCGCTGCGCTCGCGCCAGTGGCCGCCGGGCATCGCCCCACGCTCCGCCGACGTCGAAGGTGCGGAGCTGCGCGCCGGACTGCGCGTCCCCCTCATCGCCCAGGGCCAGCCGGTCGGCCTGATGATCGTCCACACCACGCAGAAGTCCGGCTTCGCCCCGGGGGAAGTGGCGCTGCTGCGCACCTTCGCCCAGCAGGCCGCCCTGGCCATCCAGCGCGCCGGGCTGATCGAGCAGCTCCAGGAGAAAATCGCCCAACTGGAGGCCGCCCAGGCCGAGCTGGCCCAGAAGGAGCGCCTGGAGCGGGAGCTAGAGCTGGCGCGCCAGGTGCAGCAGAGCGTGTTGCCGCGCATCTTTCCCCTGGTGCCCGGCTACACCTTCGCCGCCCGCAACGAGCCGGCCCGCCGCGTGGGTGGCGACTTCTACGACGTGATCCTGCTGGCCCCCGACCGCTTTGGCGTGGTCATCGCCGACGTGTCCGGCAAAGGGATGCCGGCGGCGTTGTACATGGCCCTGACCCGCAGCCTGCTCCTGGCCGAGGCGCGCCGGCAAGACTCGCCACGCGCCGTGCTAACCAACGTCCATCGCCTGTTGCTGGAGTTGGGCCAGCCCAACATGTTTGTCACCGTGTTCTACGGCGTCGTGGATGGGCCGGCCGGGCGATTGACCTACGCCCGCGCCGGCCACGAGCGCCCGCTGCTGCTGCGCGGGGAGGCCGTGCAGCCTCTGGGCGGTGTCGGCACCTTCCTCGGCTACCCAGACCTGGACGATTTGCCCCTCTCGGAAGAGCATGTGGACCTGGCCGCCGGCGACCGCCTGGTGCTGTACACCGACGGCCTGACGGACGCCCTGGCCGCCGACGGCCACTCCTTTGGCCAAAATCGGTTCATCTCTCTGCTCCAGTGCTACGCCCCCCTTCCCCCAGACGAGTTCTGCGCCGCCGTCTTCCACTACCTGGCCGCCTTCCAAGGCCCCGCCGAGCAGTACGACGACATGACGCTGTTGGTGGTAGAGGTCAAGTAGCAGGGGAATTAACCACCAAGTCAGGCCGGTTCACCGAGCCCCCCGCTGTGGCGGGGCCAAGAACACCAAGTTCTTGTTTATGGATGGCCTCTCAAGCTTCTGGCTCGCTGCAAAGCTCACTTGCATTATGGCCGCATTTGGTGTAGAATAGCGGTAGGTTAGTCCGTCGTCCGTCGTCCTTGGTCCGTCGTCCTTAGTCCTTCGTCCTTAGTCCTTCGTCCTTAGTCCGTCGTCCGTTGTCCGTTGTCCTTCGTCATTGGTCCTTGGTCTTTCATCCTTCGTTGAGAAGCCAGCCCCCTCGTGCCAGCGAGAGGGGCTGCTTTTTGCCACATCTTCCGTCATTCTGAGTGCAACGAAGCCAGCCCTGAGGCTGGGCCGAAGGGAATCTCTGTAACGCTTAAGAGAGACCCCTTCGCTATGCTCAGGGCAGGCTCTTCGCTGCGCTCAGGGCGACAGTTCAAGGAGTACAGCGTTTTGCGTTTCAAGGCTATGGCCAAAGTAGCCAGTTTCGTGGAAGCAGTGCCTCTGCTGGGGTGACTGGCCACGGCCCGCCCGCGGGCAGCCACTCCAGACGCCAGCCTCAATCGCCAGGTGCTCAACCTGGCCTGGCCCAGCCTGGTGGAGAACCTGCTGCAGACCATGCTGGGCGTGGTAGACCTGCTCATGGTCGGCCGCCTGGGCGCCGACGCCATCGCCGGCGTGGGCCTGGCCAACCAGGTGATGAATCTGCTGGTAGTGACCTTCGCCGGCCTCGCCGTGGGCAACACGGCCCTGGTGGCCCGCTCCGTGGGCGCCGGGCAGAAGGCCGAGGCGGAGCGTATCGCCAAGCAGTCGCTGGTCATGGGGGCGATGCTGGCCGCGGTCGTGGGTATCGTGGGCTTCTTCTTCAATCGGCAGATCATCGCCCTGCTGGGCGGCTCGCCGTCGGTGAGCGAGCAGGGCGGGCGATTCTTACAGATTATCGCCACCAGCTCCATCGTCATGATGGTTATGCTCATCGGCGGAGGCACTCTGCGTGGCTCGGGCGATACGCGCACGCCTATGCTCATCACCGGATTCATCAACCTCATCAATATCGGCCTGGCCTACACCCTCATCTTCGGTAATTTTGGCTTCCCGGCCCTGGGAGTTGCCGGTTCTGCCCTGGCCACGACCATCGCCCGCACCGTGGGCAGCGGGCTGATCCTCTGGGTGCTCTTCCGCCGCGGCTCGGTGCTCAAGCTGCCCTGGCGCGGCGGCTGGCGACCACGCGGGGACGTGGTGAAACGCCTGCTCAACGTGGGTGGGCCGGCGGCTGTCGAGCAGGTGGTGTTCGGGCTGGGGTTCGTGACCTTCAGCGTGATCGTCATCTCGCTAGGCACCGCCGACCTGGCGGCGCAGCAGATCGCCTTCAACGCCGCTTCGATCTCTATCCTGCCGGCCTTTGCCTTTAGCGTGGCCGCCACGACGCTGGTGGGCCAGAACCTGGGGGCGCAGAAGCCGCAGCGGGCCGAGGCCAGCGCCCGGAGTGCCTTGCGTTCCGCCCTGATCTGGATGTGCGTCATGGGCGTGGGCTTCCTGCTCTTCCGGCGGCAGCTCGTTGGTCTCTACACCAGCGACTCCGAAGTGCTGCGCCTGGGGGCCATGTGCATGGCCTTCATCGGCCTGGGGCAGCCTTTCCAGGCCGTCTCCATTGTCCTGGGGGGAGCGCTGCGCGGCGCCGGGGACACGCGCAGCACCATGGTCATCACCCTGGTGGGCCTGTGGGGCATGCGCCTGGGCCTGGGCTTTCTCCTGGGCATCGTCCTGGGCGGCGGGCTGTTTGGGGTCTGGCTGGGCTGGGCCGCCGACTTTGTCAGCCGGGCGGCGCTGGTCACCCTGCGCTATCGCTCCGGACGCTGGAAGTACCTGCGGGTGTGAGAGGATTGGAGATTGCAATTAGAGTCTCGGTAGATCGCAGTTTTATAGCGGAGGCGGCTCCCATGCCGCTGGCCCGCAGGCGTGGAAGCCTGCTCTGCTGCTAAATTGTGATCCATTGAGTCTCGGTAGATCACAGTTCGGGTTTGTAGTGCGCACTTGTAGTGCGCTTTCCGGCGCTCAAGCCCCGATACATTGCTTTCTTGGTGATGTATCGGGGCAAGCGCCCACTACGAGCCAAGTTTTCATCCTTGCGAAGGTTCGGAACCTTCGCCAGGATTTCCCTACGAAAGCCAGGGGCGCTACCCAAGCACGGGTGAGCGCCCCTGGCTTTAGCGAACCAACCTCCACCGGCAATTTCAGCCGCCAAACCGCCGTAGCAATTCCCCGATGTACTTGATACCTTCGATGTAATCGGCCAGGCGGATGTTCTCGTTGGGGGCGTGGACACTGGCCCCAGCATGGCCCACCCCGGCCCCCACGGCCGGAATCCCTAACTCCTGGCACAGGTGGTACATGGGTCCGCTGCCGGCCATCAAGGGGTAGACCACCGGCTCCTGCCCGTAGACGGCCCGCGCCGCCGCCACAGCCGCCCGCACGATGGGCGCTTGCGGATCCGATCGAGCCGGGTGCTCCCCGCCCAGCTCCACAATCTCCACGTCCGTGAAGCCCCGCCGGTCGAGGTGGCGGCGCAGCAGGTCCAGCACCAGCTCTGGCGTCAGATCAGGCACCAGGCGGAAGTCCACCTTGACCAGAGCCTCGTGGGGCAGCACTGTTTTGCTCCCTGGGCCGGTGTAGCCCGTCAAGAAGCCGCAGATGGTGCAGGTCGGCTCGTAGAGGTGCTTCTTCAGGAGCTCCAGGCCGCTCAGGCCGCGAATGAAGCGCGGGATGGCGTAGTCGGCCTGGAGCTCCTCCTCCTCGAAGGGGATGGCGGCCAGCAACGCCAGCTCCTCGGCGGTGGGCGCGGCCACGTGGTCCATCAGGCCGTCCACGGTAATGTGATCTTCCTCGTCCTTGAGGCTGGCCAGGGCCCAGACCAGCCGCCAGGCCGGGTTGGGCACAACGGTGGCCCAGGCCGAGTGCAGGTCGCGCCCCGCCCCACGAGCGCGCAATTCTACGTACATGATCCCTTTCAGGCCCAGGGTGATGACCGGCCGCCCGGCTGCGTCCTTGTAGCCCGACTCCCACAGGCAGCCGTCGGCCCCCTCCAGGAGTCGCCGATTTTCCGCCGCGAACTGGGCCAGGTGGACGCTGCCTATTTCCTCCTCCCCCTCGTAGACGAACTTGAGCCGCAGGGGTAGCTCACCCTGGGTGGCCTGCCAGGCCTCGATGGCCTGCAGCCGGGCCATGAGGTTGCCCTTGTTGTCGGCTACGCCGCGGGCGTAGAGGGCCCCCTGGCGGATCTGCGGGTCGAAAGGGTCCGACTCCCACAGCTCCAGGGGCTCCGGCGGCTGGACGTCGTAGTGGTTGTAGATCAGCAGGGTGCGCGGCCCCTGCCCCATCTCCCCGTAGACCACAGGTGGCGCCCCTGCCACCTGGACGAGACGCGCCTCCGCCCCAACCTGCCTCAGCCGCTCCAGTACCATCCTGGCTGTCTCCTCCAGGCCGATTTTCTGGGCCGAGATGCTGGGCTGGCAGCATATCTCCTGCAATTCGGCGATAAATCGCCCGGCGTTGGCGTCCACGTAGGCATTGAATGTGTCCACGCTCTTCCTCCCTTCGATTTGGGCTCTTATTGTTTACTGCCACTCTCCAGTTGGCAGGAAGAGTATAACGCCAATAGCGATGTCTGTCAAGAGAAGGTCAAATCCAACTTGACAAGCGGGGCGGTGTGTGGTACAATCGCCCTAGAATTTTTGGGTTTCTTGGGGGCAAACGATGGAGTTGACCCTACGGCAGCGGGCCTTCTTTAATAAGCTTCTGGATCTATACAAAGAGGCGCAGCGCCCCATCCACTACTCGGTGGTGGCGCAGAAGCTGGGCGTCAACCGCTTCTCCGCCTACGACATGCTGAAGCTGCTGGAGGAGAAGGGGCTGGTGGGCTCGGAGTACGTGCTGGAGGGGAACAGCGGCCCGGGACGCTCGTCCATTGTCTTCTACCCGCTGGTCAAGGCCAAAGATCGCGCCAAGGAGGTCCTGGCCCACCTGACCGGGGCGGCGGAAGCGCAAGAGTGGGAGCAGGCCCAGGAGCGCATCCTCACCGCCCTGCGCGAGGGGCAGATCGCCGACAAAGACCTGCTGAACGAGCTACTGGCCGCCATCCCCCAGACCAGCTCGCCCCTGGCCTACTGCGCCCGGGTGATGACTGCTCTGCTCCTGCGCATGCGCCAGCCTATCCGCACCGGAGACCTGGCCGGTAGCCTGACCAGGCTACTCACCCCCGGCGAAGAATCGTCCGCGGCGGGCCTGGACGTCTTTGCTGGCTTTGCCCTGGGCCTCTCGGCCACGCGGCAGCGGGCCGATCGGGAGTGGGAGCGCCTGCTGGAGTACGTCAAGCGCTACCAGGGTTACGTGCAGGAGATGGACAGTGAGCGTCAGGACGCCCTGGCCGATTTCCTGCGCAAGATGGTAGGCGCCATGACAGCATAAACCAAGTGATGCGTCTTGACAATGGTGCATTCGTCATTGCGAGCGCAGCGAAGCAATCTCTTTGTTGCGCCACGAGGGAGATTGCTTCGCCCCGATACTTCCATATTCAGTGATGTATCGGGGCTTCGTCGCATCAATTCGCCGCCCCTTCACTGCGTTCAAGACTGACGAATTGATGCTCCTCGCAATGACAGTTGAAATTTAACATTGCCAAGACGTGAGGCGTGACGATAAGTTCACGCCCTTCTTTTGGCCTAATTTTTTGGTTTGTTTGCATCGGAGATAGGGGAAATCAGGGATCAGGCTTTCTGCTGAGTCCTGATTCCCTGATCACCGATTCCCTGATTCCCCAAAGGTCCCTGATTCCCTAATTTCCTGACTACCCGCCATAAGGAGGTAACCATGTCCAGAATCGCCATTGTCACCGATTCCAGCGCCTACCTCCCCGCCGATCTGGTGGCGCGGTACGGCATCCACGTCATGCCCCTGAAGGTCGCCTTTGGCCAGACGGTCTATCGGGACTGCGTGGACATCACTGAGGAGGAGTTCTACCACAAACTGGCCCAGGCCAAAGAGCTGCCCATCACCTCGCAGCCTTCGGCCGGTGAATTCCTGGCCTTCTACCAGGAGGTGGCCCGGCAGTCCCAGGGCATCGTCTCCATCCACCTCTCCGGCGCCCTCAGCGGCACCTACAACTCGGCCATGGCGGCCCGGCATATGCTCCCGGACGTGCCCATCGAAGTCATAGACTCCCACTCCGCTTCCATGGGGCAGGGCTTTCTGGCCCTGGCGGCGGCGCGGGCAGCCGCAGAGGGCCAGAGCCTGGCAGAGATCGCCGCCTGGACAGGCGACCTGGTTCCCCGCCTCAACGTCATCTTCGTCCTGGACACTCTCAAGTACCTGCAAAAGGGAGGCCGCATCGGCGGGGCGCAGGCCCTGATGGGCTCCATGCTGGCCATCAAGCCCCTCCTGCACCTGCACGAGGGACGGGTGGAGCCTCTGGAGAAGGTGCGCAGCAAGGGCAAGGCTGTGCAGCGCCTGGTGGAAATTATGGCCGAGCGACTACAGGGCCGACCTGCCCACATCGCCATCCTGCACTCAGCTATCCCCCAGGAGGCGGAGGCCTTGCGGGCAGAGATCGCCGCCCGCTTCCCCTGCCGCGAGTTGCTACTCTGCGGGGTCAGCCCGGTCATCGGCACCCACACCGGCCCCGGCTGCCTGGGCCTGGCCTTCTACGCCGATTAGTCTTCTACAGAGACCGAGGACCGAGGACTGAGAACTGGAGACTGAGGATCGAGGACCAACATACCATGTTCATCTCAGTAGTGATCCCGGCCTACAATGAGGCCAGGTACATCGGCGCTTGCCTGGAGGCGCTGCAAGCCCAGACCTACCCGCCTCAGCAGTTCGAGGTCATCGTGGCGGACAATGGCTCCAGCGACGACACGGCGCGCCTGGCCCGGGCCTACGGGGCGCGGGTGGTCATGGAGCTAAAGAAGGGCGTGGCTCTGGCCCGCCAGCGTGGCTTCCAGGAAGCGCGGGGGCCGATCATCGCCAGCACCGACGCCGATACCCGTGTACCACCCTGGTGGCTGGAGCGCATGGCGGGGCATTTTTCCGGCGAGCAGGGCCTGGGTGGAGTTTGCGGCCCGGTCTATTTCGCCGACGGCCGCCCCCACGAGCGCCTGCTCATGCGCTATCCCCTCACCTGGGCGATGAGCCTATCCAATCACCTGGGCCACACCTTGTGGGGCGGGAGCAACTTTGCTGTGCGCGCCGAGGTCTTCTGGCAAGTGGGAGGCTTCAGCGGCTTCGATAACGCGGGACTGGGTGGAGAGGACATCTACCTGGCGCAGCAACTGCGGCCGGTCACACAGCTTCTGTTCGATCCCCGCCTGGCCGTCTACACCTCATCTCGTCGCACGCGAGAAGGGTACGCCAACTTCCTGAAGCGCACGACCGCTAACCTGGTGCGGGTCGCTTTCTTGCACCAACGCCCCCTGCCCTGGCCGGATATTCGCTAAGACCCGACAAGTGGCATCCTTTTCTGAGCAGGCCAATTCACCGCAGAGGCACAGAGCACACAGAGGTTCTTGATTTTTCTCTGTGTCCGCCGCCCCGCCGCAGCGGGGGGCTCGGTGAACCGGCCTGTCTCCGTGGTTGTTTGGCTGTCTCGTTGAGTTCGGACAGGTTAGCCCTGGTGTTGACCACCTGGGCTTTTTCGCGTTTAATGGTCTTTATCCCTCTTGCACTTCAGTGCCAGATGTTGTATACTAGGGACGCAAGCAAGCTAAATCTAGTACCAGACCTGCTAAAAACCTGTCAGGTCTCGCAGACCTGACAGGTCTAGGCCAGGTCTAGGTTCGCCACTTGAGGAGGTCGCACCAATGAAGGTATCCTGCCTGCAAGAGAACCTGGCCAAGGGGTTAGCCATCGTGGGGCGAGCCGTAGCCACCAAGAGCACCCTGCCGGTCTTAGCCAACATCTTACTCGCCACCGATCAGGGACGCCTCAAGCTCGCCGCCACCAACCTGGAGCTGGGCATCACCTGCTGGATCGGCGCCAAGGTCGAAGAAGAAGGAGCCACCACCGTCCCCGCCAGGCTCCTGGGGGAGTTCGTCAACTCCCTGCCCAACGACAAGATTGACCTGGCCCTGACTGTGCGCACCCAAACCCTCCGCCTGACCTGCCAGCGCTACGCCGCCAACATCAAGGGGATTGACGCCGAAGATTTCCCGCTCATCCCCACCGTGGCCGATACCCCCACCGTAGCCCTGGAGCCCGACCTCCTGCGGGAGATGATCGGCCAGGTGGCCTTTGCCGCCGCCGCCGATGATTCCCGCCCCGTCCTGGCCGGCGTGCTCATGTCCTTCCGAGACAACAGCCTCACCCTGGCCGCCGCCGACGGCTTCCGCCTCTCCGTGCGTACGGCGGCCATCGAGCCCCCGGCCGGGGGCGCTGCTCCAGCCGGCCTGGACGTGATCGTCCCTGCCCGGGCCATGCAGGAGGTGGCCCGTATCGCCGCCGAGGGCAAGGATCCGGTGGAGGTGACGGTCACCCCCAACAAGAACCAGGTGCTTTTTCACCTGAGCAACGTGGACCTGGTCTCCCGTCTGGTCGAGGGCGCTTTCCCGAATTATCAACAGATCATCCCTAAAGAGTACAAGACCAGAGCTGTGCTCTCCACCGGCGATTTTCTCAAGGCGACCAAAATCGCCTCCTTCTTCGCCCGGGACGCCGCCAACATCGTGCGACTGAACGTCATTCCTGGCGAGGAGGAGCTGGTGCCCGGCCGGGTCACCGTGGGCGCCACCGCCGCCGAGGTAGGCGATAACCTCAACGAGATTGATGCCGTGGTGGAAGGCCAGCCCCTGCAGATTGCTTTTAATGCCCGCTACCTCACCGATGTGCTGAGCGTGCTCACCGCCACCCAGGTGGGTCTGGAGGCCAGCACCTCCTCCAGCCCGGGCGTGGTGCGACCTGTGGGCGTAGAAGGATTTACTCACGTGATCATGCCCATGCACGTGGCGAGATAACGTTAGTGATCAGGCAATCAGTAATCAAGGAATCAGGCGTCTCCCCTGATTCCCCGATTCCCTGATTACAGAGCCCCTGCCCCGCTGAGATGATCGTCCTGTTGAGAGCGGCCGGTCATTTCATCGGGGCAGAGCGTTTCCAAAGGCCGCGCTGGAGCGTTATATGTAAGAGGATTTGCGATTTCCGATTGCGGAGTGCAGATTTTGGGGGGCGATATTTCTTCTGGGCAGGCACTCTGCAAGCGGAAATCGTCAATCGGAAATTGCCAATCACCTTAAGGAGACCCCAGCTATGAGCCGTCTCGCCAGATCTGCCACGGCAGCGCCTCATCCCTTACCGGGTGCGACTAGTGACCAGGCGACCGAAAAGGCGCCGGCATCTGCTCCTTTGGGCCCTGGCCGCCTGCAGCCTTATGCTTTGGCCATCGTCGTCACGTCTTGTTTGCTGCTTGCCCTGGCTGCCTGTCTGAGCCTCGCCGGAGCTCCTGCGGCGACCATAGCCTCCGGGCGCGGCGCGGCGGCTGTGACGACAGATGGCTGGACCACCTGGACGGTCAGCGACGGTCTGGCCAGCAACTGGGTGTACGCTATCGCCGTGGAGTCTAACGGCACTGCCTGGGCGGGGACCAAAGAAGGGGTGAGCGCCTACAATGGTATCACCTGGACCACGTACTACACCGGCAACTCCGGGTTGATCCACAATAAGGTGCAGGCGGTGGCCATTGATACGCAAGGTAAGAAATGGTTCGGCACGCCCAATGGCGTGAGCGTCTTCGACGGCATCACCTGGACCACCTACACTACTGCCACTGGCCTCTGTAATAACAACATTTACGCCATTTTAGTTGACCAGCGTGGCTGGGTCTGGTTAGGCACAGACATAGGCGTGAGTCGCTTCAACGGCACTTCCTGGCAATGCTATGTTGGCAGTTGGCAGAACGATTGGATCTTGCCCAGCAACGTCGTCTACGCCATCGCGGCGGACCCGACTGGGAACCTTTGGTTCGGAACAAAACGCGGATTCAGCAAAACTTTCGATGGTAGCAGTTGGATTCCCTACAACGCTAATACAGTCTGTGGTTGGCTGCCCCCAGGCACACCACAAGAAAGTTGGGGTCCGCGGGTGAACGCCATTGCCGCGGAAGCAGGCAGCGTGTGGCTGGCAGTCTGGCCAGTAATGCTCGATCCCTGGCAAATCCCTCCCCATGCCTTTGGCGTCGGCCGCTTTGATCTGGCCTCATCGTGTATCACGGAGAGGTTTCTGCCGCCAAGCTCCGGTCTGAGGAGCAACATCGTCAATGCGATAGTCATAGATGCCGCCAATCGCAAATGGTTTGGCACTCAGGATTGTCGCGTGTACAACAGCCAGACGGGGAAATGGAGCTACCCGGTCTCCGGGGGCGTAAGCGTCTTTGACGGCAGCACCTGGATAAACTATACCATGGCCGATGGGTTGGCCAGCAGCATGGTGAACGCTATTGCTATGGGTCTGCAAGATGCCAAATGGTTCGCCACAGAGCCTTACGCGGTTGGTCCGTATACCAATACTACCTACGTAGCTGGCGGCGTCAGTTGCCTCAATTGTGCACCGCCACGCACGCCCACGCCCACGCCTAGCGAAACGCCCACGGCCACCGCGACACCCACGGCTACGCCCACGGAGACGCCTACCGAAACACCCATGCCCACGCCCACCGGTCCCACACCCACGCCCACGCCCACGGCGACCGGCACAGCACCTGCGCCCACAGCTACCGCTACCGCCACACCTACCATGACGCCGACTAAAACCCCTACCGTCACCCCTACACCACGCTGCCCAGGGATTCAAGGTGTGGTCTTCAACGACCTCAACGGCAATACTATACGCGACCCTGGCGAGGGTGGGCTGGCCGGGGCGGTAATCACGCTGAAAGACAACGCCCTGAATCCTCTGGCCACCTACACTACCGGTCCAGACGGCGTGTACTTTTTCTACAGCCTGGCACCGGGCGATTATTCGGTGGTGGAAAGCAACCCTCCTGGCTACGCTGAGTCTACCACCTCGGATGTGTGGGGCATCAGGCTGATCGGCTGCCACATTGTCACGGTGGATTTTGGCGACCGCATGCGCCCTACGGCGACACCTACGGTGTGCGTGCGCACCATCCAGGGCTACGTCTGGAATGACACGAATAGTGACCGCTGGGATGATCACGAACCTCGCTTGGCCGGAGCCAGGGTTTGCCTGCAGCACCAGGACGGCCGCCTGGTCGGTTGCCAGACCACAGGATCGGACGGAGCATTCATCTTCGCCAATCTAGAGGCAGACATCTACCGGCTCATGGAGACCAACCCGCCGGGCTACCCTGTGTCTACGACCCTGGACAACTGGGTGATCACGATGTTCTCCTGCTCCACCCCCCAGGTTTTCGGCTTTGGCGATTGCCTCTATCAGCCGCACAAGCTCTACGTGCCCGTGATTCTGAAGCGCTACAGCGGCAGTTAGCGATGATTTGACCCTTGCGAAGGCCTTTGGAGCCTGCGCAAGGGTGGCCTATCAGACGCGTTAGCGGGGCTGAGCGTATGCACCGCCCAGCCCCGCTACAGGCATCAAGTGCGACGCACCTGCGAGGTGCGTCGCACTTAACTACTCACCCCTGCACCGCCCTTTCCGTTAGCACCAACGCCACCGCCCCCAGCAGCCCCACATCGTCGCCCAGGTCGGCGGGCACGATACGCGTGGGGCGATAGATCTCCATCGCTCTTTCCTGCACCATCTCCCGGATGGGGCCGAAGAGCAGCTCGCCAGCGCCCATAGCCACCCCGCCGCCGATGATGACCAGCCGTGGGTTGAACAGGTGGAGCAGATTCACCACCCCCACCCCAATGTACTCCCCCACCTGGCGCATGATCCGCCCGGCCACCGCATCGCCAGCGTGCGCCGCCCGCGTGACGTGGGCCGCCGTGACGACGTCGCCCGCCTGCTGGGCCAGAGTGGCCATCAGCGTCTCCTCGCCGCGCTGGATGGCGGCGATGGCCTGCCTGGCAATGGCTGGCCCGGCGGCCAGAACCTCCAGGCAGCCGACGTTGCCACAATTGCAACGCGGCCCGTGGATGTCAATCGTATGGTGCCCCACTTCCGCCGCCGCCCCAGCGGCGCCGACTAGGAGCTTGCCGCCGGCGATGACGCCACCGCCAATGCCGGTGCTTACGGTTATGTAAATCAAATCGTCTACACCCTGGCCGGCGCCGAAGTGACGCTCCCCCAGGGCGGCCAGGTTGGCATCATTACCCGCGTAGACGGGCAGGCCCAACTCCTTCTCCAGGATGGCCTTCAGCGGGACGTTGTGCCAGCCGGGGAGGTTGGGCGGGGTAAATATCACGCCGGTCTTCGGGTCCAGAGGCCCCGGCGCTGTGATGCCCAGGCCTGTAATCTCGCTGGCCTTGTGCTTACCGATGGCCTCCCGGACGGCCTCCACGATCCGGCGCAAGACGGCGTCCAGCCCCTCCTCGGCCAGGGTGAGGCGGTTAGCACGAGCCAGGATCGTCCCCCGCTCGTCGGCCAGGCAGGCGCGGATGCGCGTGCCCCCCAGGTCTACACCCACGATATACTTGTCCATCCAGTCCTCCTCGGCGAGTGTGCAGTAGGGGCGACCCTTGTGGTCGCCCTGCTTGGCGGTTGAGAGTGGATGCCATGCGATATATCTTAGCGTAGTTTACCAAGTCTGTCAAGACGGCGGTGACTGATTGCAGATTTATCCTGCCGGTTCACTCACCTCCGCAGCATCAGTCCCTAAATCGGCAATCTGAAATCGCAAATCCTCAGCACAGTTGACATTTCCCCGCAAAAGCGTTATACTTAGAACGGATGTTCACTTTGGGGAGGAAAACCCTGCATGGGTGTCATCAACGTCAACAGCCCAGGCAAGCGGCGCAATCAGGCCCGCCGCACCATCGCCGAGGCCCTGCGCCACCTGTACAGCAAGCGCCACCTGGACGCGGAGGCCAAGGACCTGGCCGCCCTGATCGTCTTCTCCTTGCGGGAGATTGAGCAGGGCGTGGAGGAGAGCGCCACCGCCTGGGAGAAGCGCGACTATTTCCGCAAGGCCGATCAGTTGCGCACGGAGTGGGCCTGGGCGGGCCAGACCGCCGCGGCGCTGAGCAAAGTCCTGTCCGCCGGCTGGTGGGAAGACCTGCCCGACCTGTTAGCCAACCTGCTGCCGCACTTCCAGGACGTCACGGTAAACAAGCTAACCCGTTCGCCAGCGCTGTGGCAAGGCTGCTTCGCCCGGCTCTTGCAAGATGAGGCCAGCAAAGCACAGATCAGCCAATCACAATTGCGCTGATTTGCCGATTTGTGGATTTGCCGATTTGCTGATTTGCTGATTTGCTGATTTTCCCCATGTCCGATCCGCTTGACGCCTTTTCTTTACCCGCTCGCACCTGGTTTCGGGAAACCTTCGGCCAGCCCACACCGCCCCAGGCCCTGGGCTGGCCGCCCATCCAGCGCGGCGAGCACACCCTCATCCTGGCCCCCACCGGCTCAGGGAAGACGCTGGCTGCCTTCTTGTGGGGGATTGACCAGTTGTGGGGAATTAGGAATCAGGAAATCAGGAAATCAGGGGACACGGATTCCCTGATTCCCCGATTACCTGATCATCTGTGTCAACTTAAGGGTGGCATGAGGTCGTCGCTCTGGTGGACCTTGCCAAAGTGGGCCTTTTGTGGCAAAATATGTCCAGAAACCTACTCCAACCACAAGGAGGCCCAAGATCAGTACACCGCCAACCGGTCAAATGGGCAAGCCGCCGCGACGTCGCTTTCGAACGGCGGCTGGCGCCGAGCAGACCCCAGTCGCCCTGCCCGACTTGCGCTTGAACCAA
>Ga0233423_10000662_pt1 | contig 17661 bp, 17 predicted proteins | sample Watercolumn_Mata_FD_180713 | JGI IMG/M metagenome (GOLD analysis project Ga0233423, IMG submission 180713) | Freshwater microbial communities from Lake Matano, South Sulawesi, Indonesia - Watercolumn_Matano_2014_112_MG | ecosystem: Environmental > Aquatic > Freshwater > Lake | place: Indonesia...
CGGGGCCGGTCTCCCGGTAGCGGCGCAGGGCCTGGAGGCTGTCTTTCAGCATGATCAAGGCGGCGATCACCAGAAACAGGGCCACGATGCCCATGAGGCCGTTGCCGATGGTGGCCTCCAGCAGAGTCTGGCCGGTGGCCGCCTTCACCTGCCCCGTCAGCACCTTGCCCAACAGATTATAGGAGGTATAGAGCAAGGCGGCGATGGTGGTGATGAACATAAACCACATAGGGATAAGGGTAAAGGTGGCCTTTTTGCCCTGGGACAGCAGCCAGGCGGACGCCACCAGCAGGGCCAGGGAGGAGAGCAGCTGGTTGGCCCCGCCGAAGAGGATCCACAGGTATTGCCACCAGCCGGTCTGGATCAGGAGCAAGGTGAGCACCGCGGCGATAAAAGTGGCCACCGGGCCGTTGCGTAGGATGGGGGCGCGGTCGCCCACCAGCTCAATGGTGGCCACCTTCATGAAGCGCAGCACCAGTTGCATGACGGTGAGGGCCAAGACGATGATGATGACCGTGGCCATGGTCTTGCCGTATTCCAGGGGCAGGCCGATGATGTTCAGCAGGTTGCCCAAGCCGGTGGCGAACACCGCGCCCGGGCTGGCCTTCAGCAGTTCTTTATACTGGGTAAAGGAAATGGCCGCGGCCGCGGTCATCAGAGCCACTACCCCCAGGAGCATCTCCACGAACATGGAGCCGGCCAGCACCGGCTTGGCGTCGGTTTCGTACTCCAATTGGCGGCAGGTGCCGGAGGTGGTCACCATGGAATGCCAGCCGGAGATGGCCCCGCAGGCGATGGTGACAAAGAGGATGGGCCACAAGGGGCCGATGCCGATGGTAAATTGGGTAAAAGCCGGGGCCTGGACCGGGGGCAGGCCCACCAGGATGCCGATGATGCCCCCCACCAGGCCGAACATGACAATATAGAAGGCCACGTAGTTGAGGGGCAGAGCGAAGCGCCAGATGGGCAGGATGGCGCTGATATAACAAAAGATGACCGCGAACAAGCCCCAGGTGAACTTGTTGGCGGCCACGGTGGCGCCGAGGATGGAGGGAGACGGCAGCATGCCTCCCAGTTTGATGCCCACCAGGGCCACGGCCACGCAGACCACGGTGGTCAAAAGAATGTTGGTCCGCCAGCGGTAGATCATCTGGCCCGCCAGGACCCCGGCCAGGGCCAGGACTATCATGGCCACCGGCCCGGAGGTCAGCTTGATCAAAGCCCCGGCAATTACCCCGCCAAAGGCCCCGGCCAGCAGCAAGAGATAAAAATAGACGAAGGATAACAGGATGGTGCGGGCCCGGGGAGAAATCAGTTTATAGCTCAGCCCCCCCAGACTCAGGCCGTCGCTGCGCATGGCCACCATGCCGGAGATGTAATCGTGCACCCAGCCGATGAACAGCACCCCTAGAAAAAGCCACAGCATGGCGGGCAGCCAGCCCCACTGGAGGGCGATGATGGCTCCCACCACCGGTCCGGCGCCGGCGATGCTTTTGAATTGGTAGCCGAACAGGACATATTTCGAGGTGGGCATGAAATCCACCCCGTCCATGTACATCTTGGCCGGGGTGACCCGATTGGGGTCGGCCTGGACCACTTCCCGGTCCACATAGCCGGCATACCAGCGGTAGCCGCCCACCGCCACCACCAGGGCTCCCAAGATAATAAATATTGCATACATGGCGCCGTCCTCCTTCCGTGGTAATTAAGAAGAATTGACTTGAGCAGAGCTGCCGGGCTTGAAAAGACCCGAAAGCCGCTGCCTCTTACACGCCGTTTCCCAGCCGGGGCCGGGAGGTGGTTTACCTAAAGATTGAGGCTGCATTCTGCTAAGGGTGAGGTTTACCCTTCCGCCATTTTTCTGGACTTAACCAATAGGTGGTCTTCAGAGTGGTTAATGAAGGGTGACATCCTGATCTCGGGCCGGCTGCCCCGGCAGCCGCCTTAAGGGCCGGGCCCCAGGGGCCCGCCTCGCAAACCAACCGTATCCTCTTATTAAATATTGGCCTTTTGCCAAAACCGCCAATTCAGCCCTCAAAAGCTTTGAACACCAAAGAGGCATTGGTGCCGCCAAAGCCGAAGGAGTTGGACAGGACGCAGCGAATGGGTGTTTGGCGAGCCTTGCCGGGGACGTAATCCAAACCTGCGCAGTCCGGGTCCACCTCCTCCAGGTTGATGGTGGGTGGAACGATGCCGTCTCTGATGGACAGGATGGCAAAAATGGCCTCCACCGCCCCGGCCGCGCCCAGGAGGTGGCCGGTCATGGACTTGGTGCCGCTCACTAACAGGCGGGAGTTGGAGTCTTGGAAAATCTGCTTCAAGGCCAGGGCTTCGTTGCGGTCCCCCACTGGGGTGGCGGTGGCATGAGGGTTGACATAATCAATCTGGGCCGGGGAGATGCCCCCGTCGTCCAGGGCGGACAGGATACAACGCATGGCCCCTTCGATATGGGGATCGGTGATATGGTGGGCGTCGCCGGTCATGCCAAAGCCGATGATCTCCGCATAGATACGCGCCCCCCGGTTAAGAGCGTGGCCCAACTCCTCCAGAACCAAGACGCCCGCCCCTTCGGACAGGACAAAGCCGGTGCGCTTGACATCAAAAGGCCGGGACGCGGCTTCCGGATGATCGTTGTAACCCACGGCCAGGGCTCCCATGCGATAAAAGCCGGACATGGTGAGCATGGTTATGGCTGCTTCGCTGCCACCCGCGGCCATCAATTCCGCCTCCCCCAACTGGATGGAACGGTAAGCCATGCCCACGGCATGGGCCCCGGCGGCGCAGGCAGTGGACATAGCGATGTTGGGACCTTTGGCCTTGAAACTGATGGAAACATTGCCCGCGGCCAGATTGGGGATCATTTTGGGCACCAGGAAGGGAGAAACGCGGCGCACCCCTTCCTTCATGAGCTTGCGCACCCCGTCTTCCCAGGAACTGACCCCGCCCATACCACTGGCGATGATGACCCCGGCCCTCTCGGGGTTCTCGGCTTCCAGGTTCAGACCGGAGTCTTGCACGGCCTCCAGGCTAGCAGCCAGGGCAAACTGGGTAAACCGGTCGGTATACTTGATCTGTTTCAGATCTTCTTTGGAGACATTGCCTTTACGGATCTGCAAAATTTCTTTTAGGTCAAAGTTGCTGATCTCTCCGGCAATCAGAGGAAAATCGTCCGGCGCCTTAAAGTGTTCTTTAAGTTCTTCGTGACTGGCGATCATCCCGCTAACGCATTTCACCCCGGATTGCCCGGCCAACAAGCCCTTCCAGACCGTGGGCACATCAAGTCCCATGGAAGTCACCATTCCCAAGCCGGTGACCACTACTCTTCTGAGCCCCATGTTTTTATAGGTCGCCATGAATCAAACCTCCCCCACAAATAGCCAGGGATATTGCTCCTAAACCTGCTCTTAGGGGCAATGAAAGTGAAGGGGCTCCCTTACGGGGCCCACAGAACATCAAGATATTATAGTTAATTGCTATTGTAAAATACCCGTGTTACTATTGCAACGGCTATTTCCAGGTGGCCGCCGGCCTGAGTCCCAGTCCCTTCGCGCCGGTTTCGGGGAAAAATTATGGGGAGCGGGGCCTGAGGTCGGGTTGGTCAGTTACCTAAGTTCCCATGCCCCCTGAATCTTTCCGACCCTGTCAGGTGGAAACCTATTCTGGGGCCCGTCTCCATGAGAGACCCCGGCGTTTCACCTGGGGGGACCAATGGCTCACGGTCCGGCAGGTCCTGGATCGCGGGGCCGCTCCGGATAGTCTCTATTTTAGAGTGGCCGCCGCGGATGGGCGGGTTTATCTCCTGAAATATCGGCACGCCGCGGACGCCTGGGAGGTGCAACTTCAGAGTCGCCACCCCTGAGCGCCAGCCAGGGGCCTGGAAAAAATTCGGTTTACTTTTTAGGAATCATTAGGGTAAAATAGCTCATTTTGGTGGATAAGCTCATTCCCCTTGGCCCAGACGCTTCCCAAGACAAAATTTCATCCCCGTTAACGTTAACTGAGATAAAAGAGGATACGCCATGAAATGCCGAGTCAATCCCCATTACATGGAGAAATTATATTCTTTTTATTCCCCTTTTTATGATTATGTTTTCGGCAAATTGCTGGGCCCGGGGCGCCGCCAGGCCTTTAAATATCTTGATCGCCGCCCCCACCAGAAGGTCTTGGAGGTTGGCATCGGTCCCGGCTCCACCCTGGAATTTTACCCCCCCCAGACCACGGTAATGGGCATTGACATTTCCGCACCCATGATCGAGCAGGCCCGCAAGAAAGCAGCTCAGCTCAATAGCGGCAGCCATTTTGAATTCCAAGTGATGGATGCCTGCCAGCTGGATTTCCCCGACAATCACTTCGATGCGGTGATGGCCGCCTATGTTATCACTACGGTCCAGGACCCCCATAAAGTGTGCCGGGAGATCCTCCGGGTAGTCAAGCCAGGGGGGCAGATCATTGCCGTCAACCATACCCGCAGCCAAAATGGCAGTTTATGGGGCCGGGTGGAAGATGTCTTGGCCCCGGTCTGTGTCCGCATCGGCTTCACCACCGATTTAGACGTGATCCAGGTAATGCAAAAAGCCGGCATCAAAGTAACTCAAGCGGTGGCTTGTAACTTGTTGAAAACCGGGCGGATCATCATGGGCACCAAGTGTTAAGGAGGTTTGCCGGCAGATCGTTTCCCCATGCAGTTCCTCAAAAGTTTGTGGTTTCCACCACTGCCGTCCCCTTTTCTGGCCTGACCCCTGGTTGCCCGGTCAGGTTTCCCGTATAATCAAGCTTGGAACATTTGGAGCATCTCCCCGGGGTTGGCCTTTCCCCTGGCTCAGGAGAAAACTATGAAAATCGCTGACAATTCTTTTGTTACCATAGACTATCTGATCCGCATGGGGGAGCAGAAGTACTACCCCCCCAGTGGCCAGCCCGAAGAGATCTCTTTCTGCATGGGTTGGGGGGTGATGCCTCCGGGCCTGGAAGAGGCCATGCTGGGCAAAGAGGTCAATCACCATGAGGTGGTGCGCTTAGGCCCGGCGGAGGCCTATGGAGACATCGACTCGGAACTGATTATGGAGGTGCCCCGGTCGGATTTCGCCCCAGATCTGGAGTTGCGGCCGGGACTGGTATTTGAAACCGAAAGCGAAGAAGGTCGGCCAGCTTACTTCATCGTCCAAGAGGTGCGGCCCGAAACCGTGATCATTGACTTCAACCATCCCCTGGCCGGCAAGGAACTGGAAATTACCTTTACCGTGCGCCAGGTTCGTGAGGCCACCACCCAAGACCTGGAGCAGTATCACTCCGGCTTTGAGGGGGATGAAGGAGGCCATCGCCAGCATTGAGGGAGAACCTTCTTACATGACCTTTGCCTGGGTGCGTAATTATGACCCGGGCGTACCTGGGGAGGTGGGGCCAGTCACCACTTCCTTGCCCTGGATGTTGCTCCAGGCGGCGGAAAAATCTCCCCAGGCTCCGGCCTTGGTCTTTTTCGGCAAGACCTTAACCTACGCCCAACTGGGGGAACAAACAGCCCGCTTGGCCCAGGCTTTAAAAGACCTGGGACTGGCTCCCGGGGAGCGTTTGGGCATCTTGCTTCCCAACTGCCCCCAACTGGTGGTGGCTTACCAGGCCGCCCTGCGCCTGGGCGCTATTGTGGTGCTGCTCAATCCCCTCCTCAGTGCTAAAGAGCTGTCCCACCAACTCAAAGACTCCGACACCCGCTGGCTGGTGGTCCTGGACCACTTCCTGCCCAAAGTGGCAGAGCTCCCAAACCGTCTCGACCTGGCCCGGCTCCTCATCACCGGCCTGCCGGACTATCTGTCCTGGCCCCGGTCCCGGCTTTATCCTTTAAAGGCCAGGCGGCAAGGCCTGGTGAACGGTTTTGAGCCGGGCCCCGGCCGCTTTGCCTGGCGCGACCTTTTGCAGCACCAGCCCCTGGACCCGGCGACTCCCCTGCCCGGCCCTCAGGATATCGCGGTCCTCCAATATACCGGGGGCACCACCGGCACCCCCAAGGCGGCGGTCTTGACCCACGCCAGCCTGCTGGCCAACGTGGCCCAGATCAATGCCTGGCTGCCCCGCTTGCGCTACGGCCAGGAAAGGGTGGTGGGCCTGTTGCCCTTTTCCCACTCCTTCGGGCTCACCGTGTGTCTCAACTGGCCCCTGTCCCAGGGGGCGCTGATCATCGTCCTGCCACGTTTTGAGATCAAAGGATTTTTGAAGGCCCTCAAAAAACACCGGCCCACCATGTTGCCCGGGGTGCCCACGCTGTTTGTGGCTTTAATCAACCACCCCAAGCTCCACAAATATGATCTGTCTTCCCTGTGGGCCTGTATCAGCGGTTCCGCTCCTTTGCCCCTGGAGGTGCGGGAGAAATTCGAGGGCCTCACCGGCTGCCGCATCCTGGAGGGCTACGGCCTCACTGAGGCCAGCCCGGTAACCCATATCAATCCCATAGAGGGACGGCGGCCCCCGGGCAGCATCGGCCTGCCGCTGCCGGGGACGGAAGCCAAAATCGTCGACCCGGAGACCGGCAACCGAGAGCTGCCCCTCGGAGAGGTGGGGGAACTTATCTTAAGGGGCCCCCAGGTAATGAAGGAGTTCTGGCAAAATCCCCAGGAAACCGCCCTGGCCTTGCGGGATGGCTGGCTCTACACCGGGGACTTGGCCCGCCAGGAGGAAACAGGTTATTTCTATCTCCTTGAAAGAAAGAAGGATTTAATCATTGCCGGGGGATATAAAATCTACCCCCGAGAGGTGGAAGAGGTCCTTTACCAACATCCCGGGGTAAAAGAGGCCGTGGCCTTGGGAGTGCCGGACCCCTATCGGGGCGAAACCGTGAAAGCGGTGATCGTTCCCCGGGACGGCATTCAGTTGACCGCTCAGGACCTCCAGGCCTTTTGCCAGGAACAACTGGCGGTTTATAAGGTGCCTAAAATAATCGAGTTTAGGTCGCAGTTGCCTAAAAGCCAGGTGGGCAAAGTGCTGCGCCGGGCCTTAAAGGAAGAAGGGGCCCCGGGGGTAAGCCCCGAGGTTCAGTAACCTATGGAGATAAGACGCACCCTGCGCTATTACTGGCTGAGATTTCGCCGCCTTCAGGACACCCCTCAGCAGATTGCCTGGGGCATGGCCCTGGGGGTGTTCATCGGCGTCACCCCCACGATTCCTTTCCATACGATTATGGCGCTCACCTTGGCGCCGCTCTTACGGGTTTCTCCGGTCGCGGCCTTTCTGGGCATCCAGATCGGCAATCCCCTGCTGGTGCCTGCCATTTATCTTGCTTCTTTCAAAGTGGGGGAGTATCTGCTCTATCGAGATGCTACCCTGACCCTGCCTGAGACCTTCACGGTCAAAAACATGTTGTGGCTGTTGTGGCAGGGCGGGCTGGCCTTGCAGGTAGGGGGGGCTATCATTGCCGCACCCCCGGCTATTATTTCCTATTTTCTGACCTTGTGGGTAATCCAGCGCTATCGCCGGCGCAAGGCGCGAAAGGCTGCGGGTGTCCTTCGTCTCTCCCAAAATCCTCCTGCGGCGCCTGGGTCTGAAGCCTAAAAAGTCCTGGGGCCAGCACTTTCTCCTGCACCCTCACCAGGCCCACCGTATCGTCGCCGCCCTGGACCTAAGTCCTGGTGACCTGGTGGTGGAAATCGGCGCCGGCCTGGGGGCCCTCACGGTTTTTTTGGCCCAACAAGCCCAGCAAGTCATAGCCCTGGAACGAGATCCGGCCCTGGCCCAGTTTTTGCGGGAGGAACTTTTCCCCCAAACCCCGCAGGTCCAAATCCTGTGCCTCGACGTGCTTAATTACGACTTTTGGCAACTCGGCCGGGAGTCCGGCCGCCCCTGGAAGGTGGCGGGTAACCTGCCCTACCAGATTACCTCGCCTCTGTTGTTCAAATTGATCGCCTGCCGGGCAGCGGTGGCCCAGGCAGTGCTCATGATGCAGCAGGAAGTGGGGGACCGTCTCCTGGCGCGGCCGGGAACCAAGGACTATGGGGTCCTGTCGGTTCTCCTCCAATACCATTTCGCCCTGGTCCGGCTTTTTTCCCTGACTCCGCCAAATTTTTTCCCGCCGCCCCAGGTGGCCTCGGTGGTCCTGAACCTGTCCCCCAAAGAGACGCTGCCCCGGGCCCGGGATGAGGACCTGCTAAGCCGGGTGGTTAAAATGAGCTTCGCCACCCGCCGGAAAACCCTGAACAACACCCTGGTGGCCCAGGCCGGCGCCTTGGGACTGACTCCAGATAAGCTGCGCGCCATCTTAACCGAACTGGACATCAACCCCGGCCGCCGCGGCGAAACCCTGAGCGTGGCGGAATTCGTGACGGTGAGCAACAGGATTAGTGAGGTGATAGTGGGGGGAGGGCCAGGGACCTGAGGTCCACTTACAATCTCCCCCCCCCCCCCCTCCCAACCCGCATAAGTTAACTGGGGAGCAGCAAACTGTGTGGTGGTTGTTGTTGGCTTTGGGGGCGGCCCTGGGCGCGGCCGCCGGGGACGCGCTGGTCAAGCGTTATTTCTCCGACCTGTCCCCCTATGGCATGGGCCTGGCAGTATGGCTTTTCCCCTTGCCTTTCCTGGTGCCGGTGGCCTTTTTCTTAAGCTGGCCGGAGCTGGACCGCACTTTTTGGCTGGCGGTGGCGGCCGCCCTGCCCCTGGAGGTGGTAGCCACCCTCTTTTATATGCGAGCCCTCAAAGTCTCCCATCTCTCCTTGTGCATCCCCTTTTTGGCTTTTACCCCGGTCTTTTTGATTTTCACCGGCTGGCTGCTGTTGGGGGAAGGGCTGAACCGCTGGGGAATAACCGGCACCCTATTGATAGCCGTGGGCAGCTATATCTTAAGCCTGGGAGGAGGCCACCCCGGTTTTTGGGCGCCGGTAAAAGCCCTGGCCCGGGAGGCCGGCGCCCGTCTGATACTTTTGGCGGCGGGCATCTACGCGGTTACTGCCGCTCTGGGCAAGATGGCCATTCTTCATTCCCAGCCCGCCTTTTTCGGGGTGGCCTATCCATTGCTTTTCAGCGGTTTAATGCTGACCGGTTATCCTTTAAGCAATCCCCGGCCAGGCGCGGCCCTGGGGGCCCGGTATCGCTGGGGGCTGATTATGGGGGTTTTTCTGGCCGGCAGCATTCTTTGCCATGTTTACGGCATGAGCCTGGCGCCGGCGACTTACTTGATCGCCGTGAAACGCACCAGTATCCTGTTCAGCGTGCTGCTGGGCGGCCTGTGGCTTAAGGAACGCCCTTTCCTGCCCCGCCTTTTGGGCGCGGGCCTCATGTGCGCCGGCGTGATGCTGATTGCCTTGAGAGGAGAATGAAGTTGTGGGGGAGGGCCAGGGAGCTAAGCTCCCTGCCCTCCCCCCAAGCCCCCCTCCCAACCCGCTTAAGTTGGCCTGAGTAGTCGAGGCTACAGGCCCCGACTACTCAGGCCAAAATTTAACCTTAAGGGATTGGGGGTGGGGGTTTGGGGGAGGGGGTAAGGGCCCACCGGCCCTTAGCCCCCTCCCCCAAGAAACAATCATGACTAAACCACATTCATACGAACCTCGCACTTATCGCACCCGCATGGTGCGGGAGGGGCTGGTGGGTTTTCGGGTGGCGGTCAAGGAGACGGACCTCATGGTCCTGGCGGCCCAGGATTTTACCCCCCAGGTGCGGGAGGTGGTGGTCCAGGAAAGACGGCAATTGGAGGCGTATATTGCCGCGCACCCCGGTTTCTTGGAGGCCCTGGCCCCCTGGCCGGCTGACCCTTTTGCCCCCCCGGTGGTCCGAGAGATGATCGCAGCCACGGCCAAAGTGGGGGTGGGGCCCATGGCCGCGGTGGCCGGCACCCTGGCCGCCAGGGTGGGCCAGGCCCTGGCCCCTTTAAGCCCGGAGGTGATCGTGGAGAACGGCGGCGATATTTTTATCCGGGTAATTCGGCCGGCCACGGTGGCCCTGTTTGCCGGCAAGTCCCCCTTGAGCGGCCGGGTGGGCCTGAAAATCGACCCGGGGGCAACCCCCTTGGGGGTGTGCACCTCCTCCGGGACCGTGGGCCATTCCTTGAGCCTGGGGCGGGCCGACGCCGCCTGCATAGTCGCCCCGGATACCGCACTGGCCGACGCCGCGGCCACCGCCCTGGGGAATAGGGTGCTGGACGCGGCAGCCATTGGCGCGGCCCTCCAGTGGGCCGCCGGGGTTAAAGAAATCCTGGGCGCGGTGGTGATCGTCGGCGACAAATTGGGCGCCTGGGGCGCAGTGGAGTTGGTGCCCTTAACCTGACCGGTTCAGGTTGATTTGCTGCCGATTTTATGGATTTTGGGTAAAATTTAAGTATAAAAAACGGATAGTGTCGTGTGCCATAATTTGCATGGCAATTATTTTTCCAGGTCCTTCTAATAGCCGTTTTAAAGTCCCCCTTTCCTAAAGGGGGATTTAGGGGGATTATCAGGCGCTTATATAATCCCCCCTCCCCCCCTTTAGAAAAGGGGGGTAAAAAATCCCATAGTTAAATGTCACAGTAATTAAGGGACGCCACACTTTTGCCGCGGGTGGGGCCCGCGCCGAAGCGGCCGGGCCTGCGGGGGTCTTGAGGGCCAGGGCCATCAGGAAGCGGCTGAGCAGAGGAAGTCTCTAAGCGGTGCTGGACTCCTTACTTTTTTATGCCGGATTTCTCTTAATGATTGTGCCGTTCTCGGAGGAATTTAGAAAACTTATAAAATGGCTCCAAAAGATCCTCCAACAAAACCCAAACCTAAAAGTAATAATTTATCCCCTCACTTTGCTCTTGGTTACCGCAGCTCTTTGGCTGATAGGCAATTCTCTGGTAAGCCTGTTCACCTCGATAAAATTCTCTTATGACTGAACCCTCGGCTCCCCCCGGCCGGGGACTCCGCCTGCACGAAGGACTTGCAACGCCGCAGAAAATAGGTTGAAATAAAAAAATTATTTCCAGCGAGGCAAGCCATGGCACGTCATGACTCAGAAGTGGGGGAAAAGATTACCGGCGGCACTGCCGGCAGGTTAAAGGTCCCCTTGCGGCCCATCATTTTATACATTGAGGGAGACGGCACCGGCCCGGACATCTGGCAGGCCACCCGGCCGGTGCTGAACGCGGCGGTGGCCAAGGCCTACGGCCAGGAGCGCCGCCTCGTCTGGCAGGAAGTCCTGGCCGGGGAAAAGGCCTTCAAACACACCCGCAGTTACCTGCCGGTGGAAACCTTGACCGCGCTGCGGGAATACCGGGTGGCCCTCAAAGGCCCCTTGACCACCCCCATCGGCGGCGGTTTTCGGTCGCTGAACGTCACCCTGCGCCAGGTCCTGGACCTTTATGCCTGCATCCGCCCGGTGCGCTACTATGCCGGGGTGCCCAGCCCCTTGAAGGAACCGGAAAAGATCGACATGGTGGTCTTCAGGGAAAATACCGAAGACGTTTATGCCGGCCTGGAATGGGCCGCCACCAGCCCGGAGGCCCAGCGCCTGATAAACTTCCTCAACCAGGAGCTGGGCTGTTCCCTGGACCTCACCGCCGCGGTGGGCCTCAAACCCATGACCGAGAGGTGCAGCAAACGCCTGATCCGCATGGCCCTGAAATACGCCCTGGAACACGCCCGGGCTTCCGTCACCCTGATGCACAAAGGCAACATCATGAAATATACCGAGGGCGCCTTTCAGAACTGGGGCTATGAAGTGGCCCTGGAATTCTCGGAACAGGTCGTCCCGGAAGCGGAAGTAAGCACCCGCTACCATGGCAAGGTCCCCCCCGGCAAGGTGGTCCTCAAAGACCGCCTGGCGGACAACCTCTTTCAGCAGGTGCTCCTTAGGCCGGATGAATATCAGGTCATCGCCACTCCCAACTTGAACGGCGACTATATCTCCGACGCCCTAGCGGCCCAGGTGGGGGGGCTGGGCATGGCCCCGGGGGCCAACGTCGGCGACAACTGCGCCATTTTCGAAGCCACCCACGGCAGCGCCCCCAAATACGCCGGCCAGGACCGGGTCAACCCCAGCTCCCTTATCCTCTCCGGAGCCATGCTCCTGGAATATCTCGGCTGGAATGAGGCCGCCCGCTTCATCCACTTAAGCCTGCCCAAAACCCTCAAAGCCGGCATCGCCACCTACGACCTGGCCCGGCTGCTACCCGACGCCAAAGAAGTCCCCTGCTCCACTTTCGCCCAGGGTCTGATTGAGCATATGGGTTAGTAGGAGAGGATTGTGGAGGAGGGGGCTAAGGGCCGCAGGCCCTTACCCCCTCCCCCACACCCTCAAACTGCCTGGTAGCCGGCCGGGGTATGTCGGATGGTTCCTTTTTTCAGGAGGCGGTCCAGGTGTTTTTTGAGCATCTGGGTTTCGATGTGAAAGTAGACGAAGGGCGGTTCTTTGGGTTTGCCATAGAAGAAGTGGCCGGCCGCCAGTTGGTGCCGGGTGTGGGGGGTCTTGAGCAGCTCCAGGAGCCGGGCTTCCCGGGTGGCGATCGCTTGTTTAAAAGAGGCCAGGCCCTCTTGAGCTTCCCCGTAGCTGAAGACCCCCTGCTCGTGGGCCGTCAGGAACGTGGCGGCCTTAAACTGCCGCAGCCGGTCGATGGCGGCCTCAAAGGCTGCCAGGTCTGAGGCAGCGTCCCCATACCAGGGCCCGAATGGGGTGAGGTCCACGTCGGCCAGAAACATCAGGTCCTGGTTGGGAAAAGAAAAGCAGCTGTGCCCCGGCGTATGGCCGGCAGAAGGGACGATCTTAAGGATAATCTCCCCGTTTACAAAGCGCTGCCCCGGATAGTACGGCTCCAGGTTCGCCAGGGGCTTAAAGCGAAAATCCTTGATCAAAATTTCCCCCCAGTAATCCCGAAACTTTGGGTCTTCAAGCCCCATGAGCTGGAAGATGCCCTCGAGGGAGGTAAAAGCCGCCATCTCCGGAGCCGGGACATAAAAGCGGGCCTGGGGGAAGAGATAATTATATTTCTGGTGGTCTTCGTGGTAGTGGCTGATAAAGACCGCGCTGACCTTCTGGCTGCGGGCCAGATGGCGGAAATAATCTTTATCCGCGGCCGGGTCCACCACCCAGACCTCATCCCCCCAAAGCACCAGGGAATGGCAATAAGGGTAGCGCCCGCCTTTCTTGCCCGGGACGAACTGGATGGGGCCGAAGTCAAGGATGGTCTCCGGCGCGGGCCGGGTGCCGGTCTTCGCAGGCATGGGGCCTTAAGCTATTTATGGCGGAGGATTAAGGTCAGGAGCTGGTGGACTCCTGTTTTACGGCAACTTTTTCAGGTGGGGGGAGATTGTCAGCGGACTTCCGGCCCACTGACAATCTCCCTCCACAATCTCGCCCCAGTCATGAACCCCCTTCACCCTCCTGTTTCACATAGAGAACCTCATACTTGGAGGCCAGTTCCTCCTTGGCGGCCTGGACCGCCTCCGGCGGCAGGTTCTTGACCCGCAGGAAGATATCCCGAAAGCCTTCCCGGGCTGAGGTATAGGAGGTGAGCAGGCTCACAAAGCGCGCCCCCCGGGCCCTAAGCAGGTCCACCACTTCTTTGATGAGCCCCGGCCGGTCTTCCAGGCGCAGGGCGAATTGCACCCCGCCCTGACGGATGCCGGTGATATGCATGAAGGCCCGAAAGATATCGGCCTGGGTAATGATCCCCACCAGCTGGCCGCGGGCGTCCACCACCGGCAGCCCGGAGATGGTGTGCTCCAACATCACCTGGGCCGCATGCTCCACCGTGTCGTCCTGGGAGACGCGGATGGGGTCCCGGGTCATGATCTCCTTGACCTGGAGTTCCGCCAACAGGTAGTACAACTCATGCACATCCAGGGTGGTGGCCTTGGAAGGCGAGGCCTCTTTCAGGTCCCGATCCGTTACCATACCCACCAGTTGTCCCTGATGCACCACCGGCAGGCGTCGGAAGCGGTGCTGCTTCATGAGGTGAATGGCCTTGATCATGGAAGTGTCTTCGGTGATGGTAACAGGTTCCCGAGTCATCCAATCCTTTATCAGCATGGTCTCTCTCCTACGTTTTATCTAAATGCGCGGTTCTTCTCACTTGACCAGTCGCTCCAGGTTCTGCCGATGGCTGTAAAGCATCAGGCCGGAGAGGCCCCCGGCCAGAAGTAAATAGGCCTTGGAGTTGGAGAACAGGCCTACGGCCAGGGGCAGCAGCCAGGCGGCCACCAGCGCGCTCAGGGAAAAGATGCGGGTCTGGGCCAGGGTCAACAGATAGACCAGGACCAGGTTCAGCGCCGCCCAGGGGGTCAGCACCGCCACCACCCCCAAGGAAGTGGCCACCCCTTTTCCCCCTTTAAAACCCAGATACAGGGGAAAGATATGCCCCAAGACCGCGGCCGCGCCCACCAGGGCCACGCCGCTTTCCTGCCAGGCCCCCAAAGGTGTCAATAAGTAGACCCCCAAAAGTACCGGCAGCGCGCCTTTGGCCACGTCTCCCAAAAAGGTGAGGAGCCCGGCCTGGCGGCCCAACAGGCGGTAGAGGTTGGCCGCCCCCAGATTGCCGCTCCCGAACCGACGGGGGTCCGGCCCACCTGAAAAGCGGGCCACCAAAAGACCGGTGGGAATGGAACCCACCAGATAAGCCAGCAAGATAAGCCCCAATAAATATGTCATAAATTCATGCCGTTGGCTTTAGCGGCCTCGTCCCTCATTGGGAAGCGATGCCCCCACACCCCTCATCCCAGGCAACCTGCTGGCCCCATTTTAAAAGAAACCCTTTAAAATGCCGATAAATATTTTGCGGGAAAGGTTCTTTGGGGGAGGGGGCCAGGGGTCAGTTTAGCGGTCAGCTTTCAGCTTTTTAAAATCATTAACTGCGTAAATGTCTTTTTACAGCTGATAGCTGTTTTCCCTGGCCCTCCCCCCACCACCCCTCTCACAAATAATTCTCCGCCAGGGGTTCGTAGTAGGCCCGGGGGTGGCGGCAGGAAGGGCATTCGGAGGGGGCGTTCTTGCCCTTCACCACGTAGCCGCAATTACGGCAGTGCCATCTGATGGCCTCTTGCCTGTGAAACACCGTGTTGTTGCTCATATGTTTCACCAGGGCCCGGTAACGGGCCTCATGGAATTTCTCCACCTTGGCGATTTCTTTAAAGGAGCGGGCAATGTCCTTGAACCCTTCCTGGGCCGCCACTTCGGCAAACTCCTTATACATGGTGGTCCATTCGTAATTTTCCCCGGCAGCCGCGGCTTCTAAGTTGCTCAAGGTGTCCTGCAGATGAAAGGGATAGGCCGCGGTAATTTCGGCTTGCCCTTCCTGCAGGTGTTTGAAAAAGACCTTGGCGTGTTCTTTTTCGTTGTCCGCGGTCTCCAGAAAGATGGCGGCGATATATTCATAGCCTGCCTTTCGGGCCTCGCTGGCATAGTAGGTATAACGATTGCGGGCCTGAGATTCGCCGGCGAACGCGGCCAGTAAATTCTTTTCCGTCTGAGAGCCTTTCAACTGCATGGCAAATCCTCCTGGGGGATTTTGGTCGAGGTGAGGGTGGCAAACCTCTGCCTGTCCCGCCATTTCGAGGTCCTGAGGGAATTATTAACCAAACATCAGCATTTCCGGCTTAAAAATAAGTAAAACCCCGATAATGAGCATGATAAGGCCACCGATTAGGTCCGACCATTGTTTATATTTTGTGGTCCCACCCACCAGCTGTAAGGTAATCATCGCCACAGCAAAGACTACCATATCGTCCAGCATAAATATAAAAATATATAAAAGCAGGTAAAGATAATATTGCCAGGCAGGAATAGGGGTTAGAGTTAAGATTTCCGTATATATTACCGGTAAACCTAAAGAACACAGCAGTTCTATCAGATTTACGGCAAAAGCTAAGATAATTATGCCCCCCAGCGCCAACCAAAAACTTTGGTTGCGTACAATATCCTTTATCCTGTCCATGGTTCTCTGTTTTCTTTCGGCCCCGGTTATTTTGCAGGTGCCCCAGCGGTTGGTAAAATATTCTTTAAAATTATAAGCGCCGGCCCCCAGGGCTAACAAACCAATAATAATCCTCACCCAAATAATAAAACCGATAAAAATAAATAAATTGAGCCACGCGGTCATGAAGAGGAAATAAACCATCCCGGAGGAAAAAATAAATATGCTGCCCAGAGCCCACATTTTTTTCCGGTCTTCCATGCCCAAAAGCAGACTGATAAGAAAGACCAAGACCCACATGGCACAAGGGTTAAAGCCGTCCAGGGCGCCAAATATCAGAGTTAACAAACCCAGAGAAAGATATTTAATTTCTATTTCGCCGATGAGGGGGAGGGTTATTTTTTCCGGGATCGCCCTTTTTCCCTCGGGGGGGCAGGTGGTGGGGGGCGGCATTAAAGGCCCCACCATATCCGGGAGACTTTCCTGCCGGACCTTCTTAAGAAGTTTTTCCAAGGCCCGGCCGCTGGTCTGGTCATCCTGCCAGCCCACCAGATAAAGGTTGCCCACCACCGTAAATGGCAAGCCGGCAATTTCCGCTCTTAACAACTTGCCGACTTTAGTAAATAGCTCTCGGTTCTCTTTACTTTCGGTTATTTCTAAACAAACAATGTTTACCTGATTATCTCTTTTCTGCAAATTCTCCAAAAATTGTTTCTCAACATAACAATGGGGACATCCCTTCGCCCAAAATAAATAAATATTGATTTTATCGGCCGCCATTACCTGGGTTGACTTGCCATAAGCAAACAAGGCTATTAAAAAAACAAAGAAAAAAATAAATTTATTTTTCTCAAGCATGATTTTTAATTTAACTTTACCGAATGGTTTTTAAGAGGGCCGGGTAAGTAGGGCCCCTTAGTCCCGCTGTTCCCGGCTCAATACCCACCGGTGGGTCTTATTCTTTTAAGATAGGCATTTCTAGCCGGTAAACCAGAGGCGGCGCGTCGCTTTCGTTAATTGACCTGGATTATGCGGCAAGAATCGGTGTAAGTCAAGCTAACCATATGATATAAGGAGGATAATTTAGTAAATCGAGGGTCTCAAAGGTGCTCGGATATGGTGATAGCCAAAAAGAGGCAATTCGCCCAGATTTTAACCGGTCCATCATGATCGATTTCCAGGGCGCTCAGATCACCTCAGACGTTGGTTTTCTCCTGGTTCGAGAGATAGGATGACCCTTTCAAGATCATTGGCCTCAGGAGAGATTGCCTGGAAGATTTGAGATCACCTGCTTATACGAAACATGCCTTGGTCCAGATGGTTCGTCAAAGAGTTTACCAGATTGCCGCCGGTTATGAAGATTGCAATGATGCCGATTTTTTACGGATTGACCCGGCCTCAGGCTGGCGCCCGGCCCCTGGCGCACCATTATCGGGCGGTGCTGGATTGGGGTGCTTAAGCTCCAGAGCTTTGAGGTGTTTTGGACGAAAGGGAGGTACGCCAAAATTTAGAAAAATTTACTATATTCGGGGTCTTTGGGTGGTAAATTTTTCAAAATTTATGGTATTCTGTTTTCCACGTTGCAACTCGGCTGCGAACACGAAACGTTCCAGGGTTAACCTCGGTGAGAGAGGCCACGTAACAGGTTTTTTAACTGCGGGGCCCCAGGCTGCCGCCCAATCTCAGTTCAGATAAATATTTTTTAAAAAAGGAGTTAATATGCTGAAAATTATAATTGTGAGCTCATCATTAATTACGCTAATTGCTACTAATAATTTGGTTATGGCTCAGCAAGCTGACTCCCTAAACTAATGTACCGCATCCGGTTT
>Ga0233423_10000664_pt1 | contig 17624 bp, 13 predicted proteins | sample Watercolumn_Mata_FD_180713 | JGI IMG/M metagenome (GOLD analysis project Ga0233423, IMG submission 180713) | Freshwater microbial communities from Lake Matano, South Sulawesi, Indonesia - Watercolumn_Matano_2014_112_MG | ecosystem: Environmental > Aquatic > Freshwater > Lake | place: Indonesia...
AGGATCGCAATGAGAATATTTTTATTGCCACAACGGAAGGATGCTATAAGTATGATTTTGTCTGGAATGAGTACCTTCCTGTGTCAGGACGGATACTGGCAGACGATGACCAACAGCCTGTCGAACTGAACTTCATGATAACAGATAAATCTGAAATATTGTGGCTCGCAACTTCGGCAGGCTTGTACAGGGTAAATAAAGAAAAATATATTTCTCATCCCGATTCTGTTACTGCAAATTCTTTCATGCCAAATGTTGCCTTTACATCATTCGAACTCAGTGGCAAAAACGGTAAGCTGGTAATGCCACTTGAGAAAGCACTGAAAATTATTGTGCCCCGGGGCAACCAGCTTTTTAGTATTCATTTTTCTGCACTTGATTATACAAGGCCTGAAAAGAACAGGTACATGTACCTGATGGTTAGAAACGGACATGAGGGTTCATGGGTAGATATTGGGAACCAGCATTATGTCACATTTTTCAACCTGCCGTCAGGTTCCTACAGTTTTACAGTCAGGGGATCGAATAGTGACGGTGTCTGGAATGAGCAGGGTTCGACGCTCGAAGTCGTTGTACTTACACCCCGTTATGCAAGCCTGGGAGCATTTATACTTTATGGTTTCCTGGCCTTGCTGTTGGTATATCTGGTTGTTCAGGTTCAGACGAGGAATCTGAGAAGATCAAACAGAATATTGCAGGAAAAGGAAATGAATGCCAGGGAGGTAGCCAGGCAACGGGAAGAACTTATGATCAAAAATAAAAACATTACTGACAGCATCACTTATGCACAAAGGATACAATTTGCCCTTCTGCCCACGGAGGAACAGTTTTCCTCCATCCTCCCTGAATCTTTCATATTGTATAAACCTAAAGATATAGTTAGTGGCGACTTTTACTGGATTACTGAAAACCCGCGAAAAATATATGTTGCAGCAATTGACTGTACCGGCCACGGAGTACCGGGTGCATTTATGTCCATCATAGGATTTGAGCTCTTCCGTAACATAACCGGAGTGCAGGGGGAACCCAATCCTGCAAGAATACTTGACAGTCTTAATGATAATTATGCAGAGATTTTTTCCGATGGCGAGCATGTGTACCTGAAGGATGGGATGGATGTGGCCTTGTGCGTGTTTGACAAGGAGGAGCGATCCCTTGAGTTTAGCGGAGCATGCAATCCTTTATACCTGATAAGAGATGAGACGATTATTGAGATCAGAGCCGACAGATCATCTATTGGCGCAGAGATCATACAGGTGCCTACTGAAAACCGGAAATTCAAGAGCCATAAGTTGTTCCTGCAGGAAAATGATATAATGTATATCTTTTCCGATGGTTATGCTGACCAGTTCGGGGGTCCTGAAGGGAAAAAATTTAAATACAGACGTTTCAGGCATTTGTTGCTGACCATTCATAAGCTGTCCATGCAAAAACAAAGATCAATTCTGGAAGCCAGTATGGAGGAATGGAAAAGGGGGTTGGACCAGGTAGATGATATTCTTGTGATAGGTATAAGACCGGTTTTCGGGAAAAAACGGACCTAGTGCGGATCTTTGTCAAGCAGATTCTTCATCTTGCTGATCAGCAGGTCCATCTGAAATGGTTTACTGATGTAATCATTCATGCCAACAGCCAGGCATGCCTCCCTGTCACCCGACATGGCATTTGCAGTAATCGCAATGATCGGAGTAAATGAACTGGTGCTGGCCTCTATTTCCCTGATTTTCTTTGTGGCAAGGATACCATTCATAACAGGCATCTGTATATCCATCAGTATCAGGTCATAGTTGGTGGTGCCGAACTTGTCAAGCGCTTCTTTACCATTATGAGCTATATCAATCGTCCTGACATATTTTTCAAGGCTTAAAGTGACGATCTTCTGGTTGATGAGATTATCCTCAACGAGCAGGATAATAGCGTCCTTAAGCTCTGTTTTCTTTTCACGTGAAAGATCTTCGATCACTGCCAGAGGACTGGTATAACTATCCCTGACAGGTTGCCCGCTTTTCAGGAATGTCAGGGTGAATCTGATAACAGCACCTGTTTCGTTGCTGTCGAGGATCAGTTTCCCTCCCAGGAATTCCAGGAGTCTTACAGGAATGACCATATCGGAAAGCAGCAGAGTGGAACCGGGTTTTGAGTGTATTGCCTGTTCACCGGCAGGAATACCAGGGGATATTTCCTTTAAAGAATAGGAGAGGTGTAACTGAAAGTTAAGTTCAACCTCAGTTTCTGTCTCCCTGGCATTGGTGACAGAGATATCGATATGTGTCTGTCTGCCTGTTTTTTCTTCCTTGCTGATCTTTTCAATAAGATTAAGGAACAACTGCTTGATCCTGATTGGATCACCCATCAGCTGGTTGGTAAGTGTGCTGTCTTTCGTGAAATTTATCTTCAGATGACTGTACTCCGGATTGGAGAAAATCAAAAGGATGTTGTCGATGGCAGTGTAGATATCGAAATTAATTTTTGTCTCTTTCAATTCCTTGAGATCGACATTGGTAATGTTTACGATATTATTTACTGCTTCAACCAGGTTGTTAGTCGAGGCTATAATAGTGTCTATCAGGTCCTTCTGCTTATTGTTTAGATTAAGTTCACTGACAAGGTTGCTGACAAGGGTGATATTATTAAGTGAGGTGCGCAGCTGGTGGGATAGTCCCGAAATGAATTCATCTCTTGACCTGGTCTCAAACTCAGCTTCTTCGAGAGCCTGGTCCATCTTATTCTGGTTCCAGATACGCAGGTACTCAAAGGAATAGATGACCAGATAAATGGCAAAATAAGCAATGCTGAAACGGATATTAAATATTGAATTGTATTCTGGCCTGATGAAACTGAAATCACCATAGATGAGTACAAGCATTACGCAGAGATAGATAAGGGAAAACACTGAGCCACGGCGTAAACCAAGCAGCACAAGGGTCAGGATTGGATAAAGGCAGGACCACAAAACACCCGTGTCCTCAGTCCCTCCCTGAATGATAAGAAATAGAAACAAAACCGTGGTTGTCCCGACCACGAGATATTCTGAAAAACGAAAATTGTATTTCCTGTTAAAATAAATGACATTAAAAATGCTGATCAGGCAGGCGGCTGAAAGGACAATTGCCAGCACCCATGAACTTTTCAGGAATGCTGAAATGGAAAAGAAACAGACAATTATAATTGTTATTGAACTGATCACATTTAACAGGACAATCCTCGGGCGGTCGTGCCAATTGGTTTCCTGCAGAGATCCAAATGAGAAAAATCTGAATAATTTCTCCTGAATGGGCATGAATTCTTGGCTATTTTATGTGTATTTTTGTAAGGAACGCACAAAATAATCGTTTATAAATATATAAAAAAATATTCACGGTTTGTGGTTCTTCAACAGGTCACGCTCACTGCAAATATAGTATATACCCGGTTTTCCGGAATTACTTCCAGAAAGGATGATTAAGCTGGTATTAAAATATTTCCTGCCATTAATAATGATGTGTCCGGTTGCTGGATTTGCACAAAAGGATTCAATTGTAATGGTAAAATTTACGCCCGAGTTTAAGTTTGAGGATGGCATTTATCTTAATTTTCAACAGGTTAAAGCAAATAGCCCGATCCCTAAATCAAGGCTGCTGACGACTTCTTCCTATGATGACAAGGATTTTTTCGATTATGTTCTTGATAGCAAAACCTTGTCCTTTTATGACCAGCTTGGCGTTAAACAGACAGTTGCCGCAGCTGATATCTGGGGATTCTGCAGAAATGGCATCCTGTATATCCGTCTTGATGATAATTATCACCGTATTACAATAGTTGGACAGATATGCCATTTTGTGGCAACAATTACGACTTACGATACCAGATACTATGATCCCTATTATTATAATCCCTATAACTATTATAATTATCGTTACGGGGCTTACCCTACCGTGACTACTAACTCTGAAATGCGGCAGTACCTGCTGGATTTTAATACAGGGAAGGTTATGGACTATGAAATCAGTGAGTTGGAAGTGTTACTGATGCAGGATCCTGAATTGCATGATGAGTTTGCAGCCTTGCGGAAAAAAAAGAAAAAACAACAAAAATTCCTCTATATCAGGAAATTCAATGAAAGAAATCCTTTGTATCTTCCTGTCAAACAAATTCTATAATCCAAACACTATGAAAAAAAACCTGTTTGTACTGGCATTCCTGTTCCTATCCTGCATGGTTTATTCCCAAGCCTATGTTCCTACACCTGAGGATATTGAACGGCTATTTAATACCAAAACACTTGTGGTACTTGATATCAATCCGCTGAATACTTTTGATATTGAGATCAAGGAAGCTATGCAGAATGAATGGACAATTACAGAATACGACTTCATCCCATTCAGTGAATTTGATGAAAAAAGGAAGAATCCGGATTACAGCTTCCTTTTTATAGCAAATGTCAATTTTGAAAAGGATAAAATGCAGGCCACCTATAAGTTCTTAAACCTTTCTCTTGGTGGCAAATATGCTAATATTAACCAGATGCCTGACCTGGTTTCTGTCCCGGTAGCTTATAAAAGTGTTGAAGAAGATTCCTATAATTACAAGCTCGGGATACTGGTCCGTTTTATTCAGAACCATATCAAGTTGTTGCGTGAACATCCTGAACTTGCAGGAGAAAATGTTTTCAAGCATTATAATGAAAATATGGGCAGTGTACAGGGGAAGACGCTGTATCTTATTGAAAAAGAACTGGCAAAAGATATACGGTCACAGGCGAAAGTTAAGGCTATCTATCCAAATAAGTTCAAGTTTGTGAGCCCTGAGGATATCAAAGAGGCTATTAAGAACAGGGATGAATCTGTGGTTTTCCTTCATAAAGTGGGCCCTGAAGGCACAAGGATGACGGCCAGGTGCTATAAAGTACTTATTGGGGCAGGTGATGCAAACTTTTATTACTTTAACTTCCATAATATAACTTCAAAAAAGCCTGACGGACTGCTTAAATCAGATCTCAAAAAGCTCAAGTAATTCATAAGATGGCCGTCCAGAAACCTTCTGTCCCTTCAGGTACAAGGGATTATTCCCCTGATGTGATGGTGCGCCGGAATTATATTTTCCACACCATAGAAAATATATTCCGGCTCTACGGATACCAGCCTGTTGAAACACCGGCAATGGAGTATCTGAGTACCCTGATGGGCAAGTATGGAGAAGAAGGGGACAAGCTTCTGTACAGAATACTTAATTCAGGCAATTTTCTGGCTGCAGCTGGAAACCTTGATATTCAATCTGAAGATCCCGTAAGGCTTTCCGGCTTGTTCTGTGAAAAAGGCTTGCGTTACGACCTGACCGTTCCTTTTGCAAGGTATGTGGTGCAACACCGCAATGAAATAACTTTTCCGTTCAGGCGTTACCAGATACAACCTGTATGGAGGGCTGACAGACCCCAGAAAGGAAGATACCGCGAATTCTACCAGTGTGACGTGGATATTGTTGGTAGCAATTCCCTGCTGAATGAACGGGAACTAATAGAAATCATCATTGAGATTTTTTCACGGCTGAACATTGCATGTCTGATCAGGATCAATAATAGAAAAGTGCTGGCTGGGATTGCTGCATATATAGGTGAGGCTGATAAATTGACCCATATTACGGCATCAATGGACAAGCTGGGAAAAGCAGGGCAGGAACAGGTTGTTGCCGAACTGATGGAGCGGGGGATAGGACGGGATGCTCTTCGGAAACTTGAGCCGTTGTTCAGCCTGCATGGTGATAACCGGTCAAAGGTTGAACATCTTGAAAGACTATTGAGCGGCAGTATAACCGGCAGGCAGGGAATAGCTGAAATGAAACAGCTTCTTGATCTGATTGACGGGCTGGGGCAACCAGGACAGGTTGAGTTTGATGTCAGGCTGGCAAGAGGCTTGAACTATTATACCGGAACAATCATTGAGGTATTATCAAAAAATGAGAATATTGGAAGTGTCTGTGGAGGGGGAAGATATGATGACCTGACAGGCATTTTTGGCATGCCGGGATTATCAGGTGTGGGTGTCTCTTTTGGTGCAGACAGGATTTATGATGTCATGAACAGGCTTGATCTGTTCCCGCCTGCAGCCGTTTCATCAACACAACTGCTGTTTGTTAATTTTGGGATTAAGGAGCAGAAATACATGAATGCCCTGGCGCCATCAATGAGGAAGGAAGGCATTATTACGGAGCTTTATCCTGATGAGGCTAAACTAAAAAAGCAACTTGCTTATGCCAATAGTAAAGGTATTCCCTTTGTCGCTATCGTCGGCGAAGAAGAACGGAACAAAGGGAAAATAACACTGAAAGAAATGACCAGCGGAGAACAGAAACAGCTTACCCTGGAACAGGTGATTGAACATATAAACAGCTGGAAGAAAAAGTTTTAACGCTCTGATTCTTTATGACCGGACAAACACATTTTATTTCCACCGATCTGGTTGATTTTCAGACAATTAAATCTATTCTGGACAACCATATTCCCCTCACTCTTTCAGAGAGATCGAAAGAACTGATCCGTAAGTGTCGCAAATATCTTGACGACAAGCTTGCCCAGGCTGACTCGCCTATTTATGGCATCAATACAGGTTTTGGATCACTGCATGATCGTTCTATTTCGCGCAACGATCTGGGCGCCTTGCAGAAAAACCTGGTCATGTCACATGCCTGCGGCATAGGTGAGGAAGTCCCCAGGGAAATAGTCCGGCTGATGGTCTTCCTTAAAATACAGTCCCTGTCCTATGGCCATTCAGGGGTACACCTGAATACAGTTGAACGTCTGGTGGATCATTTCAACTATGACATACTGCCAGTGGTATATGAGTTTGGGTCCCTTGGAGCTTCGGGGGATCTTGCCCCGCTGGCACACCTTAGCCTGCCTCTGATCGGAGAGGGAGAGGTGGATTATATGGGTGTAAGAAAAAGTGCAGCGGAGGTGCTTCGTGATCATAAATGGGCTCCGATCATACTGGACTCTAAAGAAGGACTTGCATTGCTCAATGGTACACAATTCATGAGTGCTTATGGAGTTTACTGCTGCCTCAGGGTATTTAAGCTATCTGAGCTCGCAGACATCATTGGAGCAATCTCGCTGGATGCTTTTAATGGTAAACTGGAACCTTTTCACCACCTGGTGCAGCAGATCAGGCCCTATAAAGGCCAGATCCAGACAGCAGAAAGATTCAGGAAAATTCTTGAAGGCAGCGAATTGATGAAGGGATCAAAGAACCACGTCCAGGATCCCTATTCCTTCCGTTGCATTCCACAGGTGCATGGTGCCTCAAAAGATGCCATTGATTATGTTGCCTATGTCTTCCAGAATGAGATTAATTCGGTTACGGATAATCCGACATTATTCCCTGATGAAGATATTATCATCTCTGCGGGGAACTTTCATGGACAACCCCTTGCACTTGCTTTCGATAACCTCTGCATCGCCATGGCTGAATTGGGGAATATTTCAGAACGCAGGACATACCAGCTCGTAGGGGGACACCGCGATCTGCCCCCATTCCTCGTTGCCCGGCCGGGGCTGAATTCGGGATTTATGATACCTCAATATACCGCCGCTTCGATTGTCAGTATCAATAAGCAATTATCTACACCGGCTTCCGTGGATTCCATCGAATCCTGCCAGGGGCAGGAAGACCATGTAAGCATGGGAGCAACTGCTGCTGTTAAAGCCTATACCGTATTGCAGAACCTGGAAAAAATTCTGGCAATAGAGTTGTTCAATGCAGCCCAGGCACTGGATTTTCGCAGGCCTTTGACCTCATCCCCATTCATCGAGGATTTTATAAAAAAGTACAGGCAGAAAGTGGACTTCGTCGAAAACGACCGCATCTTATACCCCGACATTAAAAAATCCATCACCTTCCTGCAGGAAGTGGAATATACCCTGCCTGACTAAACATGCCGATCCGATCGATTCCATCCGATCGATTCCATCCGATGGAATTCATCCGATGAAAATTCGATTTTAAGGCTTTTTTCCCCTGAAGGAGTAGTAGAAGATCAGGCCGGCGGCGGCGGTGAGAAGACCCGCAAATGATTCAAAAGGCTTGTAGATTAGTCCGTAAACAAGTATCCACATGTTTATAAGGACAAAAATTATTGGAAGTACCGGGTAGAGTTTCATGCGGTAGGCTGGTGCTGCATCACGGTATCTCTTTCTAAGGTTGAACAGGCCGGCAACAGCCAGCAATGTGAATAAGTTCAAGGTGAACCCTATATAAGTGATTACCTCCTCGAAACTGGAAGTAAGGATATAAATTCCTGCAAGTCCGCTTTGTACAAGGATTGCCCTGACAGGTATTTCCTTTGAGGAGAGTTTCCTGAACCAGGCAATTGGTTTATAATCCTCTCCCATCACCTGTGTTACTCTGGGCCCGGTAAGTGTCAGAGCACTGACTGTTGATAATAGTAACAGACTGAATATCAGCCCCATAATTTTCGCTGCATTGGTGCTAAATACCTGGTCACCGAATAAATAGCCGATCTCGATCTTCCCGGACATTTCAGTTACCGGTATAACCTTCAGGAAGCTATATGTTATTAATACATATAGACTGGTAACTATAAGGGTCCCTGTAATAAGGCTAAGAGGAATGTTTTTCCCGGGATTTCGGATTTCTCCTGCGATATAGGCTGCCGAGTTCCAGCCGGAATAAGAGAAGCTGACAAAAAAGAAAGAGACGGCAAATGCCGGCGAGATAATTTCTTTCAGAGCCTGGTGGCTAAATCTGAAATCCAGATGCTGATTATTGCTGGCATACAGTCCGAGGATAATAAGGAACAGCAACAGGATAATCTTGATGGAAGTGAATACGCTTTGGAAATGTGCTCCTGTCTTTTTGTTTGTTGAATGAAGCAGGGTTATCAGAAGAAGCACACCGAAGGCAATATATTTTTCTATCCTGATCCCATAAAGTATTGAAGGCAATCCGAATGCTGATTTAAGGTATGCTCCGAGAGCTATAGATGCAGCGGCTGTAGGTGCTGCAAATCCAACGATGAAGGATATCCAGCCGGCCAGGAAACCAAGCGATGGATGATATATGATTGAAAGAAAATTATATTCACCTCCAGATCTGGGGAGGGTGGTGGCAAGCTCTGCGTAGGCTAAGGCTCCAATGAGAGAGGAAATACCACCAAGCAGCCACAGTGTCAGCAGCGACATACCGGAATTCAGGGCCATAACCTGGAATCCAAGGCTGGTAAAGATCCCGGTGCCAATCATATTGGCGACTACAACTGAAATGGAAGTATATACTCCGAATTTATTTTTCAAGATCTTGTTCTTTTGAATCAGAAATGGAGGGATCGGGATGGATCATTGGCACGAACCTGACAGGTATGATACTTTGTGATCGGGTCCCTTTGGCTGTTTTGGTTATGAGGACAAGGTCCTGGAATCCCCGGCCTACAGGAAGGACCATTCGGCCACCTACAGCCAGCTGATCCACCAGTATTTCAGGAACTTCTTCAGGAGCGGCGGTGATAATAATAGCATCAAACGGTGCATGTTCTTTCCATCCGGCATAGCCATCACCCCATTTTACCACCACATTATTATAGTTCATATCCGTAAGTCGTCTCCCGGCAAGAGTGGCCAGCTCCCTGACAACTTCAATACTGTAGCAGGTATCTGCAAGCGGGGAAAGAATGGCAGCCTGGTATCCTGAACCTGTACCGATTTCAAGCACTTTCTCATCACCTTTAAGATCCAGGAGCTCTGTCATCAGGGCAACAATATAAGGTTGCGAGATAGTCTGGTTATATCCAATAGGCAAGGGTGAGTCGTTATAAGCTGCATCTCTCAGATTGTCAGGCACAAAGAGGTGCCTTGGTGTGTTTCTCATGGCTTCAAGAACCTTTGCATTGGTGACTCCACGGGCAATGATCTGGCCCTCCACCATTTTCTCAGCTTTTTTCTTCCAGTCCTCCGGTTGTACCATGGTTTTTGACTGAATCTCATCCCGCCGGGCATTGCAGGATGATGATAATATCAGCAGGGAGATATATAAACATACAAACCGATATGATCCCATACCAAGACAAAAAGTAAAGATACGAGATATATCAGGAATATGACAGGGCAGGAAAATTTTTTTCAGCCGAAGGATGAATGCTAGGGCAAGGGTATATTTTCTCTTTGTTCCCTGCGTTCGTTCCCTCTTATCTGGTGGAGCAGGAAACTTTTGAAATGCATCTCTGCCATATACAGCTTCATAACTTTTCTGGCACTCAGCACCGCCCTGAATTTTTCGTTATACTGAACATCAATTGAATTTTCCTTTTTCAGCAGCTCCAAATGTTTCGAAAGAATTTCTTCTGATTCCTTGTCACTCAGGATCGAATCATTTTCCATAAATTTCTTGTGGAGCATATGCATCTCTTCCCTCAATCCCTGTTTCTGCTTTTGATATTCATTATAAACAGGCCAGAATTTTTCGGCTTCTGCAGATGTCAGTTCCAGTCGTTCGGTGATGAAAGCAATGCGCATGGCATCAAATTTTTCAAAGTTTTGGGGACGTTCGCGGTTTTCCTGTGAACGAACTGGCTGCATTAAGAATACGGCCACCAGCATAATGAGAAAAAAATAATGCTTCATTGCAGTAATATTTATGTTAATTAATTCATTTATATTCAATTAATAATGAATAGTCGATACCGTCAACACTAAGGAAATCCATGATTTCTTCAGAAAAACCTTCCAGCGGAACTATTCCGTTAACTTCACCAGTTTCGATGACGGTACTGATTAAAAGGTCCTCATCATAGTCATGCAGGCAGTAGTCCACAATATCAGAAAGCTCAGTATTATTAAGCTGCCTGTTCTGTTTATCTGAAATCACCTGCCTGTAGCCAAACCAGGTAATTAACAGAATTGCGGTTATCATAGCTGCCATGCCAAGATAAGGTCTTGCCATTGTTATCAATCTTGCGGCAGCAGGGACCTTCTGTTCCTTATTTATCCTGTCCTGCAGCCTGCCTGCAAAATTTTCAAAGTAATTTTCAGGCACCCTGAAAGGATGTTCCTTACCTGCTTTTTTCAGGTTTTCAGGTATCTGGAAATTGTTGTCCATCAATAGTATTTTTAACCGTTATCCTTTTATTTACTTCATACTATGGTGATAACCATGACTGATCATTAGACAATATTATTCAACCACAGTTTAATCCCCCTTTAAAAATCTTTCAATTTTTTTAATAGCATGATGATAGGAGGCTTTCAATGCTCCGACTGATGTTTGCAGGATGTCAGCCATTTCTTCATATTTCATTTCATCAAAATATTTCATATTGAAAACTATGCGCTGCTTTTCAGGAAGGTTGATAATTGCTCTTTGCAGTTTAATTTTTATCTCATCTCCATCAGAGTATGCGTCGGCTTCAAGCGTTCTTTCAAGATAAGTACTTATAGCTCCGAAAGACAAATACTTGCGGATTTTATTCCTTTTAAGGAATGTTAAGGCTTCATTGGTTGCAATCCTGTAAAGCCAGGTATAGAGGGAAGAATCTTCCCTGAATCCTGACAAAGACTGAAAGGCTTTGATAAAAACCACCTGAAGGACATCATCAGTATCATCATGTGAGATGATCAGCTTTCTGATATGCCAGTACAATTTTTCCTGATATTTGCGGACAATCAGGTTAAATGCATATCCTGGATTGCTGTCCTCACGAAAAAGCCTTACCAGTTCCTTATCCGTATATTCTTCCAAATCCTGCAAGCTTTCAGATGAGTTGACTGCAAAGTATAAAAAAGGTTTAACGATTGTATTCCTGTCCTGATACAGGCAAACTCAATATAATTCAACTGCTAATGAACTGCCTGAAATGATCTCAAAATTTCTCTTGATAGTGTTTTCAGAGCTTGTTGCGTTTTTTGACCGGAAAATGGCTACATAATGTCCGGGCAATAGTATCAAGGATTGATTGGTCTTGATCTCAGTCAGGTTAGTAACCCATTCCATGTCATTATCTTTCAGGAGGTATATGCTGCCATAGCCAGGAGTAATGTTCATGAAAGTAATAATGCCGGGCCGCGGAATCTGGATCGTTGTTGTATGGCTTTGTTTTACTTCCACATCGTACAGTAAGATTTTTGGCAGGGTGGGTATCTCAATATCATATTTCCCTATCAGGTATTTAACAGTTTCGTTTATCGGATGGTAGTTAAGGGTCTCCATTTCACCTGTTTTTCTAATGATAGCCCGCAGATCGCGGTACTGGATGCTTCCTGATGCCAGAAACTCAAGGTAACCCTGTGGGGCGTCAACACCAATAATTGTATGTTTGCCTGCTGTTATCCTGATGGTATCCACATAAACAGGGGGTATTGTATGCACCTTAAGCTTGTAGGTTGCCAGTGGATCAAGCATAATGGTATCAGGATTACCCTTGTTATTGATGGTATGAACAATATTCTGTTTTACCTTCCCTGAGACCAGGTCGTAGAATGTCATATTCACATTGGTTTCGGTAGGAAAACCATCTGAATCAAGAAGGTTTACCTGTGCGGATGTTGTGTTGAGAGCCATGGTTATCACTACCTCAAGAATTTCCCTGAACTTTTGCTCTTTTTCTGCATTATAATAATATCCTACACAATCAAAGGTCTTTTTGAATTCAGGGTCCATTCCTATACCGATGATAAATGGTTTGACAACGATACCTTTCAGCTGCAGTTGTCTGGATACTGCACAAGGATCACCTTCACAGGCTTCAATACCATCTGTGATCAGAATGATGATATTCCTGCATTCATCACAAGGGGTGAAATCCTCGGCTGCCAGTTCAAGGGAGTGTGCAATAGGTGTTGTGCCTTTTGGATTGAGGAACCTGAGCTTTTGCCTTATTTTAAAAGCATTATTCACATCAAAGGGCACTTCAAGCTTAGTGTCATTGCAATCCTGCGGAGGCACAGGGCTCTGATGCCCGTAAACCCTTAATGCCATCTGTACATTTTTCAGGTACTGAAGGCTGTCAATCATGGTGATGAGGAAATCCCGGGCAATATTGATTTTTGTATCGCTCTCCCAGATACCGGCCATACTTTGGGAGGCATCGAAAACAAACAGGATGCGGGTATTGATGAATCCACCTTCAGGTTTGTCTTCCTGGCCTTTCAGGGAAGCCGGAATGAACAGCAGGAAGAATATAAAGCCTGATATCCTGAGGATAATCTTTCCCATGGCTGGCCTGGTGTACATTTGTATATTTTATTTATCTGGAAGATATGCCGGGAAAGAATTCCAGCCGGATATTGCTTTTTGCGCTAAAGTTTCCCCAGCAGTTCCAGTGCGTTTTTATAGACATTCTCAGCTGTAAATCCCAGCTTCTCATCAAGAACCTTGTATGGAGCGCTGTATCCAAAACTTTCCATGCCGATACATTTGCCATGATTACCTAACAACCCCTGCAACGTGGAAGGTAACCCGGCAGTAAGTCCAAGGACGGGTACGCCTTCTGGCAATATTTTCAGCTGGTAGGCTTGATCCTTCTCCCTGAATAGTCCTTCAGAAATGACAGATACTACCTGCACCCTGATATTATCTCTCTCTTCGAGAAGGCGGGCACCATCGAACAGTGTTGAAACTTCTGATCCGTTACCAATAAGGATAATATCCGGTTTCCCGCTCGCCAGCCTTACAATATATGCACCTTTTTCTGCCTGTAATGCGTCGGTGAACCTCGATGAGTTATTTAAAGCAGGAAGGTCTTTTATGCCTTGCCTGGACAAGATAAGTGCTGAAGGAGTGTGGTTATTTTCCAACGCCATTTTCCAGGCTACTGTTGTTTCTGTTCCATCAGCGGGCCTGAGTACGAGAAAACTCCTTCTGCCCGAATGGTTTTTCATTTGTTCAAGGAGTCTTACCTGTGCTTCCTGTTCAACCGGCTGATGGGTCGGCCCGTCCTCACCAACCCTGAAAGCATCATGGGTCCATACATATTTTACCGGCAGTTCCATCAACGCTGCCATCCTGATTGCCGGTTTCATGTAATCCGAGAATACAAAAAAAGTGGCACAGACAGGTATGACACCTCCATGCAAAGCCATTCCATTGGCAATAGCTGCCATAGTAAGCTCTGCTACCCCAACCTGCAAAAACGAACCTGAAAAATCATGCTTCCTGAAAGCTTTTGTTTTGTTCAGGTACATATCGGTTTTATCGCTGTTGGACAGATCGGCAGAGGAAACGATCATGTTACCGATATGATCGGCAAAATAAGCCAGGACATTACCTGAGGCATCGCGGGTAGCGCTGTTTTCTTTTTGCCGGATTGCTGAATAGTCCAATCCGGGGACTTTACCCGAAAGGAAAAATGACAGCTTTGCAGCAAGTTCAGGATTTCCCTTCTCCCAGTTCTGCTGTTGCTTCTTTTTTTGTCCTGCAGCCTGTTTCTTATCTTCTGACTTATCATTGAACATAGCCTGGACTTCAGGAAATATATGGAATGGGTCAGCAGGATCACCCCCTAGGTTGATAATTGTTTTTTCAAAGGATGCGCCGGCTTTACCCAGAGGCATACCATGTGTTGAAACCTGGTTTTCAAAGGACAAACCATCGCTGGTCAGGGCAGATTTGCCCATTATTGTTTTTCCGATGATCAGAAATGGTTTTTCCTTTTCTTCTATAGCCTCCCTTAGTGCTTCACGAATCCCGGAAATATCATGACCGTCTATGGTCCGTACCTTCCATCCCCAGGATTCATATTTCGCAGCAGTATCCTCATGTGTAACCTCGTTGGTAGAAGTAGATAATTGTATATCATTGGAATCATAGAACATCACCAGGTTGTTCAGGCCAAGGTGACCAGCTATCCGTCCTGCTCCCTGGGAGATCTCTTCCTGGATACCCCCATCAGAAATATAAGTGAAGATCTTATGGGACATCCATTCCCCGAACCTGGCAGCAAGGAACCGTTCTGCAATAGCAGCTCCGACAGCCATGGCATGCCCCTGCCCCAGGGGCCCGGAAGTATTTTCAATACCTCGTTTCACATCAAGCTCAGGATGCCCGGGGGTGGGGCTTCCCCATTGCCTGAAGTTGCTGAGCTCATCCATAGTGAATTTACCAAACATTGCCAGCACGGCATATAGCATAGGAGACATATGACCGGGATCAAGGAAAAACCTGTCGCGATGGGGCCAATCCATGTCATCCGGATCAAATACCATGAATTCGGAAAAAAGGACAGTAATAAAATCTGCACCTCCCATAGCGCCACCAGGATGCCCTGAATTGGCTTTTTCTACCATTGAGACAGCCAGGATGCGGATGTTGTCAGCAGCTTTCTTTAGGATCAGATCGTTCATTAAATATGCAATTAGAGAATAAACAAGCTTTAAAATTAAAAAATACTTTTAACTAAAAGTGACGAGCTGCCAAATAATGCAAGTTATTAGATTTGAAACTTTTAGATATAATCAAATTATTAACAGGATAATAAATGGATGGTTTAAAATGTATCCTGGTCTTAAGAAGAGCAGCACATTTTTACTAAATTTATGAGGTATTTGAAGGTCTGGACTTACGGGGTATCCAGCTTAATAACTCATTGAATATGCCATTGCGCTGTGGGATAATAGGGATAACAAATTCGGGGAAGACTACCCTGTTTAACTGTATGTCTAACACCAGGGCGGAATCCACGAGTTTTGCTTTCACTTCAAACAAATCAAACATAGGCCTCATTCATGTCCCTGATCAACGGGTGGAAAAACTGGCAGCAATTGTACAACCTAAGAAAATTACACATGCAACAATTGAGATTGTTGACATTCCAGGACTTACAAGGGGATCAAGTCATGGCGAGGGCATTGGCAATACCTTTTTGGCGGATATCCGAAATACGGATGCTCTGATACATGTGTTGCGATGTTTTGATGATCCAGGGCTCCCTCATATTGAAGGCAGTGTTGATCCGGTAAGGGATAAGGAAACAGTTGACCTGGAGTTACAGATCAAGGACCTGGAGTCAGTGGAAAAGAAAATACAGAAGCTCGACAAAATGGCAAAGATGGGGGAGAAGGATGCCCGTCATGGTCTGGAAGTGCTGGAGGTTTATAAGCAGCACCTGGGCAACATGCAACTAGTGCGCACTGCTCCTGTACATGAAGCGGACAAGATATGGATCGCCGACCTGTTCCTGCTCACCGCAAAACCGGTTCTATATGTATGTAATGTGGATGAGAAATCAGCCCTTACCGGTAATGATTATGTTCGCAGGTTGCAGGAGGCGGTAAGCAGCGAAAAAACTAATGTGCTTATTATTGCAGGAGCATTGGAATCGGATATTGCGGAGCTGGAATCTCCTGAAGACCGGTCCGCTTTCCTGGAGGATGCAGGTCTTAAAGAGCCAGGTGTCAACAGGTTGATCCGGTCAGCATACAACCTCCTCAACCAGATTTCCTTTTTTACTGCAGCGCCGAAGGAGGTGAGGGCCTGGACCATAAGAAAAGGCATGACTGTTCAGCAGGCTGCAGGAGTCATACACACCGATCTGGAAAGGGGATTCATAAGAGCAGAAGTGATCAGGATGGATGATTACCTCCGGCTTGGCTCCGAACATGCCTGCAAGGAGGCAGGTAAGATTGCGGTGGAAGGAAAGAATTATATCGTTGAAGACGGGGATGTTATATATGTCAGGTTTAATGTCTGACCTGAACCGGAAGACAGTACGGATATTCCTGGCAAATTTTTTCCTTTTGGCCGGATTGCTGACAGCTGGTTCATTCCGCGTCAGGGCACAAAGTGCATACCAGGACAGGCCATCAGACTTTCTGATCAATTGGTATGAACCCCAGGGCAAGCCCTGGACCCTAATTTCCGGGGCAAGCCCCGGGGAATTGGACAAAACCTTCTTGTCCGCCGAAGCGGAACGCGAAGGAGGATTAAAAACTTCACCGGGCATTGTAAAGATTCAGCGCGATTCCATCAATGCTCTTACCAATGCTGTTTTATCTGAAAGAGGAGAAGTATATATCAGATTTCCCAGACAACAGCCGGCCCCTGAAGATAAATTATCCCGAAGCCTGTCAATAGATAAATCAGAGAGTGGCTATGTGTATGCCTATGCCAGCGCCAGGCAATTTAAGGAATTCCTTGGGCGTGGCATCAGCTACGAGCTGCTCGCCCCACCTTCGTCAAAGCAATACCTGACAAAGACAGACCTGCAATTTAATCCTGCAACCTTTGACAATTATCCGACTTTCGATGAATATGTTAATTATATGCTTGCCTGTGCCGATTCCTTTCCTCAATTATGCAGGATAGATACATTAGGATACAGTGCAAATAGTCGCCTGATACTGGCTGCCGGCATCTCCGGTAATAAAAGCTTTGGGGAAGGGAAGCCGGTGTTTCTGTATACCTCAACTATACATGGAGATGAAACTACAGGATATATGTTGATGCTCAGGCTTATAGATTATCTTTTAAAAGGATACGGAAAGGACAGTCTGATCACGCGTCTTGTAAATAACCTTGAGATATGGATCAATCCACTGGCTAATCCCGATGGAACCTATTTTCTTGGTGGAACTTCGGTATACCTGGCTAAACGATTCAATGCCAATGATTTGGATTTGAACAGAAATTTCCAGGACCCTGTAGAAGGCG
>Ga0233423_10000668_pt1 | contig 17598 bp, 20 predicted proteins | sample Watercolumn_Mata_FD_180713 | JGI IMG/M metagenome (GOLD analysis project Ga0233423, IMG submission 180713) | Freshwater microbial communities from Lake Matano, South Sulawesi, Indonesia - Watercolumn_Matano_2014_112_MG | ecosystem: Environmental > Aquatic > Freshwater > Lake | place: Indonesia...
GCAACTGACAACTATTCAATTCTCTTTAACTTAATCTCCGTCGGCTCCATCGATGACACACTCCTTTTGTGTTTTATTAAATTATACAACATAAATATTTTTTTTGCAATATTAAAAGAAACAACAGCCCTGCGGGGTCAGACCCCGCAGGGCTGTTGTTGATGTTTGGGGTTGTTTTTTTTGCGTAAAGTATTAAAATAATTAAACCAATGGAGGTTGGTATGATGAATTGTGTTAAGATTGTAGTGACTGCAAAAGACGGGAAAAGTAATGGACGGGCAACTGTTGAAGTTGATGGAAGTGAAATTTCCATTCAAAAGACAGAGGAGGGTTCCTGACTTCTTTTGAACAATTTTTGGGTGGAGATCCAAGGCTTCCTTCGGGGGTTAGGACAATTCAATGTATTGTTCATCCCCTTAGGGCCTTGAGTCTCAGGATTTATTCTGCCTTGAATCCAGGTATTTTTGTTTTTTTTCAAGAAGATAAAAGAACGCACAACCTAGTGGTAGTGAATTCTGGATACTATCTTGCAATAGGCGGGGGATGGAGAAAAATTCCTTGGGATTGTGAGGGTTCATACCCAGAGGATGCTTTCCAAATATCAATGTTGAAAGGGCCAGTAGCAACCGATCAATAATGTCCACATTTTTTGTGGGCGTTTCGTTTTTAATTTGACTTTTACTTAGAGTTATGGTATCTTTAAAACAAAGGAGTTGATGACATGTCAAGTGCTATCGTTGTTGTTTTTGGGGTTCCACCGCAGACACCCCACATTTTGAAGCTTCAGGTCATTGAAGAAATCAGAAAGACTGTTGCTTCTATAAAAGAGTTCGGTATTTCTGAAGTTGATGTAACAGTTTTTTTCCAGTGGATAGACTGGAAGATGAGGGAGAAGATTTCCCTATTTCCATTTTTGTTAGGGTGCCAGTTGTAGAGAGGAATTCAAAAGAGAGAAATCAGTTAGCAAAAAAAATTTGCGAAGTTTTCAACGATTTTTTTACCTGCAATTCCATCTCTACCTCAAGTGTTCAATGTCACGTTGATTCGTTCAATCCTGAGTCAACAGACTTTTTCGCTCTTTAAAACTCTTACTAATCGCCACCACATTTTTGGTGGTGTTGCTTTTTTTAGATATTTATTCTATTTTTTATCGAGCGCCGTTATGGCGTTTTTTGCGTTATTTTGAGGTTATTTTGTGCTAAAATAATAAAATAATATGGCAACAATTGAGGATTTTCAAAAATTGGATATAAGAGTTGGAAAAATAATTGAAATTGAGGATTTTCCAGAATCTCGGAAGCCGTCTTATAAATTAAAAATTGATTTTGGCCCAGAAATTGGAATTAAAAATTCTTCAGCCCAGTTGGTTGACTTGTATAAAAAAGAAGATTTGAAAAATAAGTTGGTTCTGGGGGTTGTTAATTTCCCGGCAAGAAAAATTGGTCCATTTTGGTCTGAAGTTTTAACCCTTGGTATTCCGGATGAAAACGGAAAATGCGTTTTAATTATTCCTGATAAAAACGTCGTAGCACCAGGTGGGAGATTATATTAAAGCTTGCTCCGAATCGTTCTCTAGGATAAAATAAAATATTACTTCATTTTTTACTTATGAAAGATTTTTCTTTTTTAATCGGCGGAAAAGCAGGAGATGGAATTAAGCAAGCCGGGCACTTTTTAGCCCAGCTCTTTAATGAATTGGGATTCAATATCTTTATTTACGAGGATTACCAGTCGCTGATAACAGGCGGACATAATTTTTCAATTATCAGGGCAAGCGACAAAAAAATTTCCAATCACAAGCAAAAAGTTGATTTTATAATTGCTTTTAACAAAGACGCTGTTGAAAAACACCAGGAAAATCTCAAAAAAGAAACAATTATAATTTATGACTCTGACGCAATTCAAAAACAGGATTTGCCCAAACAATATAAGGCAGTTGCTTTTCCAATGTCTAATGTTTTGAAGCAAAGAGGGTTGCCTTTAATAGTGAGAAACGCGGTTTCTTTGGGAATTTTGGCAGGAGTTTTGAAAATAGATTTTGAGTTGGTTAAGAAAATCATTACAAATTCAGTCCATAAAAAAATTGAGGAAAACATTAAAGTTGCTGAAATCGGATACAAAGAAGGCCTGGAGCACAAAAACGGATTTGATATTGAAAAAATAAAAAACAAGCCAGGAAAAATTTTAACTGGCAATGAGGCAATTGCGCTTGGAGCTGTAAAGGCAGGAATGAAATTTTATTTTGCTTATCCAATGACTCCAGCTTCTGGAATTTTGCACTATTTGGCAGCAAATGAAGAAAAATTCGGAATCAAAGCCATTCACCCTGAAAATGAAATTTCAGTTGCTTTAATGGCAGAGGGCGCGGCTTTTGCCGGCAAAAGAGCAATGGTCGGAACTTCCGGCGGAGGTTTTGCTTTAATGGTTGAAGCATTAAGTTTGGCAGGACAGGCGGAAATTCCAGTTGTTTTTGTTTTGTCGCAAAGGTCAGGGCCAGCAACAGGAATCCCGACATACACTTCGCAGGCAGACCTTTTGTTTTCTATATTTGCTGGCCATGGAGAGTTTTTGAAAATCGTGGTTGCTCCTGGAGATGCTGATGAGGCATTTTATCTTACCGCGGAAGCAATGAATTTATCTTGGAAATATCAAACTCCGGCAATTATTTTAAGCGACAAACACTTGAGTGAGAGCATTTTCAGCGCTTATTACGATGAAAATAAAGTAAAAATAGAAGAGCCGAAATTATGGGTTAAAAAAGGAGAATACAAAAGATATTTAATTACCAAGGATGGAATTTCTCCATTAGCTTTTCCAGGCGACAAAAACGCGATTGTAAAAGCAACAAGTTATGAACATGATGAATCAGGAATAACCTCAGAAACAGCCGAAGATGCGGAAAAAATGAATGAAAAAAGATTGAATAAAAAAGCAACCTTGATAAAAGAATTAAAAAAGAAAAAAACAATAAATGTTTTTGGAAACAAGAAAAGCAAAAACATTTTAATTGTTTGGGGCTCAACAAAGGGAGTAGCTGTTGAGGTTGCTGAGAATCTGGGACTAAAAGTTATCCAACCAATGTTTATTGAACCGTTTCCAGTAGAACAAATCAAAAAAGAATTAAAGGGAGCAAAAAAAATTATTGATGTTGAGGCAAATGCAACAGGCCAATTAGCGTATATTCTTAAGGCCAATGGCATAGATATTGATGAAAAGATTTTAAAATACGACGGTAGGCCATTTACTGTGGAAGAACTTGAAGAAAAAATTAAAAAAATAATAAAATGAGCAGGGAATTAGACATAAAAACAACAAAAACCTGGTGTCCGGGATGCGCTAATTTTACAATTGAAGCTATTTTCAAAAGCGCTTTGATGGATTTAGAAAAAGAGGGTTTGGATTTAAGCAAGGTTGTTGTTTTGAGCGGAATCGGCTGCCATGGGAAAATTTCCGATTATCTGAATTTAAACAGCTTTTATTCCTTGCACGGCCGGGCAATTCCTGCTGCCGAAGGAATAAAATTGGCAAACAAGGATTTAATTCCGATTGTTTTTGTTGGCGACGGCGATGCTTATGGGGAAGGAGTGGAGCATTTGATTTTTGCAGCCAAAAGAAATACCAATATAAATGTTTTTGTGCATAACAACAGGGTTTATGGTTTAACAACAGGGCAATTTGCGCCAACTTCTCCGGAAAAATTTAAGGGGAAATCAACCCCAAAGGGTTCTGTTGAAGAGCCGATTAATCCGATTGAATTGATGCTGGCAAGTAAGGCAGCTTTTGTTGCTCGGGGTTATACCAGTAAAACAGAACATCTGAAAGATTTAATGAAACAAGCACTGCATCACAAAGGATTTAGTTTTATTGATATTCTTCAACCCTGCTTGTCTTATTTTGATACCCGTGAATTTTACAACGAAAAAATTTATGAAATGGAAAATCAGGATGTTTCCAATTTTAATGCAGCTATGGAAAAAGCCCTGGAATGGGATTATAATAACGGGGACAAAATTCCAATCGGGGTTTTTTACAAACAAAAAAAATTAACATTTGAAGAGAAAATATGGAGATTACAGTGATTCTAAAAAATAAAAAATATCTATTTGTTGTTTCAGTAATTGTTATCGCTGTTATTGGATTAGTTTCCTACAATTTTTTATCTAAAGACGGGAAACGAAATGAAAATATTTACGTTGTCCAAAAAGGAGATATAGTGCAGGAAGTTACAGTAACCGGACAAATCAAAAAAGGAGACAAAATAAACCTTTCTTTTTTAAATAGCGGAAGATTGCAAGGCATTTTTGTTGTGGTTGGAGAAAAAGTGAAAAAAGGAGATGTTTTGGCAAGGTTGGACACAAGTGATTTACAAATTCAACTTTCAGAAGCACGGGCCGGCTTAAAATTAGCAGAATCAAAACTGGATAAACTGCTTGCCGGAAAAACACAGGAAGAAATTCTTTTATCTGAAACAAAGGTAAAAAACGCTGAAAACACATTGAGTGAATCTGAAAAAACATTGGAGAAAACAAAACTTTTAGCCCAGCAAAGTCTTCAAAGTTATTATGATTCTGGGCTTGATGATGTAAGAGATGCTTATCTTAAAACAGATAATGCTTATAATGATTTGGATCCTATGAAAAGAAATTATTTTTATTTCAACGACTTGGTGAGCATAAGGGTCCAGGAAGTTTTGAAAACCGTAGAAACGGCGAGAAACTCATTAAACAACACATCGAATTCAATAAGCTCCACATCAAACGGTTCTGAAATTGAGAATGCTTTACTGGCTGCTGAAAAAAATTTGGAAGATGTTTCAAATTCCTTAAGTGTAATCAGAAATTCTTGTGAAGATCCGTTTTACAGAAACAGGGTTTCTTCAACAGATAAAACTACCATTGATACTCACAGAACAAACATTAACACAATTTTGGCTTCAATTAGAACCGACAAAAGCAATGTTTTTACTACAAAAGCGACTAACGAATTAAATATTGCCAAGGCCGAAAATACGGTTGCTTCCAGCCAAGCAGCTCTTGATGAGGCAAGCAAAAATTTGGATATTTTGAAAGCAGAGCCAAGGCAAGAAGATGTAAATTACGCAAAAGCAGAGGTTGAGCAAACAAAAGCAAAAGTTTCACTTTTGGAGAAAAAAATCATTGATTCAAATATTTTTGCCCCTGTTGTGGGTCAAATCGTTGAAATTAATAAAGAGATTGGAGAAATAATTAGTTCAGCGAGTGAGGGGCCAATTTTTGTGGAAATAGCTGATTTACCATTTGAAATTGAAATGGATATTTCAGAAGTAGATGCTGCTAAAGTAAGCGTTGGCAATAAAGCAGAGATTGAACTTGATGCATTACCGAATATGAAATTTTATGGCGAGGTTATTGAATTAGACCCATCAGGAAAAGAAATTTCCGGCGTGGTTTATTATAAAACCAGGGTGAGTTTGAATAGCAGTGAAGAGAGAATCAAACCAGAGATGACGGCAAATGTTACAATTTTTACCGCTTCCAAAGAACAAGTTTTGGTGATACCGCTGAACGCTTTAATTTTCAAAGAGGACAAAAAAGTTGTTCGCATCGTTGAGGGCAAAGAAATAAAAGAGGTTGCAGTTACGACCGGACTTATGAACAGCGAGGGAGAAGTTGAAATCACCTCTGGCCTGAAAGAAAATGATAAATTATTTTTGCCCAAAAAGTGATTTATGAAAATCATTGAGGTGGAAAATTTAAGAAAAGAATATGAGGGTGAAGGAATAATCACAAAAGCCCTGGACGGGGTTTCTTTTTCTATAGACGAAGGCGAATTTGTGGCGATTATGGGTCCATCTGGTTCGGGAAAATCAACCCTTCTCCACAATCTGGCTTTATTGGACAAACCAACGTCAGGGACATACAAATTTGACGGCAAACCGGTTGAAAATCTCACTGACGAGGAAAAAGCAAGATTAAGGAATAAAAAGATGGGTTTTATTTTTCAAAGCTATAATCTTTTACCGAGAACAACTGTTTTTGACAATGTGAAATTGCCCCTGCTTTATGCCGGTTTAAAAGAGGAAAATGAGAATGATTTGGTCAGGGAATCTTTAAGGGCAGTTGGTTTAGAAAATAAAATTTTCAATTATCCGAGCCAGCTTTCCGGCGGAGAACAGCAAAGAGCTGCAATAGCCAGGGCATTGGTCAATAGGCCGCTGATTATTTTTGCTGATGAGCCAACCGGAAATTTGGATTCAAAATCAGGCCAAAAAATTCTGGAAATTTTTCAGGACCTAAATGAGAAAGGTCATACTATTATTTTGATTACTCACGAAAAATATACCGCGGAGACGAGCCAAAGAATTATTTTAATAAAAGACGGAAAAGTGGAATCAGATGCAAAAGTGGTAAATAGGGTTATTGCTAAAAACGGATTAATAAAATAAATTATGAAAGTTGATGACTATCTTAAAACTGCTGTAACCGCGCTTTTGAGCAATAAAATGCGTTCTTTTTTAGCAATTCTCGGGATTGTCATTGGAATTACAGCTGTTATTGTTATGCTTTCATTGGGCCAGGGGGTACAAAGATTGATTCTCTCAGAAATAGAAAGCTTGGGTTCAAACACGGTTTTTATTTTGCCCGGCGGGCCAAAACAAGAGCAGGGGCCGCCGAAATTTTCTTTGGAAATGCTTGAGTTAAAAACATTAAAATATGAGGACGCCTTGGCCCTTGAGAGAAGTGGCCCTTATATAATGAGAAGCGCGCCTGCTGTTGGTAGCACCGCTTCCCTGACCTTCCAAAACAAAAAAAGAAGTGTTGAGTTGGATGGAGTACCTGCTGATTATGTTGAGATTTCCGGAGACAAAATTTTAGAGGGAAGATTTTTTAATGAGGAAGAAGAAAAATCTCTTACAAAAGTGGCGGTAATTGGTACAACTGTAAGGGAAAAAATATTCGGGGAAAGCGACGCAGTTGGCCAAACAATAAAAATAAATAAAATTCCATTCCAGGTTATTGGTGTTGTTGAAATTGGCGGCGGTATGCCCTTTGCTGACCCCAATGACGCGGTTTTAACTCCTTTTCTTGTGGCTCAAAAAGAAATTTTGGGAATAGACCATGTTAATACCATTATCATTAAATCAGAAACAGTGGAAACATTGGATTTGGCAATTGATGAAGCAAAGAAAATTCTGCGCCAGAGGCATAACATTATAAACCCCAAAGACGATGATTTTAGCATTTTGGACCCAAAGACAATGGCTGCCAGTTTTTCGTTTATTTCAACAATTTTGACTATTTTTCTTTCTTCAATTGCGGCAATTTCTCTGATTGTCGGCGGCATCGGGATTATGAACATAATGCTTGTTTCTGTTGCTGAAAGAATGAGGGAAATCGGTTTGCGAAGGGCAGTAGGCGCAACCAGAAAAGATATCCTTTTCCAATTTTTATTTGAGTCAATTGTTTTGACCGTTCTCGGCGGGATAATCGGGATTATTTTAGGATTATCATTATCATTTTTATCAGGAATTATAATTGCTAAATTTTTAAAGGTTAATTGGATTTTCACGATTCCTATTTTGGCTATTGCTTTGGGGTTTTTTGTCTCTGGTTTTATTGGTTTGGTTTTTGGGCTTTATCCGGCGCGCAGAGCGTCCAATCTTAGCCCAATAGAAGCATTAAAATACGAATAATTTTTATGGCAAAATATTTCACGAAAAAGGGTTTGGAAAAATTGGAAAAAGAGCTTGAGTTTCTGAAAAAAAACAAAAGAATGGAAATTTCCGAGAGAATCAGGCAAGCTGCTTCTTTTGGCGACCTGAAGGAAAATGCGGCTTATGACGATGCTAAAGACGCCCAAGCATTTTTAGAGGGCAGAATTTTGGAGTTGGAAGAAGCGATAAGAAGCGCAATGATTGTTGATGAACCGGAGAAAACAGGCAAGGTGCAAATAGGTTCAAATATTGTTGTCGGTTCCAGCGATGGCGAAGAAAAATTCCAAATTGTTTTACAGGAAGAAGTAAATGTTTTGGAAGGAAAAATTTCTTACCAGTCGCCGTTAGGAAGTTCTTTTCTTGGCAAGAAAAAGGGTGATGAGGTGGGAGTAGAAACTCCAGGCGGACAAAAAATTTATAAAATCATTGAAGTCAATTAATATGGATTTTAAAGAAAAAGGAATTCATCCAGATTATTCAAAAGGTTCAATTGATTTTCTTGATTGTAAAATAGATTTGTCAGAAAGGCCATTTATCCCGAGACCAGAAACTGAGTTTTGGGTGAAAAAATCGCTAAACGAGTTGAAAGGAATCAAAAAAGATAAAATTTATTGTTTGGATTTGTTTTCCGGTTCTGGCTGTATTGGTATTAGTGTTTTAAAGAAAATTGAAAATAGCTGTTGCGATTTTGGGGAAGTTGACAAAGAGTTCTTGAAACAAATACAAAAAAATCTGAATGGAAATAAAATTGGTGAAAAAAGAAGAAATATCATTGAAACCAATGTTTTTTCAAATATAAAAAATAAATATGACTGTATTTTCGCCAATCCTCCGTATGTGGCAGAGGACAGGATTAGTGAGGTTGAAGATTCGGTAAAAGAAAATGAACCAAAAGGGGCGTTATTTGCCGGAAAAAATGGAATGTTTTTTATAAGGAAATTTTTGGAAAAATTTGAAAATTATCTTAAGGATGACGGAGTGGTTTTTATGGAATTTGACTCAGGACAAAAAGAAGAAATTGAAGATTTACTAAAAACGAAAAAAGGAATTAAGTACGAGTTTTGGACAGACCAATTTGGAAAATTCAGGACTGTTTTTATTAAAAAACAGGCGCAAAATTCACCCCGTTAAATAATTTTGCTGAAAGCGAAATTATTTAACGGGGTAAAAAAATATGGACAAAAAATTTGGTAAAGTTCAAATTTTTGTTTCTGGACGAGTTCAGGGCGTTTTTTTCAGGGATACTGCCAGAAGAAAGGCAAAAAAATTGAAACTGAATGGTTGGGTAAGGAATTTGAGCAATGGCAGTGTTGAAATTTTGGCTGAAGGCGAAAAAGAAAAACTGGAAGAACTGATAAGGTGGGCGAAAAAAGGGCCGATATTGGCAAGAGTCGATAAAATAAAAACAAACTGGAGCGATTTTTCCGGGCGGTTTAAAAAATTTGAGATTAAATTTGACTAATGAATTTTTTAAAATTAAGTTTAGTCCTTATTTTTATTGGAATAGGCTTCACTTCTTTCCTTTTTCAGACGGGAAAAATGCAGGCAGGAAAAATAAATTTCCCTCTTTTTAGCGATAATTTTGATAATAATTTAACAAGGGTAGTTGCAGTTCTGGATGGCGATACCGTTGTTTTAGAAAACGGCAAAGAGGTCAGATATTTAGGTATAAACACAACAGAAAAAGAGCAGCCCTATACTCAAGAAGCAACTGATTTTAATAAAAAATTAGTTTTAGATAAAATGGTCCGCTTGGAGTTTGACATTGAAAAAGAAAATAGATACAAAAGATTGCTCGCCTATATTTGGAAAGACGGGAAAATGGTCAATCAAGAAATAGTTGAAAATGGCTGGGCTATTAGCGTTGGAACCCAACCAGACACAAAATACCAGTATTTGTTTGACCAAGCCCAGGAACAGGCAAAAAATAATTGCTCGGGTATTTGGCAGGGTTTGTGCGAAAAAAATAGGTGCGTAAAAATTAACGATATTGAGAAAAATTTTCAAAACAAAGAGAAGAAAAGTAAAAACAATGAATGGATAGAATTGGAAAATTTTTGCAGTTTCAATGTGTCTTTGGACAATTGGCTCTTAAAGGATAATTCTTCAAGCAATTTTTACATTTTTAAAGGCATTAATTTAGGGGCAGGGGCTAAATTATTTTTGTATTCTGGTTGCGGCGCAGAAAACAAAGAAAAACTTTTTTGGCAATGTCCTGAAAGAGAATATCTGGTTTGGAATAATTCTGGCGACCAGGCTTTTTTATTCAATGAAAAAGGACTGCTTGTTGATTATTTTGGATATTAAACAGCTTTAATTTATAAACAAAAAATGTTATTTTAAATAAAAGATATGAACAAAAAAACTTATTATTTTGATTATGCGGCAACAACGCCAGTTGACCCAAGAGTAACCAAAGCAATGCTTCCTTATTTTTCCGAGAAATTCGGAAATCCATCCTCAATTCATAGCAAAGGAAATGAGGCTTTGGTTGTTTTAGAAAAATGCAGAAAAATTGTAGCAGAAGCACTGGGGGTAAATAACGAAAAAGAAATAATTTTTACCAGTTCAGCAACAGAAAGTAATAATTTGGTTTTAAAAGGAATAGCTTTTGCCAACAAAAAAAGAGGGAACGAGATGGTCATTTCACCCATAGAGCATGCCTGTGTTTTTAACAGCGCCAAATGGCTTGAAAAACATGGTGGTTTTAAAATCAAACTGGCAAAAGTTGATAAATTCGGTTTAATTGATTTAAAAGATTTAGAAACAAAAATAAATTCCAAAACTATTTTAGTTTCAGTTATTCATGCCAACAATGAAATCGGAACAATCCAGGATTTGGAAAAAATCGGAGAAATTTGCAGAAAAAGGGGAATTTACTTTCACGCTGACGCAGCTCAAAGCTTTGGAAAGGTTGCTATTGATGTTAATAAAATGAAAATAGATTTGCTTACTGCCTCTAGCCATAAAATGTATGGACCCAAGGGCGTGGCTTGTTTGTATATCAGAAAAGGGACAAAAATTGAACCAATTCTTCACGGTGGCGGTCAAGAATTTGATTTGCGTTCCAGCACCATAAATATTGCCGGGATAGTCGGTTTTGCGAAAGCAGTGGAAATTTGTACTAAAGAAATAAAAAAAGAGAGCAAAAAAATAACAAAATTCAGGGACTACATTATAAATTTCATCAAAAAAAACATAAAAGGTGCTCATCTAAATGGTCATCCGCGGAAAAGATTGCCCAATAACATAAATTTTTCTTTTGAAGGAATTGAAGGAGAGGCCTTACTAATGGAATTGGACAGGAGAGGAATCTTTATTTCCACAAGTTCTGCTTGTTCATCTGCAAAATTAGAACCAAGCAGGATTCTTTTGGCAATTGGTTTAAACCACTATTTGGCGCAAGGGACCATCAGAATTTCTTTGGGAAGGTGGACTTCTAAGAAAGAAATTGATTATTTATTGCATCATTTAGTGGAGTCAATTAAAAAATTAAGAAAATTATCACCCTTTTTCAAATAAAAATATGGTGTATTCGGAAAAAGTTTTGGAACATTTTAAAAAACCCAGCAATTACGGAAGAATGAAAAATCCGGACGCAATCGGAAAAGTTGGAAATATTGTTTGTGGAGATGTGATGTGGCTTTATATTAAAGTCGGGAAGAGCAAAAAAAATGAGGATTTCATAAAAGATATAAAATTTGAAACATTTGGCTGCGTTGCCGCAATTGCTTCCAGCAGCGTTATCACTGATTTGGCAAAGGGTAAAACCCTAAAAGAAGCGCTGAAAATTTCCAAAGAAGACGTATTAAAAAAATTAAAGGGGTTGCCGCCGATAAAAATTCACTGCTCACTTTTGTCAGTTGATGCTCTTTTTGATGCTATTTACAACTACTTAAAGAAAAACAAAAAGCCAATCCCTAAAACCCTAAATGAAAACCATCTTAGAACCCAGAAAGAGAAAGACCTCATAAAAGAAAAATACAAAAATTGGGTTAAATTGGAAGAAGAAATTTATAAAAAAAAGAAATGGTAGTTTAGTTGGCATAATTTTGCACAGGCAGATATTTGTTTGGGCCGCTGAGTTCGTGATAAAATAATTAAATAAAATTGCAAATATTTTCCCAACAAAAAATAAAAATACAGGGTTTGGTCTTGGGTTTGTGAAAATATATTAAATTATGGGAAAGAATATTTTATTTATTGAAGATGAAAGGGCGCTCCACAAATCATTGAAAGAAATTTTAGAAATTGAAAATATAGAACTTTTATCCGCCTTTGACGGAGAGGAAGGTTTAAAAAAAGCCCAGGAAACAAAACCAGATCTGATTCTTTTGGATTTGGTTCTACCCAAACTTCATGGTTTTGACGTACTGAAAAAGATTAAAGAAGACGAAGAGCTTAGAGAAATTCCCTTGATTATTTTGACCAATCTTGAGGGAGTTGATGAGGTGGAAAAGGCGCTTGAGTTGGGTGCAACGACATATTTAGCAAAATCATCTTACACCCTGATGGAAATAGTTAAAAAAATAAAAGAAACCTTAAACCCATAATTTTTTTATGAGAATCGAAACAAAACAGTTAAAAGCCTTTATTTTGGATTCTAATCTGGTTAAAGAGGAAGAACTTGAAAACGCCCTCAAAGAAGCGATAGAAAAAAACGTTAAATTTGAGGATATTTTAGTCAACAAAAACTTAATTTCCAAAGAAGCGCTATCAAAATTAAAAGCCTATATCCTTGGAATCCCATACGTTAATTTGGAAAAAGAAATAGTTGACCCTGAAATTTTAAAAATCATACCAGAACCAATCGCCCGTTCCAATAATATAATTGCTTTCAGAAAAAGGGGAAGAAATTTAGAAGTGGCAATGCTTGACCCGGATGACCTAAGGACAATAGATTTTATAAGAAAAACAGCCAACTTGAAAATATTGCCGCGTCTGACTGACGACGAAAGCATAAAATCAGTTTTAAAACAATATCAAAAAAGTTTGGAAAATGAATTTAAGGACTTGATCGAACAAAAAGGAGAGGAGGTTAAAATCACCGCCCCTGAAGAGCTAACCGCTGTTCCTGGAAGTGCGGAAGAAAATTTAACAAAAGCAGCCAAAGAACTTCCCATAATAAGAATACTTGATACTCTTCTTAAACATGCAATTCTTCAGAGGTCTTCTGATATTCACATTGAGCCGCAGGAAAAAGAAGTTGTCGTTCGCTACAGGATTGATGGAGTTTTGAGGGATGCCATGGTTTTGCCAAAGCAGGTTCAAGACGGAATTGTTGCCAGAATCAAGGTTTTGTCGAAATTAAAATTAGATGAACACAGATTACCCCAGGATGGCCGTTTCAAAATTGAGACCGGGGATTACAAATATTCAATTAGGGTTTCGGTTTTGCCAATTTTTGACGGCGAAAAAGTTGTAATGAGATTGTTGTCAGAAGATAACAAGGGATTTACCTTAGAAGATATTGGTCTTTCTGGGAATTCTTTGGAATGGGTTTATGAAAACATAAAAAAACCAGTTGGGATGATTTTAATCACAGGGCCGACAGGTTCCGGAAAAACGACAACTCTTTACTCAATTTTGGAAATTTTAAATACGCCAGAGGTTAATATTTCAACCATTGAAGACCCAATTGAATATAGAATGCCGCGAATTAATCAAACCCAGGTTAATCCTAAAATAAATTTGACTTTTTCAGCTGGTTTGCGTTCTTTAGTAAGACAAGACCCTGATATTATAATGGTTGGTGAAATCAGGGACAATGAAACGGCATCTTTGGCTATAAATGCCGCTCTTACCGGTCATTTGGTTCTTACCACCCTTCACACTAATTCAGCAGCAGGTGCAATTCCGAGATTATTGGATATGGAGGTTGAACCGTTTCTTTTGTCGTCAACATTGAATATAATTGTGGCGCAAAGATTGGTTAGAAGGTTGTCTGAGGAAAAAATTCCTTGCAAATTAAATCAATCGCAAATCAAAAACTTAGGAAATTACTGCAACTTGAAAAATCTGGAAAATATTTTTAGGGATGAAAAAATAATAAAACCCGAAGAAGGAATTGAGAACGCCACTTTTTATAAACCAAAATCCGGCGAAGATTATTCAGAGGGTTACAGGGGGAGAATTGGCATTTTTGAGGTTTTAAGAGTTTCTGAAGTTATAAAAGAAATGGTTGTCAAAAATGCCACCAGTGACAATATTCAAGACCAAGCCCAAAAAGAAGGAATGACCCTGATGATTGAAGATGGTTTAGTGAAGGCAGCTCGTGGTTTTACAACGATTGAGGAGGTATTAAGAGTAATCACCGAGTAAAAAATTATGCCTTTATTTCAATACGAAGCAAAAGATACGAACAACAATTCAAGAAAAGGATATCTGGAAGCAAAGGACAAAATTGAATTGGCTAAAAAACTTCACAATGAAGGATATTTTTTAATTTCAGCCGTTAGCGATAAAGAGCAAGCCGCTGATAGATTTGGAATAATTTCTTCAGTTCGCGAATTTTTTGGGATTTCAGTTAAAGATAAACTTTTTTTCTTCAGGAATTTTCAAGTTATGGTTTCTTCAGGTATTGCTTTGCCGAGAAGTATAAGAACATTGGCTGAGCAAACCCAAAATAAAAAGTTCAAAAACGCTCTTTTTCAAATTGAAGAAAATCTTTTAAAAGGAATTAGTTTGTCCCGGTGTTTTTCTTACTTTCCGGAAATTTTTTCGTCCCTAATAACAAATATGATTAAGGTCGGTGAGGAATCAGGGACATTAGAAACTATTTTGGCAAGTATTTCCGAACATTTGGAAAAAGAAAACCAATTAAAAAACAAAATAATCAGCGCCTTGATGTATCCATCAATTATTATTTTGGCAATGATGGGTATTGGCGTTTTGATGCTGGTTGTGGTCGTTCCTAAACTTGCCGCAACATTTGAAGAATTGGAAATCGAGTTGCCGATAACGACCAAAATTGTCATCGCAGTCGGGTATTTTCTTCTCAATTATTGGTATTTGTTTTTAATCCTGTTGGCTGCAGTTGTTTTTTTAGTTCGCCGTTTGCTGAAAACTCCAAAGGGAAGAAATTTTTTAGAGGATATTTTATTTAAAATTCCTCTTTTGGGAGATATTATTAAAAAATATTACACAGCTGAAATTTTAAGAACACTTTCTATTTTAATAAGAAGCGGGGTTCCGATTTTGAATTCTTTGGAAATTGCCAGCAACATCGCCCAAAATAAAAAATTTAAAAATTCTTTAGAAGAAACAAAAGAGGAGGTAAAAAGGGGCGGGTCTTTATCCGCATCTTTGAAAAAATACCCAGAAATTTACCCGGACACAGTAATAGAGATGTTTTCAGTTGGCGAAGAAACTGGACAAACCGGCCAAATTTTGGAAAAACTCACAGCTTTTTACGATGATGAAATTGCCCAAACAACACAAGGCCTTTCTTCAATAATTGAACCAATTTTGATGATTATTATCGGTGCAGCTATCGGATTTTTCGCTGTTTCTATGATTCAGCCGATGTATTCAATGTTGGGTTCTATCTAAAATGACAAACCTAAAAAGAAAAAACAAAACAGGATTTACCCTGATTGAATTAGTGATTGTCATTTCCATTATTTTTATTGTCAGCGCAATATCTATTGTTTCTTTTGGGCTTTACGAAAAAAAATCAGCAGTTGAAAATTCTCTGGAAGAAATAATAGCTTGTTTGAAATCAGCTCAAAACAAAACGCTAGCCTCAGAAGAGAACAGCCAATGGGGAGTTTACTTTGACCCGGCGCAAAGTGATTATGTTTTATTCAAGGGTAGTATCTATAATCCCGAGGCCGTTGAAAATGAAATAAATGAGATTCCGCAAAGAATAGAGATTAACGAAATAAATTTGGCTGGCGGAGAAAACAAAATAGTTTTTAAGCGCCTAACAGGAGAAACAGACCAATTCGGCAGCATTTCTTTAAGATTAAAAGGAAACCCGGCGGAAACAAAAACAATTTATATTGAAGATTCAGGTCAATTTTTCACAAGTTTACCAGGAACACCTAACGGCGAAAGTCGAGAAAAAGATTCAAGGCACGTCCATTTTAACTTGGATTGGAGCATTAGAAACGCCACCACCTTGAAATTTAATTTTATTGACAGCGGGCAAATTAAAACTCAAGATATGGCCCAGTTTTTTAATCCTGAAAAAACAGAATTTGATTGGAATAACGAGACAGAGCCTTTTGTAATTGATTCAGGTAATCAAATTTTTAAAATCCACTCTCACTTTTTAGATGGTTCAAACACCATTCTTTGTATTCACAGAGAAAGAGGGGAAAACCAGAACAACCAAGAAGTTTTTATTTACATAATTGACAGCGGCACTGACAAGGAAATAGCGCATTATTTTGCTGATAGCGAGGACTCGGTTGCAAAAGGTTCCTATGTTTCCAGTTTTGAGCCCCAATAAAATGACCCAAAACAAAGGCTTCACAATTATAGAAATTTTAATTGTTATTGCTGTTGCTGGAATAGCTTTTTCCGCGCTCTTGGATTTTTCAACCCTTTCTTTAAAAAATTCAGTGTTGGTGAAAGAAACCTATCAAGCAAATTATTTGGTTCAAGAAGCGCTTGAAGTTGCAAGAAATTTGCGCGACGGCACAAACTGGGAAACAAACGGGATTGGCTCATTTGACGTTGATACTGCCTATCACTCGGAAAAAACATTGGAAGAATTTCCAAAATGGCAATTGGTCGCCGGAACAGAAACAGTGGGAATTTTTTCAAGGAGCTTAGTTTTTGAAAGGGTTTCAAGAGATGCAGATGATAACATTGAAATGATTTTTAATCCGCCAAACGAAGATACGAACATCAGAAAAACAATAGCCACAGTTTCCTGGAATAAACGGGGAATAAACCACAGCGTTGAATTATTTTTATACTTAACTAATTGGAAAGAATAAAATGTTTCCCAAATTTTGCAAAAACAGCAAGGGTTTCACTTTAATAGAGTCCTTAATTTACGTTACGGTTTTATCAATGGTTTTTTTGGTCATTTTTTCATTTTTTCTCTGGGTGGAGAAATCCAGTATAAAAACAGCGGTAGCAGAAGAAACATTGAGCAATGCTGATAAAGTGATGAAACTGATTATTTACGAAATAAAAACAGCCCATGAAATTTACCAGCCAACTTCAGTTTTTTCAGAAGATGCGGGTCAGCTTTCTTTAAAAACAACGGATTTTAAGCCAGATGGCGAAAGCACGACAATCATTGATTTTTTCATTTGCAACAGCAACAAAATTTGTCTGAAAAGGGAATCCCAAGAACCAATTTTTTTAACCTCGGAAAAAGTTGACGTTAATAAATTAAAATTTGATTTAGTTTATAACAATGAAATGGAGCCAACAGTGCAAATAGATATGCAAATTGATTACAATAATTCAAGCGGAAAACCAGAATATCAGAATTCAGTTAATCTGAAAACCACAGCTACTCTCAGGAATTATTAAAATCAAAATGAAAAACTTTAAAAAATTAAATTCGGGATTTGCCGCTTTTTACTCAATGATTTTGATTTTGGGAATTATTTGCGCAACAACAGCAAGTGTTTCTTTTGTTGTTATTAAACAGCAAAAAGGCATAAAAAGTATGGTTCGTTCCTTCCAATCTTATTATTCTGCTGAAACTGGCGTGGAAGATGCTCTACTCAGATTAAAAAGCGAAATGGAGTTTTCAAGTCCCTACACTTTTAATTTTGACAACAACAAAGCCGCAACCGTGGAAATTTCCGAGAGTATCGGCGGTTCCAGAACAATTACTGCTGAGGGTAATACTTTTGATAAAGTTAGAAAAATTTCAGCAGTTTATAAAATTTCCAGTAATAACCCCACTTTTTCTATCGGTATTCAGGTTGGCAATA
>Ga0233423_10000670_pt1 | contig 17555 bp, 14 predicted proteins | sample Watercolumn_Mata_FD_180713 | JGI IMG/M metagenome (GOLD analysis project Ga0233423, IMG submission 180713) | Freshwater microbial communities from Lake Matano, South Sulawesi, Indonesia - Watercolumn_Matano_2014_112_MG | ecosystem: Environmental > Aquatic > Freshwater > Lake | place: Indonesia...
CAATAAATATATGGCATACTTCAATAAAATAGGTTTGCTGGTGATGAGTCCTGATTCCGGGAAGTTTCTGGTCTGCGAGCCCGGGGAACTCTATGACGACAAGAGGGTGACCCAGTATCTGATGCCCGGAGGCAGGGTTGAAGCAGGGGAATCGGAGACAGATTGCCTTTTAAGGGAAACCGAGGAAGAGCTGGGCTGCGGATTGGATGTTAAAAGCATTGAATACGTGGGAGAATATACCTATGAGGCTTCTACTCCCGGAAAAGATGTGACCATCAGGCTCTACAAAGGGAATCTTTTAGGGGAGCCCAGGGCTTCTTCTGAAATAGGGGCTTTGCACTGGATAGGCAGAGAGGGTCTGGATAATCCCAGAGTGTCTCTTATCATTAAGCACAAGATAATTCCTGACCTAATTGAGAGAAATATTCTGGCATGAAATACGGGCATATATCTCAAAAACCATATTGTTGCGTTCCAGCCTGCGTTCAGATGATTTTGAGGCGCAGAAAACTGCAATTATTGCCTCAAACAGAGATTGCCTACGATTTGGGAATTATACTGCCGCCCAAGGAAAGGCATTTATTTAAATCCTATAAAGGGAGCAAACCGAAATCAGGTTGGGGGACTAGGATTGATATTAAAAAATATTCTTTAACCTCCTTTTTTCAAAAGAGAGGATACAATCTGAAAGAAAAGTTTATTGCCGGTAAGGTATTTTCTTCGGAAAAGTCTTTCAAAGATTTTTTATCAAAGAATGTTAAAAATGATTTATTAGTATGTTTTAATCATCCCTTACTTTATAAAGGAAGGGGATCTAAGGGTCACGCTTCCCTTATTCAAAGATTTACAGGAGAATACATAATTTTAAGCGATCCAGACTCCGGGCATAAAAAACCCAGAAAGGTTCCAGTGGCTAATTTACTCAAAGCAATAAAGGGTCATTATAAAGGAGGGGTTTGGGTGGTAAAATAAATAATTATATGGAAAACAAATATCTCCACGAAGTGGCCATTACAGCCATCATAATCAAGGGCGACAAGTATCTTATCACCAAGAGGTCTTCAAAGAAAAGGAGGTTTCCGGGCATGTGGACAGTGCCCGGAGGCAAGATGGAAACAGACGACTATCTGAAGCTTCCCAAGGACACTGAATTCTACTGGTACAATGTCCTTGAAAGGACCCTTAAAAGGGAGGTCAAGGAAGAGGTTAATATTGACATTGACCACATAGAATACGTGACCAGCCTGGCCACTGTTCATGAGGACGGCAGCCCCTCTCTGGTTATTTCCTGTCTGGCTGACTATGTTTCAGGGGATGTCAGGCTCAATCCAGAGGAATCAGAAGAACATGCCTGGGTAAGCCTTGAAGAAGCCAAAAACTACCAGCTGCTGGACGGGATATATGACGAGCTGGTCATGGCTGAAAACCAGAGAAAAGGCAGGAAGTACGAATGGCAGAGGTCTCAGTAGTGCCTTTTCTTTTTTTAGGTCTGTGCTAAGATAAAAACTCAATGGGTAAAGGAAAAACCTATCTCACAATTTTAATAATTTTGGCTATTACTTTTTTTGCGGGCAATCTGATTTACCCCCAGCTTTTGAATTTGAAATGGCCGCCCAGGATTGATTTCAAGCTGGGCCTGGATCTGCAGGGAGGCACCCACCTGGTATACCAGGCTGATTTGTCCCAGCTGGCTGACAAGGACAGGGCCCAGGCCATGGAAGGGCTGAGGGATGTCATAGAAAGAAGGGTCAATTTCTTCGGGGTCAGGGAGCCTTTGGTCCAGGTTGAAAAAGAGAAGCTGGTAATCGAGCTGGCCGGGGTGATTGATCCGGCCGAAGCCATCAAGCAGATAGGGCAGACCCCTTTGCTGGAATTCAAAGAGCCCAAGGCAAACTATCTGGAAATAGCCCAGAAAAACCAGGATCTGGTTGATGCCAATTCCGGGAGCCAGGAGGGCCTTGCGCTCGAAGATCCTTTTCAGTCCACTGTTTTGACGGGCAGGTATTTGCAGAAGGCAGAAATGGGATTTGACCAGACAACTTACAAGCCCTTGATCATGCTTACTTTCAGCCAGGAAGGGGCCAAGATTTTCGAGGAGCTTACTGCCAAAAACGTAGGCAAGCCCCTTGCCATTTACATTGATGGGTCCATAATTTCAGCGCCCAATGTCCAGGAAAAGATTTCCGGAGGCAGCGCCCAGATCACGGGCCAGTTTACGGTTGAGGAGGCCAAGGCTTTGGCCAGGAATTTGAATGCAGGAGCTTTGCCCGTTCCCATTAAGCTGGTTTCCCAGCAGTCAGTGGGTCCGACTTTGGGCCAGGCTTCTCTGGAGAAATCTTTGAAAGCAGGGGCTTACGGATTCATAGCCATAGTGGTTTTTATGATAGTGTTTTACGGGCTGCCCGGGCTTCTGGCTTCTTTTGCTTTGGTCATATATGTTATCCTGGCTCTGGCTTTGTTCAAGCTTATTCCGGTTACTCTGACCCTGGCCGGCATTGCCGGTTTCCTCTTGTCCATCGGCATGGCTGTTGACGCCAACATCCTTATTTTTTCCAGAATGAGGGAGGAAATGGCTTTAGGAAGAAGCTTCAGCTCTTCTGTTGAAGAGGGCTTCAGCAGGGCCTGGCCCTCGATCAGGGACAGCAATTTTAACACTTTGATAGTTTCAGCCATCTTGTTCGGAGTGGCCACAAGTTTTATCAAAGGCTTTGCATTTACTTTGAGTTTGGGTGTCTTATTGAGCATGTTTTCAGCTATTTTTGTGACCAGGAATTTTTTGAAGTGCTTTATCGGCACGGGATTGGAAAAAGTAAATTGGCTTTGGAAATAACATGAAAATAAATTTTATAAAATACCGCAGGGCCTACTATTTCATTTCAGGGCTTCTGATTGTTGCCAGCCTTTTCAGCATCTTCTATTTCGGCCTTAAGCCCGGAATAGACCTGGCCGGAGGCAGCATGATGGAGCTTGCTTTTGAAAATGAGAGGCCTTCCAACCAGGCTGCTTTGGAAAAGCTTTCTCCTTTTAATCTTGGAGAAGTGGTGGTCCAGCCAACAGGGGAAAAGGGTTTGATCATCAAGACCAAGGAGCTGGACGAGGCCCAGCACCAGGCAATTCTTCAATCTTTTGAAGGAGCCAAGGAGTTGAGCTTTGAATCAATAGGCCCGACCATAGGAAACGAGCTCAGGCAGAAGACAAAAATGGCCATAATCATGGCCCTGGTGGCCATTGCTTTGTACGTTGCCCTGGCTTTCCAGAAAATTTCCAGGCCAGTTCCTTCCTGGAAATACGGGATTGCCACCCTGATAGCTTTGTTGCATGACGTGATTATTCCTTTGGGAATCTTTGCCTATCTGGGGCATATCAATAACGTGGAGATTACCATTCCTGTGATTGCCGCGCTTCTGACCATTCTGGGTTTTTCCGTGCACGACACCATCGTGATTTTTGACAGGATCAGGGAGAATATTTTAAAAAGGAGCTCTGCTTCTTTCGAGGAAACGGTCAATCTCAGTCTGAACCAGACTCTGGGCAGGTCTATCAATACTGTTTTAACCGTATTGTTCGTTGTTTTAGCCCTGTTTTTTATGGGAGGGGAGAGTTTAAGGTACTTTTCTTTAGCTCTGATGGTGGGCATTGTTTCAGGAGCCTATTCCTCTATTTTCATTGCCTCGCCTTTGCTGGTTTCCTGGCTTAAAAAATAAAGCCTTGACAAAAAAAGATAAAGATGCCAGAATAGGAACATGAATATGAGTTATACCCAAATCTGTTCAGGACTATTGGAGAAGCTGCCGGAAAGGCAGAAAACGGTTTTAGGCCGCAGGTTTTCTCTTTTGTCCGAATCAGGAAAAATTAAGGGAGATACCTTGGAAGCAATCGGCAAGGATTTTGGCGTTACCAGGGAAAGGGTGCGCCAGATAGAATCAGACGCTTTTTCTCTGTTAAAGCCCGAAACCAAGAATCTCCAGAAGATTTTTCAGTATTTCAAACAGGTTTTGAAAAACAAGGGAGGTATTTACAGGGAAGACCTGCTTTTAGGTGAGCTGGGCGGGGAGAAGGAGAAGAAACAGGTCAATTTCCTGCTTTCTTTAAGCCCTGATTTCAGGAAGTTTTCCGAAAGCCCTGATTTCAATTCTTTCTGGGCCCTGGAAAGCAATGCTTTAAACACGGTCAAAAAGAACGTGTCTGCTTTGGTTTCCGAACTCAAGAAACACAAGAAGCCCGTTCTGATCAAGGATTTCAAGGAATCCAGGAAAATAGGCAATGCTTTGGTTTCTTACCTGGATATTTCCAAGAAGATCCAGAAGAATTCCGAAGGGCTTTGGGGCCTGAAAGACTGGCCGGAAATAAATCCCAGGGGAGTCAAGAACAAGGCTTTTCTGGTTTTCAAGAAAGAGCAGAAGCCTTTGCACTTCACTGCAGTGGCCCAGCTGATCGGTTCCGCCTTGCCCCAGACCGTGCACAATGAACTTATCAAGGACCCCAGGTTTGTCCTGGTGGGCAGGGGTTTGTATGCCTTAAAGGAATGGGGGTACGAGGAAGGAGCGGTCAAGGATGTGATTGCCAAGATTTTGAAGGCTTCCCACAAGCCTTTGACCAAGGAAGAGATTTTGGAAAAGACTTTGAAGCAGAGGCTGGTCAAGGAAAATACCGTGCTTTTGAATTTGAACAACAGGAAGTATTTCTTCAAGAGCGGGGAGGGCTACACGGTTCAAGAATCTTAAAAAAAGAATGGAGAATTATCTCTACTTATTTCTAAAAACAGTTTTGCAAATAATAAAAAACTGGTGGTGGTTACCCTTGCCTTTTATCTTATGGAAGGTTTTTTTATTCCAGTTCAGGTTCTGGAAAGTAAATGAATGGCTCAAGAAGCAGAAGATGGTAATGCTGGAGATCAAGCTGCCCAAGGAGGTTTTAAAGCCCATCAGGGCCATGGAATCAGTAATCATGGGCATTGGAGCAATACTCTACAAGCCTCCTGACTGGTGGGAAACCTGGGTGGACGGGGAAGTCCAGCTTTCATTCCATCTGGAAATGGTTTCCATTGACGGCAACCCCCATTTTTACATCAAGATCCCTGCTTCAGCCAGGGAAGCAGCCGAGTCAGCTATTTACGGCCAGTTTCCGGAAGCCGAAATCCAGCTGGTGGAGGACTATGTAAAATTATTACCCCAGAACATTCCGGGCAGAGACTGGGATTTGTTCGGTTCCGACTACAAAATGCTCAAGAACGACGCTTTCCCCATAAAGACATATCCTGAGTTTGAAACAGAGCACGAGGCCAAGGAAGAAAAAAGGGTTGATCCTCTAGCTGCTTTAATGGAGGCTTTTGCCAAGATGAAACCAGGGGAGCAGTTCTGGCTCCAGATTTCCGCAGAGCCTGTCGGGGACGACCCCCCCAACTCAACCAACCTGACTGATTTCGTCAAAGCTGCCAATAAGCTCAGGGACAAGCTGGCCAAGAGGCCTAGTGACGAATCCAAGAAAAAGCCCATTATCCAGCAGATTTTTGAAATACTGTTTTACGGAAAAACAGAAGAGCCCAAGAAGGAAGTTGATGCTTTTCCCCCTGAAATGAGGCTTACCCCCGGGGAAAGGGACATAGTGGCTGCTTTGGAAAGCAAGATTTCCAAGCCTTTATACAAGACCAATATCAGGTTTATATACCTTGGGCCCAAGAAAGTCTGGTACAAGCCCAATTTCAGGTTCATCTTTACTTTTTTCAACCAGTTCATGACCGTGAACAGAAACGGGCTGATTCCGGTGGGGAAAACCATCACCAAGATACACAAGACCTGGTTTTTACCTCTAAATCTGATATTCAAGCGCAGGCATTACATGAGGTGCAGGAAGCTTTTCAGGCATTATGTCAGGAGGTTTACCCCTTACTTTCCCAAACAGGGAGGCACTTTCATGCTTAATTCCGAGGAGCTGGCTACGCTTTTCCATCTGCCGGGCAAAACAGTAGTCACCACCCCCAGCATTTACAGGGTAGAGGCCAAGAAAGGAGGAGTTCCTTCGGAACTGCCCACGGAATAACATGGCTGACATTAATTTTTTTGCTGAGACAACCTTCAGGAACCAGAGGAAGAAATTCGGAATCAAGACCGACGACAGGCGCCGGCACATGTATTTTATCGGTAAGACTGGCATGGGTAAGACCGTGGCCATTAAGAACATGGCCATCCAGGACATTCTGGACGGGCACGGCATAGGTTTTGTCGATCCCCACGGAGAAGCTGCTGAAGAGCTTTTGGACCACATACCTTCCAATAGGGTTAATGACGTGATATATTTCAATCCCGCTGATTTTGATTTTCCCATTGCTTTTAACATCATGGAGAAGGTGGACCTGGAATACAGGCACCTGGTTTCTTCGGGCCTCATGGGCGTTTTTAAGAAAATCTGGCCCGATGTCTGGTCTGCCAGGATGGAATACATCTTAAACAACTGCATTCTGGCCCTATTGGAGCAGCCAGATGCCACGCTTCTGGGAGTCAACAGGATGCTGGCTGATCCTGAATACAGGAAGAAAGTGGTGGATAAGGTTACTGATCCGGTGGTCAAGTCCTTCTGGGTGCACGAATTCGCCAAATACAACCAGAAGTATGAGACAGAAGCCACAGCGGCCATCCAGAACAAGGTGGGTCAGTTCATTTCCAACCCTTTGATTCGAAATATCATAGGCCAGGTCAGGTCCAGCATTGACATGAGAAAAGTCATGGACGAGAAAAAGATTCTGATACTCAACCTTTCGAAAGGAAGGATAGGGGAGGACAATTCCAGGCTTCTGGGAGCCCTGCTCATCACCAAGCTCCAGCTGGCAGCCATGTCCAGAGTGGACATTCCCGAGGAAAAGAGGCAGGATTTCTATTTATATGTAGATGAATTCCAGAATTTTGCCACTGAGTCTTTTGCCAATATACTTTCCGAGGCCAGGAAGTACCGCCTCAATCTTATTCTGGGCCACCAGTACATCACCCAGATGGAGGAGAGTGTCAGGGACGCTGTTTTCGGCAACATGGGCACTTTGGTCGCTTTCAGGGTGGGAGCAGAGGATGCGGAGTTTTTGGAAAAGGAGTTTGCTCCGGAATTCCATGCCCAGGATCTGGTGAATCTGGGAAAGTACAATGTTTACCTGAAGCTTATGATTGACGGCATTACCAGTTCGGCATTTTCAGCTGAGACTTTACCGCCTTTTCCTTTGCTGGAGCGCTCCAACAGGGAGAAAATCATCAAGGCGTCCAGGGAAAGGTACGGCATACCCAGGCAGGTTATAGAGGGAAAAATAGCCAAGTGGACAGGGGACATGAAGGTGCCCGAGGTAAAGCCCCAGTCCCAGGGACAGCTTTACGATGCCAAATGCTCTTCCTGCGGCAAAATGACCAAGGTGGTGTTCCCGCCCGACCCCAAGCGGCCGGTATACTGCAAGAATTGCCTCAAAAAAACCAGAGAAGGAATTCCGGCCAGGGAGCCGGCTCTGCCTTTGAGCCAGGCCGTGAGAAGCGAACCCGTGCCCTTTACTTTCAAAAAGAACGTTCCGGAAAAGCCCAAGAGAAAAGAGGTCGATCTGGACGAAGTCAAAAAAGCCTTAAAAGAATCATTTGACGAAAAAAATGAAAACTCTCAAAGATTTTAATTTCAAAGACAAAAGGGTTCTGGTCAGGTGCGATTTCGACGTTCCTATGGATGATTTGGGAACCAAGGTACTGGATGATTTCAGATTGAAACAGGCCCTGCCTACTATAAAATATCTGGCTGGGCAGCAGGCCAAGATTATTTTGATGGGCCATGCCGGCAGGCCCGACGGCAAGGTGGTAGAAACCATGCGCCTTACTCCGGTAAAGCAGTATTTAAGTTCTGCCCTGGGCTTCGAGGTTAAAAAAACCTCTGACTGCATAGGGCAAGAGGTTGAAGAAGCTGTTCAATCTTTGAAATCAGGAGAGGTTCTGATGCTTGAGAACCTCAGGTTCTACAAGCAGGAAAACGACAATGACCAGAATTTTGCCAAGTCCCTGGCTTCTTTAGGGGAGATTTATGTCAATGAGGCTTTTGCCAACTGCCACAGGAACCATGCCTCGGTTTCCGCTTTGGCCAGGATGTTGCCTAATTGCGCCGGGTTGTCTTTGGAAAAGGAAATAAAGTCTTTGGAGAGGATAACCAAGAATCCCGAAAAGCCTTTGGTGGCCATCATCGGAGGCATCAAGCTGGAAACCAAGACCGAGCTGGTCAATAAGATTTCGGAAAAAGCCGATACAGTTTTCATCAGCGGGCCCATCCAGAAAGATGCTTTGCAGAAGAAGATAGTTTTTAAATATCCTTCCAAGATTTTAGCTCCGGTTGACGAGGTTGGAGGAGGAAAGGATATCGGACCCAAGACAGTTAAGATGATGAAGGAGAAAATTGCCCAGGCCAAGACCATTTTCTGGAACGGCGCTTTCGGAAAAACCGAGGAAAAGGAATTCCGCAAGCGCACAAAAGAATTTGCCCTGGCTATTGTTGCAAGCCAAGCCTTTTCAGTGGTGGGAGGAGGGGATACGGTTGATTTTATTGCTGATTTGGGACTTTTGTCCAAATTCAGCCATGTTTCAGGGGGAGGAGGGGCCATGCTCACTTTTGTGGCCGGGGAGCCCTTGCCGGGAATAGAAGCTTTGAAATAATATCTGATGGAAGAGATCAAAGACTTAAAAAAAGCCGCTGGGATTATTTTGAAGGCCGTAAAGGCTAAAAAGAGGTTTATTGTCTATGCTGATTCTGATTTGGACGGAACCACTTCCGCGGTGATAATGAAAGAAGCTTTGAAAAGCCTGGGGGCTAATGTTTCTGCGGTCTATTTCCCGGACAGGGAAAAGGACGGCTACGGAATAAATAAGACCGGGCTGAAATTTCTGAAGAAATATGCTCCGGCTTTTTTGATTTCAGTAGATCTGGGCATCAGCAATTACAAAGAGATAGAGGAAGCCAAAAAGCTGGGATTCAAGGTTATTGTTTTGGACCACCACGAGGCTTTGGGAAAGATTCCTCTGGCTGAGGCAGTGGTTGACCCAAAACAGAAAGACGACAAGTATCCTTTCAAGGGCTTGTCAGCTGCCGGCGTGGTTTTCAGGCTGTCCGAGAATATTTTTGAAGGCAGGATGTCTGATTATTTGAAAAAGAGCTTTCTGGAACTGGTGGCTCTATCAACCATTGCCGACATGGTGCCCAGGGAATCGGAAAACCTGATGTTTATAGAAGACGGCCTGGCCTCGCTCAAGGACACTTTAAGGCCGGGACTCAAAGCTTTCTTTAAAGGCCCCTACCTTGAGGAATTCTATGATTTTCCTTTGAAAGTCAACAAAATGATAGGCATTCTCAATGTCAGGGACGTCAAGGGCGGGGAGCCGGGCAGCTTCAGGCTGCTTACCTGCCCCTCTGTTGAGGAAGCCAAGGTTTTAATAGAGGATTTCATGGCCAAGAACCAGGCCAGGAGGGAAAGGATTGAAAAAATCGTCTATGAGGTGGGGCAGAAAATCAGGAGCACTGACCCTTTGATTTTTGTGGGAGGGGAGGATTTTGACGCTGAGATAAACAGTTCCATTGCTTCCATACTTTCCCAGAAGCACGAGAAGCCAGCCTTCATTTTCAAGAAAATGGAGAAAGAGAGCCAGGGCACTGTCAGGGTGCCCCACGAGGTCAACAGCCTTGAATTATTGGAGAAATGCTCTAAGCTTTTAATTACTTACGGGGGGCACGTCAAAGCCTCGGGCTTCAGGCTCAAAAACAGCAATCTGGAAAAGTTCAAGGAATGCCTTTTTAAAGCATTAAAGAAATAACATGAAAAAAATAATCATCTGTACGGACGGGGGTTCCAGGGGCAATCCCGGACAGGCAGCAGTGGGAATTATCTTCTGCAATGAGAAGGGGCAGGAGATCAAGAACCATGCCCAGTATCTGGGGGATGGCCTGACTAATAATGAGGCAGAATACCAGGCTGTTGTGATTGCTTTGCAGAAGTTCAAGGCTTTGTTCGGCAAGAAGCTGGCTGAAAGCACGGAGATAGAGATACGCTCTGATTCGGAGCTTTTGGTGAAACAGATGAAAGGGGAATATAAAATCATGGAGCCCAAGATCCAGGAGCTGTTTTTAAAAGTCTGGAATCTTAAAATAGATTTTAAGAAAGTCAGTTTTGTTCTGATTCCCCGCGAGAAAAACAAGGAAGCTGATTATTTGGTTAATGAGTGTCTGGATAATCAGGGAAAGGCGCAAACTCTGATTTAAAACAAAAAGCCGCTCTAAGGCGGTTTTTTGTTGTCCCGGCAAACTGTAAGCCGAATTCTGTTCCCGTTTCCGGGCGGCGATTATCTGTCTGGGCCAAAAATTGCTTTTTGGCTCTAGCGAACTACTTTTTCACAAAAGCTCCTTGATGAAACAAAGCGCTCTTGATTTGTTCTTGCACCCGATAAGGATTTAGCCGTTTCACCCCTGCCTTACGACAGGATTGATCCCTTGCGGGACCCCGGACCGTTTCCGGCTCCGGCGTCACTGTTCGCACCTCTACCTTGCGGTCAACGGCGGTTAGCCGCTATCTTTTTATCCTTCTTTTGAAGGAGGGTGTTCGGACTTTCCTCCGAGTTTTTAGGCTCGGCAATCGCCCGTTTTGCCAGGACATACATATTTTACCAGCCTAAGGGGTATTGTCAAGTTTTTTAAAGGGGAGCTTTTTCTTTTTGCTTTAATTTATATTTAAGGTAAGATAGTCTTAGAATGCTGAAGCGTTTTTTCAATTCTCAGACCAAGAGCATTACCTCAGCCGCTTTTCTGGTGGGCGTATCCACTGTGGCCAGCGGCTTTTTGGGCTTGATCAGGGACAGGCTTCTGGCAGGCAGATTCGGAGCAGGAGAGGAGCTGGACATCTATTTTGCGGCTTTCAGGATTCCTGACTTCATCTACGGGATTTTGATTACCGGTGGCATTGCCGCTGTGTTTCTGCCCGTGTTTTCAGAATGCTTCAAAAAAGGGGAGGACGAGGCCTGGAAGTTCGCCAATAACATCATGAACTGCTTCCTGATATTCCTTTTTATCCTTTGCGGGGTTCTGGTTGTTTTAAGCCCCTGGATCATCAACTTGGTGGCCCCGGGATTTTCAGAAGAGAAGAAGCAGCTGACAGTTTCTCTGACCAGGATCATGTTTTTAAGCCCTTTCTTTTTCGGGCTTTCCAATATCTTTTCCGGAATGGTCCAGTATTTCAATAAGTTCCTGGTCTATTCCATCGTACCTGTTTTATATAACCTGGGCATCATCTTCGGCATTTTGTTTTTAGTACCCAGATTCGGATTATACGGCCTGGCTTACGGCGTGATTCTGGGAGCTTTTCTCTACTGGATAGTCCAGATACCTGCTGCCCGGGGTTCAGGCTACAGGTATTCTTCTTTCTTTGATTTCAAGCAGTCAGAGATGCTTAAAGTATTTAAGCTCATGGTACCCAGGACTCTGGGAGCAGCCGCTTACCACATCAATCTGATAGCCATCACTGCCATTGCCTCCACTCTGACAGCAGGCTCTATTGCCATATTCAATTTTTCCAACAATATCCAGTATTTTCCGGTTGGTTTATTCGGAACCTCCTTTGCCATTGCAGCTTTTCCTGCTTTATCCCAGGCCTGGGCTGAGCGCTCAAAGGAAAAGTTTCTGACTGCCTTTTCCTCCACTTTCAGGCAGATATTGTTCCTGATTGTTCCTGTTTCCTTTCTGATGTTTGTTTTCAGAGCCCAGATAGTGAGGCTGTTTCTGGGTACGGGCAATTTCGGCTGGCTGGAAACCAGGCTTACAGCAGCTTCTTTGGGAATATTCTGCTTCGGCATCCTGGCTTCCGCCTTCATTCCCTTTCTGGCCCGGGTTTTCTATTCTTTGCAGAACACCAGGACCCCGGTGGCTATAAGCCTGGTTTCAATACTTATCAATCTGGGGCTCTGTTTTCTGTTTACTTTTTTACTGGGTTTTGATAATCCTTTCCAGGAGTTTATAGCCAGGATTCTTAAGCTCCAGGATATGGGCAATATCTCTGTTGTGGGCCTGCCTTTGGCTTTGTCGTTTTCTTCTGTCTTCCAGTTTGTTTTGCTTTTGGCGTTTCTTAAAAAGCAGATTTCGGACATAAAGCTCAGGGAGATTGCCGGCTCTCTGAAAAAGATTCTTTTTGCCAGCCTGCTCATGGCCCTGGCAGGATATTTCTCCCTGTATCTGGTTTCTCTTATGGTAAGAACGGACACCTTCTTCGGGCTTCTCTTCCAGTCAGGGGTTTCTGTGGCTGCTGCTCTTCTGGTGTTCATCCTGGCCATTTATTCTTTGGGCTCGGACGAGCTTCAGACCATCAAAGCAGCCCTTCTTAACAGGTTCAAAAGATAATGGAAAAGATACGCAACTTCTCAATCATCTCCCATATTGACCACGGCAAATCAACCCTGGCTGACAGGTTTTTGGAAATTACGGGCACTGTTCCCAAGGAAAAGATGAGGGAACAGTTTCTGGACGGCATGGATTTGGAAAGGGAAAAGGGGATTACCATCAAGATGACCCCGGTCAGGATGCAGTACCAGGGATATCTCCTGAATCTGATTGACACTCCGGGACACGTTGATTTCAATTACGAGGTTTCCCGTTCCATGGCAGCGGTGGAAGGGGCTGTTTTATTGGTTGATGCTTCTAAGGGAATACAGGCCCAGACCATTTCCAACCTGGAACTGGCCAGAAAGCAGGGCCTTAAAATCATTCCTGCAGTCAATAAAATAGATTTGCCCCAGGCCAGGGTGGAGGAAACGGTCAAAGAGCTGGCCGACCTGCTCAATGTTTCCCAGGATGAGGTTTTCCTCATTTCAGCCAAAAAGGGGACCAATGTTGAAAAGCTTTTGGAGGCCGTGATTGAAAAGGTTCCTGCTCCTAAGACCGAGGAATCCCAGCCCTTCAGAGCTTTGATTTTTGATTCTACCTACGATTCCTACAAAGGAGTGATTGCTTATATCAGGGCAATCGAGGGGGTTGTTAAGTTTAATGACAGGATTAAGCTGCTTCAGGCCAAGGCAGAAGGAGAGGTCAGGGAGATAGGGTATCTTAATCCAGAGCCCAATCCTGTTAAAGAGCTCAGGTCAGGAGAGATAGGGTATCTGGCCACGGGAATCAAGGAGCCCGGCCAGGTCAGAGTGGGAGACACCATTGCTTTGATTCAGGATTTGAAAGACAGGCCGACAGAGCCCCTGGCAGGATACAAAGAGCCCAAGCCCATGGTGTTTTTAAGCATTTATCCCGAGGATTCAGATGCTTTTGAAACGCTCAGGGACGGGTTGGAAAAGCTGAAACTCAATGACGCTGCTTTGAGTTTTTCTCCTGAGTCCAAGGAAGGGCTGGGCAGGGGATTCCAGTGCGGGTTTTTGGGGTTGCTTCATGCTGAAATCATCAGCGAAAGGCTGAAAAGGGAATTCGGCCTGGATTTGGTGCTTTCCACGCCCTCGGTAATCTACAAGGTTTTGGGTTCTGACGGAAAGGAGTTTTTCGTGCGCACGCCTTCGGAATGGCCTGATTCAGGCAGGATTAATCAGGTTCAGGAACTCTGGACCAGGCTCCAGATTCTGACTCCCTCCGAATTTTTGGGCCAGGTTCTGGAACTTCTGGACAGTGTTGAATCAAAGTATCTGGAGACCCAGTATCTGGGCACTGAGAAGACGGAACTGGTATATGAGGTTCCTCTAAGGGAGATTATTAATAAAAACTTCTACGACAAGCTGAAAGGCATTTCCAAGGGCTTTGCTTCAATGAATTATGAAATCATTGACTGGAGGACAGGGGATTTTGCTAAACTTGACATCCTGGTTTTAGGCAGGAAAGAGGAGGCTTTGTCCAAGATAGTTTCCCAGAGGGAAGCCATATTCGAAGGCAGGAAGATAGTGGAAAAGCTCAAGGAAACCCTGCCTCCCCAACTCTATGCCGTGCCCTTGCAGGCTTCTGTGGGGGGTAAGATTATTGCCAGGGAAACGGTCAAAGCCCTGAGAAGGGACGTGATAGCTCCCCTTTACGGAGGGGATTACACCAGGAAGAAAAAGCTTCTGGAAAAGCAGAAGAAAGGCAAGAAGAAATTAAAAGACCGGGGCAAGATACACATTCCCACCCAGGTCTTTCTGGAGATGTTTCGGAGGTAGTTGATTTTAAGGCCCGAACTGGTATATTATCGGAACAGAGGGGCTATCAAAAGGAAAACAGTGCTCAGAGCCACCAAAGAGACCAGTATTATCCAGATGGTTTTGAACAGTTTCTGAGAATTTGATTTCATACCCATATGATACCAAAAAAGGGAAGAATTAAAAAGAATTGGGAGTCTGCTTTTTTCCCTGTTTTCCTGTCTTTGCTCTTTTTCGGAATTCTGGGCTTTCTCATAGCTTCCAACTTCAACATCAACAGGAGGAGGAGCGAGATGCTCAGCCAGATAGATTCTTTGAAGAAACAGCTCCAGACTTTGGAGGACCAGAATGCCAAGCTTCAGGGAGGAATTATCGAGGTTACTACTGATACTTACCAGGAGGAGAAGCTGAGGGAGCAGGGGTATCAGAAGCAAGGGGAGCAGAACGTGGTGGTTTTGCCTGTTCAGGAGAGCACCAGCACTTCCAAGAAAACAGAGAGGAATATTTTTCAGAAGATATTTGATTTTTTCAGGCCCTAATGCGGGGTTAGTTAATCGGCTTAACGTAACCTTCCCAAGGTTAAGAGACGGGTTCGACTCCCGTATCCCGCTCGCCAGCATAGCTCAGCGGTAGAGCAACTCTTTCGTAAAGAGGAGGCCGGGGGTTCAAATCCCTCTGCTGGCTCTTTTTAGAAATCTTCTTCTTTGTGGTTAATTTTGATGCGGCTATACGGCCTTCTTTTCTTTTGCTGTTGGTGTATAATTAGGCAATATGCAGGAAAAACAGTTTAAAAAAGAAAGCAGGGAGGAAAGCAGGGAGCATCTGATAGAGAATATTTTTCAGGAGCAGAAATGGGAGCAGGTCAAGGAAGCGCCCGAAGAAGAAAGGGCGGATATAGAGGGTGTCAGGAAGAAGATAGCCGAGGCTGAAGAGGGAGGCGCTGAAACAATGAAGCAGGAAAAGGAGGCGCTGGATTCGGAGCAGACCCAGGAAGGCAAAATCAGGAGGCTTTTGGATTTGGCTTCCGAAAAGGGGCTGTTTTTCGCCATTGACGTGGCCAAGAAAATGAACGACCACTATACTCTGGACGTGCTTCACGACCTTTTGATAAAAGAGGGGTTATATAAGAAGTTCAGAAAGTAATATGTCTTTGGAAGCATATTTAACATTAATCTTTTCCCTGGTTTTATTAGTGGGGACTTTTTATTTTCTTTTCGGCAGGAAAAAAGAAAAGCAGGAGGTTTTGAAAAGCTTTGATTCAATACTCTTCCTGGTGATGATGCCCAAGTATGAGACCAAGAAAGAGGAGGCCGGGCGCAAGGACGAGAAAGTCCTGATAGGCCAGATGGAGCAGATTTACACTAATTTTCTTGATCTTTCCGGTTCTCCTAAAATCACCTTTGAAATGGCTTCCAGGCTGGGGGGTACGGATATTTCTTTTTATGTCGCGGTGCCCAAGCTGCTGGCCGGGGCTTTTGAAAAATATGTCCAGGGGGTATATCCCGGGGCCCTGATAGAAAAGGTGCCCCAGGATTACACTATTTTTGAGCCCTCCGGATTTACCGCTGCTTCGCACCTGAGGCTTAAAGAAACCTCTTTTCTGCCCATCAGCACTTACAAAAACCTGGAAAAAGACCCGCTGTCTTCTTTAACCAATGCTTTGAGCAAGATAGCCGAGGATGAGGGAGCGGCCATTCAGGTAATTATCAGGCCTTTTGCCAGGCAGAAAAAATGGAAGAAGATCGGGCTCAAGGCCCTGTCTAAAATGAAGGAAGGAAAGCATTTTTCTGATTCAATCAGGGAGGCTTCCAGGTCCTGGCTGTCAGAATTTCTGGCTGATTTCTGGGATCTGATGGTGGGCGCCAAGACAAAAGAAAAGAAGCAGGAGCGCTGGGAAGAGGTCAAGGCCAAGGGTCCCGCAGTGGGGGAAGATACCATCAAGGCCATACAATCAAAGATTCAAAAAAGCGTTTTTGAGGTTAATGTCAGGCTGGTGGCTTCAGCCCAGAATCAGGCCAGGGCTGATGAGATTTTAAGCCATCTGGAAAGCGCTTTCGGCCAGTTCTCGCTCCTTTCTTTCAACGGATTTGAGGAGTCCAAAGCCCAAAAAGGCACTCTCCAGAAGCTGGCTTTTGATTTCAGCTACAGGAATTTCAATCCCGGGAGGGCCATGATACTTAATCTGGAGGAGCTGGCCAGCATATACCATTTTCCTTTTGCCAGCACTGAAACGCCCTACCTTAAAACAGCCAAGAGTTCCGCTGCCCCTCCCCCCGCTGATTTGCCGGAAAAGGGCCTGAATTTGATAGGCAAGGTTTTGTACAGGGGAGAGCAGAAAGACGTTTATTTCGCTTCCAGGAACGACAGGAGAAGGCATTTCTATCTCATAGGGCAGACCGGCACAGGTAAGACCTCGCTTTTAAGGGAGATGATCAGGCAGGATATTTTGAACGGGGAAGGAGTGGGGGTGATAGACCCCCACGGAGAGCTTGTTAATGATATCCTGGCTCAGATGCCCAAGGAAAGGGTTGAAGACGTGGTTCTTTTCGAGCCCTTTGATACGGAAAGGCCCATGGGCCTGAACATGCTGGAATACGACACTCCGGAGCAGAAGGACTTTGCGGTCCAGGAAATGATATCGATATTCTACAAGCTCTTCCCGCCGGAAATCATAGGTCCCATGTTCGAGCACTACATGAGGAACGCCATGCTGGCCATCATGGCTGACAGGGCAAATCCCGGAACCCTGGTGGAAATACCCAGGATGTTCACTGACAATGATTTTCTGAGCGAGAGGCTTTCCAGGGTTTCTGACCCCATTGTCAGGAATTTCTGGCTCAAGGAATGGCAGCAGACCACGGGTTCTACGCGTTCCGACATGCTGGGCTACGTTGTTTCCAAGGTGGGCAGGTTCATAGAGAACGAAATGATGAGGAATATCATAGGGCAGTCCCGCTCGGGGTTTGATTTGTCCGAGATTATGGATAACAAGAAGATTTTTTTAGCCAATTTGTCCAAGGGCCTGACAGGAGAAGTCAACAGTTCTCTGCTCGGCCTGATACTGGTTTCCAAGATGCAGATGGCTGCCATGAGGAGGGCCAGGATTCCGGAGGAGGAAAGGAAGGATTTCTACCTCTACATAGACGAGTTCCAGAATTTCACCACTGATTCCATAGCCACCATACTTTCCGAGGCCAGGAAATACAGGCTCAATCTGATAATTGCCCATCAGTACATGCCCCAGCTCAAGCCCGAAATCAGGAATGCCGTTTTGGGCAATGTGGGCTCCATGGGCGCTTTCAGGATAGGGGCGGAGGATGCGGAGCTTTTGGAAAAGCAGTTTTCTCCGGAATTCACCAGGTTCGACCTGATAAACCTTGATAATTTCAATTTAATCATTAAAATGATGGT
>Ga0233423_10000671_pt1 | contig 17551 bp, 18 predicted proteins | sample Watercolumn_Mata_FD_180713 | JGI IMG/M metagenome (GOLD analysis project Ga0233423, IMG submission 180713) | Freshwater microbial communities from Lake Matano, South Sulawesi, Indonesia - Watercolumn_Matano_2014_112_MG | ecosystem: Environmental > Aquatic > Freshwater > Lake | place: Indonesia...
CGCAAAAGTTCGGCCAGAGCACCCGGCACATCCTCCAGCTCTACGGAAAACCGCAGGATACGCCCCGTCCGGAATAATCCCTGGTACAGAATTCTTCCCAGCATGTGGCTGTCCACATTGCCGCCACTGACGACCAACACCACCGGCTGTCCAGGCCGACAGCGACATTGATTACCCACCAGGGCTGCCAGGGGCACCGCACCGGCCCCTTCCGCCAGCACCTTCTTCCGCTCCAGCAGTCCCAACATCGCCGCGGCAATCTGTTCTTCCTCCACGGTCACGATGTCATCTACCAGACGCTCTATCACGGGAAATGTCAGTTCCCCCACCTGTCCGACACTTATCCCGTCTGCCAGAGATTTCCCGGCGGAAACGCTCACGGGCTTTCCCAAGCGGCGTGCCGATACGGCCGAGGCGCATGCAGCCGCCTGTACGCCGACGATTTTCGCTTTTTCCCGAAGTGATTTAACCGCCGTGGCAATTCCGGCGACGAGCCCGCCGCCGCCAATGGGAACAAGAACGGTATCCACGCCGGGCAATTCCGAAATAATCTCAAGACCAATCGTCCCCTGACCGGCGATGACATCCGAGTCATCAAAGGGATGTATGAAGGTGCGGCCCTCCCCCTCGAGCCTGCGGGCGTGAGAGAGGCTCTCCGTCAGGCTCCTGCCGTGTAACACCACCTGTGCGCCATAGGACCTGGCAGCCACTTGCTTGCCGATGGAGGCCCATTCCGGCATGACAACCGTGGCGGGAATCCCCATGAGGTGGGCTGCATGGGCCACCCCCTGGGCGTGATTTCCCGCCGAGGCGGCGACAACACCGCCGCCGCCGATGCGATCCCGGATGTTAGACAGCTTGTAGTATGCACCGCGGAACTTGAATGAACCCGTCTTCTGCAGATTTTCCAACTTCAGGTAGACGGGCGCGCCACTCTTTTCGCTGAAGTACGTGGAGTATACCAGCGGTGTGTTAATCGCCACACCTTCCAATACCTCAGCGGCTCTCTTGATTGACTCCAATTGTACCATATCCACACTTAAAGCTTGACGGACAAGCCCCTGTGTCGCAGATATTCCTTTACCTGCCTGATGGTAAGCATGCGAAAATGAAACACCGACGCGGCGAGCAAGATCGTGGCGCCACCTCTCACAACACCCTCGTAAAAATGTTCCAGTGTTCCTGCGCCCCCGGAAGCCACCACCGGTACATTCACGACGTCGGAAACGGCTTTAGTGAATTCAAGGTCATAACCGGCTAAGGTTCCGTCCCCATCCATACTCGTCGGCAGGATCACCCCCGCCCCCAATTCCTGGCACTGTCTTGCCCAGGCGATGGCGTCCTTTCCCACCGGGGTAGTTCCCCCTGAAACGACCAGTTCAAAACCGGAGGGCATTTCCCTGTTTCTCCGGGCATCAATGGCCACGGTGATCGTTCCGGTCCCGAATTCCTTCACCGCCTTCCTCAACATATCGGGATCTCTCACGGCCGCACTGTTCATGGACACTTTATGTGCACCGGCCTTCACAACCATCTCAATGTCCTCCAGTGTACCGATCCCTCCCCCCACGGTCAGGGGAATATCGATGACGGAGGAGACCTGCCGCACCCATTCCAGCCGGGTTTTTCTGTTCTCCAAAGTCGCCGCGATGTCCAGCATGGCAAGCTCGTCCGCCCCTTCTTTCTGGTAGAACCGGGCGTTTTCCACGGGATCACCCGCATCCCTGAGGTTTACAAAGTGAACGCCCTTGACGACCCGCCCGTCTTTCATATCAAGACACGGCATAATGTGAATCACATCCATTGGTTATCCTTTCTCTGTAGATCGTTAATAAAAGATATCTTGCCTGGTTTCATATCACCATATATAGTGCCATGCAATACCGTTTTCGCGAGGATATATGAACCGCAGGAAGTTTCTTAAAGCAACTCTCATTTCAGGAATAGCCATCTCCTCTCCGGAGATTCTGTTCCCCCTCATCACGCCTGCAAATGCGGCGGTAAAATCCGATCTGGCCGTTGCCCGTGGGACTTCGCCGGCCAGAATAACCCGGGCCGCCATTGACGGATTGGGGGGGATCAGGAGATTCGTCTCCAGGGGCGATGTTGTTGTCGTCAAACCGAATATCGGCTGGGACAGGACTCCCGAATACGCCGCGAATACCAATCCGGAGGTAGTCGCAACTGTCGTCAGGCTTTGCTACGAAGCGGGAGCGAAGAAGGTCAAGGTATTCGACAATACCGTGAGTAACGCGAAGCGCTGTTATAAACAGAGCGGGATCGCCGACGCCGTATCGGCGGTGGGAGGTCTCGTGAGCTTTATCGACGACAGGAAATTCCGGGATATGAAACTGTCCGGCTACGCCCTCAGATCATGGCCCCTTTATACGGAGGTATTCGAGGCGGACAAGATAATAAACGTGCCCATCGCGAAAACCCACGGACTGACCACCCTCACCCTGGGCATGAAAAACTGGATGGGAATCATGGGAGGCTGGCGCGGAAGAATTCATCAAAAGATCGACGGCAGTCTCGTGGATGTTTCCATGGCCGTCACACCGGTCCTCGTCGTCCTGGATGCAGTAAGGATACTGACTGCGAATGGTCCCCAGGGAGGGGATCTCTCGGATGTAAAACTCCTCAATACCGTAGTTGCGGGAACGGATCAGGTCGCCGTCGATGCCTACGGGGCAACCCTCTTCGGTATGAGGGGAAGCGATCTCGCTTACGTCAGGATGGGCTCCGAGGCCGGTCTCGGCACGATGGAACTGTCGAAACTGAAGATCAAGAGAATCACCGCATGACCCAGTCCCTCGACGGGAGAGATCCAGAACAATTTACTGCATAGATTCATGATTAAAAAACTCCGCATCGCGACCCAGGGGCTTTTTCTGCTCACCTTTCTCTGGCTCTTTCTCCAGACGGAATCGAAGGGGGCCAACGAATTAGGCTATCCCGTGAAGATCTTTTTAGACGCGGATCCCCTTCTCTTTCTCACGACGAGCCTTGCCACCTGGTCTCTGGACAAGTTCCCCTATCTCGCGCTCATCGTGGTGGTCGCAACGGCGATACTGGGGAGGGTTTTCTGCGGCTGGGTCTGCCCCCTGGGAACCCTCAATAACATGGCAGGTTTGCTTACGCGATGGCGCTGGAAAACCGCTCCTCTGAACTGGTACCGGGTCAAATACTCCATCCTGATCTTTCTCCTCATCTCATCTCTCTTCACTCTTCAGTTAACAGGAATCGTGGATCCCCTCTCTCTCCTGATCAGGTCCCTCTCCGTCACCGTGTACCCCATGTTCAGTTATGCCACGGGTGCTGCCTTCGATACCGTATATAGTACAGACATCCCTGTCGTCGTCAGTATCTCCGAATTCATTTACACCATCCTGAAAAAGACAGTTCTCCCCTTCCAGCAGCCCTTCTTCGTTCAGGGTGTGTTGATAGGCATTCTGTTTTTTCTCATCCTGGGAGCCAACCTTGTAGAACGGCGTTTCTGGTGCAAGTTCCTCTGCCCTTTAGGCGCCCTCCTGGGGCTCCTGTCACGGTATGCTTTCCTGAAAAGATCCGTAAGTGAGGGCTGCGACTCATGCGGGGCATGTACCGCATCCTGTCAGGGTGGAGCTGCCCCCGACCGACGGGAGGAATGGAAGAATACGGAGTGTTTTATCTGCGGAAACTGTGACGACATCTGCCCCCGCAATGCCGTCAGTTTCGGATTTTCCCTGAAGAAGCCCGGGGCTTCTCTCGACCTGGGGAAGAGGTATGTCGCCGGTTCGATTCTCTCCGGGATTGTCGCCGTTCCCCTGTTGAGGATTTCTCCCCTCATGAAACCGGCGTACGCAAATCCGCTTCTGATCAGACCTCCCGGATCGGTCGATGAGAAGGCATTTCTCCAAAAATGCGTCAAGTGCGGCGAGTGCATGAAGGTCTGCATCACCAACGGGCTCCAGCCGACATTTCTGGAAGCCGGTCTCGAAGGGATATGGTCTCCCGTTCTCATCCCGCGCATCGGTTACTGCGAGTACCGCTGTACCCTGTGCGGTCAGGTCTGTCCCACGGAAGCCATTCAGAAACTCGATCTTGCAGAAAAGGAGAAAGTGAGGATAGGATCGGCCATGGTTGACAAAGGGCGGTGCCTGCCGTACGCCCACGCCACACCGTGCATCGTCTGCGAAGAGGTCTGTCCGACCCCGAAGAAGGCAATCTGGCTCGAGACGGTGACGGTAAAAGACAGGGAGGGGAAAGAGATCATTGTCAAGCAACCGAAGGTCGACCTCACGCTCTGCATCGGCTGCGGCATCTGTGAGGCAAAGTGCCCCGTCATCGGACAGCCTGCAATCTATGTAACCAGCGTGGGAGAATCAAGGTCAAAGGAGAAACAGCTCTTACTGCCGTAGCCGGGATCGTCTCAAACATTATAGTGATCCTTCAGGAAAGAGGAGAGGATGCCATGAAGCAAGAGAAGCAATATAAGGGGATGAACAGGAGAGAGTTTTTAATGGCAGGTCTGGCGGGAACCACATCGGCACTGCTGGAATTAAACGGCATTGCCGGCGCCGCGCAGGAAGGCTTTGTGTTTCCCGCACCCGTCTACAGGACGCTGGGAAGAACGGGGTTGAAGATCACGGTGGTGAGCTTCGGCGCGATGCTGACACCTGAGCCGGAGGTAATGAGGGTCGCCTTTGAGCACGGCATCAACTATGTCGATACGGCCCGGCGTTACATGGGCGGCAGGAACGAGGAAATCGTTGCCCGGGCACTGAAAGGTATGCGCCATAAGGTGTATGTGGCAACGAAGATACGCCCCTCATCGAGGTCAAAAGAGGACGTATTCAAGGATGTTGAGACAAGCCTCACAGCGCTTGAAACAGATTATGTCGATGTCATCCAGCTCCATAATCTCAGCGGCAGGGAACGGGTATTCATCCCGGAAACCCGGGAGGCTCTTCTCAGACTGAGAGAGCAGGGGAAGGTGCGTTTCTTCGGAGTGACCACGCACACGAATCAAGCGGTGGTCCTCCACGCTATCGTGGATGATGAGGAAAAGTTCTTCGACATGGCCTTGGTGGCATACAACTTCAAGAGCGGTACGGATGTAAGAGAAGCCATTGCAAGGGCCGCCAGCGTGAAAATCGGCATTATTGCGATGAAGACACAGGCAGGAGGGTACAGCACCGATGCACTGGGTCCGATCAGTCCTCATCAGGCAGCCCTGAAATGGGTGTTGCAGGATACTCACGTCACCGCCGCGATCCCGGGGATGCGTGACATGGCCCACCTAAGGGAAGACATCGCGGTGATGGGAATGCCTTACGGTTTCATGGACGAGCTTATTCTGAGAGGATACGCATCGGCGGTACGAACCTACTATTGCCACCTCTGTGGTAAATGTGAAACGACATGTCCGAAAGGCGTAGCGATCAGCACGATCAACCGCTGCGTCATGTATGCGGAGGCCTACAGGAGCACAGAACTTGCCCGGTCCACCTATGATGAGATTCCTGCGAACGTGTCCGCCTCGGCGTGCCTCGACTGCAAGGACTGTATGGCCACATGCATCCACGGAATCGACATTGCAATGAAGATGGAGCGGGCAAGAACGTTGCTGGCATAAAAATCCTTTTCTGTCTCCTCTCGCCATGAGGTTGTTTCGGAGACACTCCCATGTATCAGAGGGTATCATGCATCGATTCGGTTTCGCATCAATAGTTATCATATGTGCATGTGTGTTCACAGTGGGCGTGGCAATGACGACCCCTGCCGCAGACCGTACCATCACAAATGTTCTTCCCGCCGGCGGGTGGGCCGAAGACTGGGTCATAGAAGACAAGATCAAGCTCCACACCCGGGAAACCCTGTTCGATCACATAAACGGTGAGGCGGAACTCTACTTCCCCTACGGGTTTGAGGTTCTCGCAACGGCAACATATCATCACAAGAATAATCCGTCGCTCGCAATTGTGGCGGACGTATACATGATGGGCTCTCTATTAGACGCCTTCGGGATTTACTCCAATTACCGAAAGGCTGGTGCCGCCACGATCATGATCGGTGTTGAGGGATTCGTATCTTCGTCTCAGTTGATGTTTTATCAGGACAGGTATTTCGTGAGGCTTCAGGCTACCGGAACAATAAGTCTGGAACAAAACACATTCCTCGCGTGCGGCCAGGCTATCTCTCAAAATCTCCCGCACAACACGGGGCGCCCCCCGGAGTTAGAGATACTGAAGATACCTGGTGTCATGCCGAAGAGTGAACGCTATATCGCCCGGAGCCTCCTGGGGTATTCCTTTTTCCGCCGGGGTATCATCGCCGATGCACTCTCAGGAGACGAACGGATGCAGGTCCTTGTGATACCGGAATCTTCCCCCGAAGCCGCACGCAGGGCCTTCGACCACTACCATTCTTTCCTGAAGGCGTCCGGACAGGACGTCCATCCGACAGAGAGTGCGGATCGCATTTCTCTCACGGCAATCGATCCCCTGTACGGGGGAATTTTAGTCGAGCAGACCGGCCATTACCTCATCGGTATAATAAGGATGAAAGACCCTCCGGGGGCGAAACGAATTCTCGACGAGATCAGAAAACGGCTTCAAGGAGGCTGAGGCTTTACTCATTTCGTAGAAAGGAAAGACTGCCATGCAACTGAAAGACATCAAAAACGTATGTAATCTTGGTACGGGGACAATGGGATTCGGAACGGCCCTCACGTTTGCCCTGGCGGGTTACACCGTGCGCATGTTTGGCCGATCCGATGTGAGTATCGAACGCGGCTTTAAAAACATCCGGGCCGCACTGGAAACCTACCGTGAACACGACCTGATAAAGGAAACAGATGTTCCTGAAGTTCTCAGCAGGATTAAAGGAGTTACCACCCTGGAAGAGGCAGCGGTGGAAGCCGATTTTGTTATTGAATCAATTGCTGAAGACCTGACCATGAAACAGCAGGTATTTGCTCAAGTGGAAAAACTATGCAGTGAAAATACTATCTTAGCCACAAACACGTCAGGTCTAAGTCCGACTGCCATTGCCGGAGTACTCGAGCGAAAGGATAAATTTGTAGTTGCCCATTTCTGGAATCCCCCGTATCTCATGCCTCTTGTGGAGGTAGTGCCCGGGAAGTTCACATCACAGGAAACTGTGGACACAACCTGGAAATTAATGGAAAAAATCGGGAAGAAACCGGTGGCTCTGAAGCGCGAGGCCTTAGGTTTCATCGGCAATCGCCTGCAACTGGCTCTCTTACGAGAGGCCCTGTATATTGTTGAAGCCGGCATAGCGACCCCGAAATCCGTAGACACCACGATGAAATACAGCCTGGGACGCCGCTTATCCACCACCGGCCCGCTTGAGAGTGCCGATATGGGAGGGTTGGATATCTTTTATAATATCGCCAGTTATCTCCTGAAAGATTTATGCAACAGCCCGGAAGTGCCCCCACTGTTGAAACAGGCTGTGGCAAAAGGCTTTTTAGGGGCAAAAACGGGCTCCGGATTATATGAGTGGTCTTCCGATGAACTCGCCAAAATGAAAAAGACCCGTGAAAACATCTTAATCGAATGGCTGAAGAAGGACAGAGAAATGGAGTTTTAGTGCGCCGACCCTGTTTTACCGTTCAATCATCCTGTTCATCTTCCCCGTGACATAGCCCTCCATGTCAAGACCGACGAAGGAAAATCCGATATTCATAAGCACCGAGACAATCTCCTCTCTATGGCGGAGCGCATCCTCGGGTTTTTCTACTTCCAACAGTACTGCATCGTGGGGGAAACATCGTACCCTCACATGGCCGGGACAGATTTCTTTGAGAAACGTTTCAGCCTGCTCCACACGGGAGAGACTCTCTTTGCTCAACACGAGGCCATAGGCGAACCGGGAGCACAGGCAGGCATCGGATTGTTTGTTCCATGCGGAAAGGCCGATTCGTCTTGCATGTTCTCTGATGGCTGCCTTCGTCACTTTGTGTTCGATGAAGGGATGCCAGATCCCATCCTCATCGGCAGCCTGCATCCCCGGCCGGTAATCATCTAAATCATCGAGGTTCATGCCGTCAGCAACAGTTTCAATTCCGAAACTCCCTGCGACCTCCCTGGCCAGTCTGTCCCTCATCTTCCTGCAGAGATAGCATCTTTCGGGGGGATTCGCGGCAAAATCCGGATACTGGAGCTCATCGAAGGCAACAATCTCATGCCTGATCCCGATTTCCCGGGCAACGGCGACGGCATCCTGAATATCCGATCGCGGGACGATGGGGGAATCTACAGTAACCGCCAAGGCATTCTCTCCCAGCGCTTCATGGGCGAGAAGGGAAAGCAGCGTGCTGTCAAGCCCCCCGGAAAGCAACACCGCTACATGTTTCCTCTTCCGCAGGGCATCCTGAATCTCTTTCATAACCGGTTCTTCGCAAGAGTCCGAAGTATCCGCACCGCACCCGCGGCAGCACCAACGGTATTACCTATGTTCACCACAAGTACGCCGGGGGCGCAGGTCTGGAGCATGCCGATAAAGGCGCCGACCCCGCAGCCACCGACACCGTACCCGACCGGCGTGGGAACCGCGATAACCGGCTTGTCCGTAATCGAGGCTATCATGGTGGGGAGCGCTCCTTCCATGCCTGCAAGGACAATGAGCACATCCGCGTCCTTCACCTCACGCAGGCTCAGATAAGGCCGGTGAATTCCTGCCACTCCTGCATCGTAGCAGGAAACAACTGTTGTCCCGATTGACTCTAAGATAAGAGAGCATTCCTTCGCATAAGGAATGTCCGATGTGCCTGCCGTGATAATCCCGACCGTTCCCGGCGACTTTCCCGCAATTTTCGCACCCACCACCATGAGCCTTCCCGCCGATTCCATTGCGTTGCCCGATAACGCCCTTTTCAGCACACTTTGCCTCTCGGGACTCACATGTGACAGGAGTGCGATCTCCCCCTTTGCAAGGATTCTTTCCACGATCTGGAGGAGCTGATCTTCCGACTTTCCTTCAGCGAAGATCACCTCGGGGAAACCAAGGCGCTCATGCCGGCTTATGTCAATCATGAATTCCTCCCCACGTTCGTAAAAACATTGCCAGAGCCTCCCCTGGGCCTCATCCTCGTCTATCAATCCTTTTCTGTACAAATCAAGGATGTCTCTCATTCTCCCCCCTCTTGCCTTTTGCTCGCATACGTGCGTATCTCTTCATCGATTTCCCGTCTCAACCGGATTACGGGGATACCGTGCTTTTTCGACATATTCTGAATGTCCCGGTATTGGGCCTTGTACCTCTTCGTTCCATCGGGAAGGATAACTTCCTTCACCGACACATCGCCGTACCGGGTCCGGATCAGAAACTCATCACGGGGGAGCACCGCACGCATCACCGGAAAGTATCGCACCCCGATAGTCGTCGTGTGGGTGAAAATCGCGGAGATAATCGCCTCCAATTTTCCTGCCCCGGCCACTACCCTGAGGCCTGAACCGGGTCTCCCCCTCTTCATGATTCTCGTCTCGAGGCTCACATCGAGGGCCCCGGCTTCATACACCCCTTCAATCGCCGCTTCCCACTCTTCAGGGACCATGTCATCGACGTCGGTCTCAATAATAAATACGTGATCGCGAACGTCCGATACTTCGCACAGTATGGACCTGAAAAGGTTCGGCCAGCCGTGAAATTCCCTGTCACCGCATCCGTAGCCGGTACCTTTTATGATCACGTCGGAATGTATCGGTCCCCGGGCAAGGGCTTTGATTACCGCAGCCCCCGTAGGGGTGACAAGCTCGCCTTCCTGCCCGGTGAATCTCACCCGCATCCCCTCCAGGAGCTTGATCGTTGCCGGTGCGGGAAGCGGGATTTTCCCGTGCAGCGCTTCCATCATACCCGACCCCAGGGGTATGGATGTCGTATACACGGCATCGGCGTGAAACCATTCCACCGCCGCACTGATCCCGACGATATCCAGGATGGAATCCATCGATCCCAGTTCATGGAAATGCACCTCATCCATCTCCACCTGGTGGACGGAGGCCTCCGCTCCGGCGAGACACCCGAATATCTTCAACGCCCGTTCTTTAATATTTCCCTCGAGCTTCGATCCGGAGATAAGGGACTTAATATCCTTATACGGTCTTTGCTCATCATGCGCTCCTATAATAAAACCGAGGTCCACCGTGACGATGCCGTGAACCTTCTTGAAATCAACTCTTATATCGAACGGTCCGAGATCGAGGGCATTCAGAGAATCTTTCAAGTAATCCAGAGGGCATCCAAGATGGACAAGACTGCCCAGGATCATGTCACCACTCGCACCGCCGACGGGATCGAAAACAAGTATTTTCATCAATCACTCCTTTTGACATTCACGGCGTTTCGCATTTTTTCTCATGGACTATATCTATCACGGTAATTTCAGGTGGTGAGAGGAAACGGATGGGAGGACCCCAGGTGCCCGCTCCCCTGCTCACGTACAGCCGGGAATTATTCCGGAAAGTAAAATTTCCTTCATGAAAGGGGAAAAATAATTTCGTAATAAAACAAAACGGAAATATCTGCCCCCCGTGGGTATGTCCCGAGAGCTGCAGTTCAAACATACCGGAAGCGTCTCTTTCCACAATGGGGAGATGTTTCAGTAGTACGGTAAAATGAGCCCGGGGGAATCGAGACAGAAGCTCCCCTTCTGAAACTCCTTTGAATAAACCATACCGTATTCCCGCAGGATCATCAACACCGATGATGTTTATCAATCCGGCAACGGTTACACCTTCGCCTCTGAGCACTGTAAATCCTGAATTCCCCAGAAACTCAAGGGCCTGATCCAGACCGGCGAAGAACTCGTGATTGCCGGTGACTGCGTATTTTCCGTACTTCGGACGTATCTCCCTCAGAAGTCCCATGGCCTCATCCAGATTGTTGATCTGTCCGTCCACCAGGTCTCCCGTCGACACCAGAATATCAGGTTCTGTTTTAATTACCTCCTCGATAATCCTCCTCATGCGGTCTTCCCTCACGACGAGACCGAGATGGATGTCGGTTATCTGGACAATCCTGATCCGTCCTGTCTTCTCAGGTATCTTGGATGATCCGATTGTGATTCTCTCCGTCCTGACATCCTTCGCTTCGAAATATCCGTACACGTTCAAAACCAGAGAAAGTATCACGGGCAACATTAAGGCGTACAGGGGAGGGATGACCAGATGTGAAAGATCCCTGCGGAAGATGAATCCTCCCGCGTGTATGAAGAAATGGTAGAAATCGAAGATCAGCGAGAGAGTGATGAATAAAAAGAGCGCCCCCATCCACAGATACCCTACATAGGAGATGATTCTCGAGAGAGACTCGAATCCGTAGCGCTCCGATACCCTCACGGCAATGGGTGCAAGCAGCATAACTATCAGAAAGAAAATCAGACACAGACCGGATCCAAATCCCGGATGAAATGCCCCCCTGATCTTCGCAAAAAGATAAAGATGCAACCCTCCATAGATCAGGAAAAAAACAAGAAGAAAGAGAACCATCGCCTGCTCCTGTTGATTTCTGTGCAAGAAAATCCCCCCAGCCCCCTTTTCTCAAGGGGGGATGGGGGGATTACTCAAAACTTAACGATGAATGATAATCGTAAATTGAAGATGCTTCACCGGAGGAACGTCCTTCTCCCATGTACGGATATACTACAATGCGATCGTTGTTTGCCCCGGACTCAACGATTTAAACTGCCACATTTCCGTACCTCCGGCACCCACAAGTCCCGTGTTTGATACACGATACTCCACACTTTCCAGTTGCACAACAGCTCTGTCCGGCTCTGCGGCCAATTGCCACTGATAGCCCGTCGTCCTGTTCGATTCCAGCGCAATGATGAACTTCTGACCGGCCGCAACCTCAATGGGTTTTGATGGGTCGCTGTAGTACCGAATATCACTGACCTCGCCGGCAACCGCCTGTCCATAGAAGGAAACAATTAGAATAATAAAAAATATAATGTGTTTCATTGCTCACCTTTTACTTTTTCAATACCCGTTAACTCAACCTTTAGGAGTGCGTAATAGCTTCTTCTTGGGAGGACGATCCCCCTTCGTCGCTTTCACCTGCCTGCAGGCGTCTCTGTTCCCCAGATCACAGGCTTTTTTCAGGTTTGTGAGGGCATTTTCCCTGTCTCCGATTCCGCGATACGACTGACTCAGGGCAAAATAGATTCTTGCACGGGCAAAGGCCGGAGCATCCGGCTGAAGCTCCATGGCCCGGGTGAGGTCGGCAATCGCTTCTCTATGCTCGCCACTTTTGCTGTAAATGATCCCGCGACCCGCATATGCCTTGGCTTCATCAGGTTTAAGCTCAATGACTTTGTGAAAGTCGACAATCGCCAGATCAAACTGTCTCTTTTTCGCATACGCCATGGCCCGCTGACCATACGCCTTGTAGTTTCCGGGATCCTCTGCAATAGCCCGCGAGAAAGCCTCAATTGCCTCGTCCAGCCTGTTTGCGAGGATGCCCCGCATGCCGTCGTCAAACCGCCTGTTTGCCGTGAAGACTTTTTCCTTCTCGGAAATTCTCGCCACGATATCCTTCCTGTTCGTCTCATCCTTTGTCCCGACAAGCTGCTTCTTCAGGGCTTCTATTTCTTTCTGACTCTGCTCATAGGCATCTTTCATTTTTTTGTAATCTTCTGTAAATCCCTGCTCCCTGATCCGCTCCGCCATGATTTCCATCCTGTCGGGATGCACGACTGCTTTTATCTTCACCCAGAACTTTATTGCATCCTGAGCCACATCCCTCTTCTTATCCAGCACCGTGACCTCCATTATCCCGGAAGCCAGTACCTGCACCTCATCTTCTTCAATCTGGAAGTTCTTGACCTTGGAGTAACTTTTTACGTAAGTCCCCGCCTGCTCTACGGCAACTCTTTTCGCCTGCTCCAGGGCCTTCCCCTCCGCAATGATGGGTGTTTCACCATCCCCCATATGATAAACTCCTTCGGATATAATCTCCGAAGTCTCAGAAAAACCCGCTCCCGGGAAAAGAAGTACAAGAATAACCAACACACAAAGCGATCCACGTTTCATTGTCTTTCCCTCCTCCGTGATGAATCCAGAAAACATTGATAATATGGGACAAGTTCTCTTACCGCGGTTGAAATGACATAACACTCAGTGTCGTACTCCGAAACTTTGGCTTCTCGCAAGAATTGAGAGGAATCATAGAGTTGCGGGAAGGGAAAGTCAAGATTGAATCTGGTAGCGAGCGAATGGGTAACATTGCTATTCCTTAAAGAAAGATCGAAGATCCTCCGCAGCCTACTGCGGAGAGCTCCAATTGCCGGGCGAGAAGTATGTCGAAGACAGTGCTTGCCTCAACACGGGGAATACGCTATCGTATAACGTATTGAAAAATTGCACAATCATCGGGAGGTAGTCAAAATGGACTGGGGAATGCAAAATCGCTTGTCTCAACTTATTCAGTCCGATGGTCACTGCTTTTTCCTGCCCATAGACCACGGATACTTTCAGGGACCCACATCCTGTCTTGAGAAACCGGGAGAAACCATCAGACCCCTTCTGCCTTACTGCGACGCCCTCTTCGTGACAAGGGGAATACTGCGATCAGCCGTCGATCCCGGAAAGACGAAGCCCATTATTCTCAGAGTGTCAGGGGCTACCAGTGTGGTCGGGAAAGATCTGGCAAATGAGAGCATTACCACATCCATAGATGAGATCATCCGCCTCAACGCGACCGCCGTCGGAATCTCCATATTCGTAGGCAGTGACTACGAGCGGGAATCTCTCACGAATCTCTCCGATCTGGTGAACCAGTGTGAGACTTATGGAATCCCGGTAATGGCAGTCACCGCGGTGGGGAAAGAACTGGAGAAACGCGACGCCAGGTACCTCGCACTGGCCTCCCGTATCGCCGCCGAACTTGGAGCGCGGGTAGTCAAAACCTACTGGTGCAAAGACTTCGACAAAGTCGTCATCGGTTGTCCTGTGCCGGTAGTCATGGCGGGGGGGCCAAAATGTGAGACGGAACTGGAGGTCATGGAGTTTGTCCACGACGGCATGCAAAAAGGTGCTGCGGGAATCAACCTGGGAAGGAATGTATGGCAGAATCCCCATCCCGTTGCCATGATGAGGGCGCTCCGGGCGATTATCCATGAAAACCATACCGCAAAAGAGGCGTGGGATATGTTCAATAGCCTGAAAAGTAAGGAGAAGTCATAGATTTCCCAGTCACCCCATAAAAGAACCACATCCCCATGTCACAGGAGGCGGTACAGGAATGTACCGCTTATCCATATGGTAAATTTCTCCAGTCTCTCCCTTCAGGGGAAAAGGGGGGTAAGCGGGAAATACATGTTATTTTCCTGACAGCGGAGTCTTCCCTTCGAGGAGCGTTTAGGAATCACAGTGAGGTGATTATACCTGATGCGTGTTGCGATGTATTATAACAACAGGGATGTAAGGCTTGAAGAGATGCCTGTACCCGCGATCGGTTCCGGCGAGATCCTGGTAAAGGTGATGGCGAGCGGCATCTGCGGCAGCGACGTCATGGAATGGTACCGGGTCAAGAAGGCACCGCTGATACTGGGGCATGAGATCGCAGGAAAAATCGTGGAAACCGGAGAAGGAGTCACACGCTATAAGGTCGGAGAGCGAGTATTCGTTTCCCACCATGTTCCCTGCAACACCTGCCACTACTGTCTGAGAGGCTATCATACCGCCTGCGAGACACTCCACACGACGAACTATTATCCCGGCGGCTTGGCCGAGTATGTACGGGTCCCATCCCTCAATGTGGATCGAGGGGTGTTCCATCTTCCCGATGGCATGACCTATGAGGAGGGCGCATTCATCGAACCTCTTGCCTGTGTCGTCCGCGGTCAGAGAATCGCGAATCTCCAGCCCGGCCAGTCCGTCCTCATTCTGGGAAGCGGCATCTCCGGCATTCTCCACCTGCTCCTCGCCCGAACTCTCGGCGCCGGTCATATCATGGCAACAGACATCAGCGAATTCCGGCTTCGCATGGCGAGGCAGCTCGGGGCTGATGGAGTCATCCCCGCGGGAGAGGACGTCCCGGCAATGGTGCGGGAGATGAACAACGGCAGACTCGCCGACCTCGTCGTCGTGTGCACCGGGGCTCTATCCGCCTTCAGGCAGGCACTGCAGTCCGTCGACCGGGGCGGAACCGTGCTCTGTTTCGCCACCACCGAACCCGGCATGGATCTCCCCATTCCGGTTAACGACTTCTGGCGGAATGAAATCAGATTGATGCCCTCATACGGAAACAGTCCCCTGGACGCATCAGTGGCAATAGAACTCCTCAGACATAAGAGGATCTCTGTCGAAAAGATGATCACCCACAGGCTCCCCCTGGAAAAGGCGGAGCTCGGTTTTCAGCTCGTTGCCGAGGGAGGGGATTCCCTCAAGGTGATCATCACACCGCACGGCCCGTGTTGATGTAGTTTGCGCTTGACATTATATTTCATTCCTGAGACTACGACTTTTACGGGGATACGTCAAAAGAAGGTATCAGAGAAGATCGGGCAAGAATTAATCTGAACAATACGGGATACTTTGCCCGGGGTAAAGGCACCTACCACGGCTGGGACCTTTTTCTCTCCTTCTATCACGGTCCGAACCCTTACTACGTGATGAGAGAAGAAACAGAGGGAGGAAAGAAGGTTCGCATCAAAGAAACGGTGAAGGTGGGAAACTACGCGGCGGGTTTTTCCACAACTTACAAGAAATGGGAATTTCACGGTGAAGCCCTTTACAACTTCAGTTATGACGGAAAAGACGACAATTATGTGAGCTACCTTGGCGGTGCTACCTATACGATCGATGAACTTGCCAAAAAAATATGGCTTGAACAGATAGACCTGACGGTCGAGTACGGAGGAGAAATCATTACCAGGGAACAGGACGCTCCCAACTATACCCAGAGTTCACGAAAAACGAGACTGGGGAAAAATGACCTCTATTGCCGCGCCAACTTCAAATACAATGAAGACTTGAGTGTGGAATATGTCTCGAACTTCGAGCTCGAAGAAAACGAGAGCGGCCGTTATCAAAAAGTCCAGAGCAAGTATCGCCTGAGGGACGGCCTGATCTGGAAGGTCGCCGTCGAATTCTTCAACGGATCCGACAACAGTTACTATGGACGCTGGTACCGCAATGACCGGATACTGACGGAAATTGAGTACAGCTTCTGATGAAGCCGGCTTCAGTATATCCGTTCGCGGCATCCCGCCGCTAAAATACTTCCCAGTTCACGGCATCGGGCAAGGTCTTCCTCTGTTACCGTTCCCCTGGAAATCACCGGGTCATACACCTTCTTGAATTTGTAACCCTGGGCAATCCTCTCAACGCTTCTTAACGCCCCCTCGCCGTCGTTTCCTGCACTGATAAAGACAACATAGGGCTTGCGAAACACCTTCTCCTGGGCCGGGTAATACGTCCTGTCAAAAAAATCCTTTACCATTCCCGACATGTAGCCGAAATTTTCCGGCGTGCCTATCGCGATACCGTCCGCATCCAGAAGATCACCCAGGCTGGCATCCTGTGCCCTCACCAGGAGAACTTCCGTATCAGCGATACCACGCGCACCATCCGCAACGGCCCGGGCCATCTTCTCCGTATTTCCGGACTGAGAATGAAACACAATCAATATCTTCGTCATGGTACGGGTGAATACCCCCTCCGAATTTCTTGCATGCAATTGCCTGCCAAAAAATTTTTACACTATTTTATCCACAGTACTTGACAAGAAATGTCAATTAAATACAATATAAAAATATAGGGGATGATTCCCCCAATCAATGCCCAGGAAGGAGGAAAAATATGCCAACATATGAGTATCTCTGTCAAGCATGCAAATATGAATTTACGTTGATACAGAGCTTCAGCGAACATGGGAAGGCAAAAGTAACATGTCCGAAGTGCAAGAGCAAGAAGGTCAAGCAGCTTGTTTCCATATTCACCGCCAAGACGAGTCGAAAGAGCTGATGTGCTTCTTCCAGTAAACCAGCCGAACAATGAACGGTAAAAACGTGAGATCCGTGCGTTTCGCAACCGTATGACCAGGAAGACCACATACGAGGGAAACGTATTGATAAGGGTTTTTACCAGTCAGGAGAAAAAGAGATACATCGCCATGAAAAAAAACATTATCTTAGTGATACCCCTGATTCTTTTCATCTTGTCATACACTCTGGAATCTTATGCATTCCGGTGCGGGGAAACCCTCGTCAGTGTAGGAGACAGCAAAGTAAAGGTCCTCCAGGAATGCGGCAAGCCCACATCCAAGGAAAAAGTGGGAACAAAAAAAGTAAGGCGATACAGAAAAGGTGATCATTACAACCGGGAGAGGCACTCATCACAACAGCGCTCATTCAAGGAAGTAACCAAGCCGGTAGAAAAATGGTACTACAACTGCGGAAAGAATGATTTCATTTCACTACTGTCCCAACGTTGCTATTTTGAGATTATATAACCTCAAGGAATAAAGTTATTTTTGCCGAAAAATGTCATTTATCGATTTGAATATTTGTTTTTCCGAATGCCATAGTCCTACATCACAT
>Ga0233423_10000672_pt1 | contig 17541 bp, 21 predicted proteins | sample Watercolumn_Mata_FD_180713 | JGI IMG/M metagenome (GOLD analysis project Ga0233423, IMG submission 180713) | Freshwater microbial communities from Lake Matano, South Sulawesi, Indonesia - Watercolumn_Matano_2014_112_MG | ecosystem: Environmental > Aquatic > Freshwater > Lake | place: Indonesia...
TATCGCAGATAGGCGATGCCCCTTCGGCTGGGTCCGGCACGACGATTTCCGAGACCTCCCAGTCGGCGTCCCTCAGCAGTGTCGCCGCTTCTTTGCCCGCCACCTCGCCTGTCCGGATGTCCATCAGCACAACAGCCCGGCGACCTGTTGTGTATTCTGACAGAACTTCGGGCAGACGGGCCAATGCACCCTTCTCGTAGATAACCCATTCCGGCTCAATGCGATGCGTCTTACCGCACTCACATTCAATCGTTTGACCATAAATGAAGTGCTTCACCTCAATTTCTTACCCTTTCCCTTTTGAACTGAACCTGGCTCAGACAAGTATAGTACAAAAGCTCACAATTGCAAAGCGCGGTATGTCGTGATATAATCAAGCTGACGGGGTATTCGTAATGCTGGATCGAATCAAACAGGCCACCGCTGGCTATCCACGTCAGTTCTGGCTACTGTTTTGGGGTATGCTGATCAGCGCTGCCGGCGGCAGCATGATCTGGCCGTTCCTGACCATCTACATGCGCCAGCGGTTGGACATCCCACTGACCACGGTGACGTTGTTGTTCACACTGAACTCGGCCGCAGGACTGGCCACCACCACCGTCGCCGGCCCGGTGGCGGACCGCTTCGGCCGCAAGGGGGTCATGGTGCTGAGCCTGGCCGCCAATTGCGCCACAATGCTGGCAATGAGCATGGCCGGCACGCTGCAACCGTGGGTCGTCCTGATGGCGATCAATGGCGCCTTCGGCCCGCTGTATCGCGTCGGGAGCAACTCCATGGTGGCAGACCTCACCGAGCCCGAACGACGGGCCAGCGCCTACGCCTTGCTGCGCATGAGCAACAACCTGGGCGTGGCGATAGTCCCCTCAGTCGGCGGGTTTGTCACCGCCACGTCCTACGCGCTGGCTTTCTACATCGCGGCCGGGTCGAGCGCCGTCTTCACCTTACTGGTGCTGTTCTTCGTGGCCGAGACCGTGCCGCAAAAGCAGGTCGCCTCCGACCAACCCCAAACCGATAGCGGCTACGGCCAGGTGCTGCGCGACCGGCCGTTCCTGGTCTTCTGTGGAATGTACTCCCTGGCCGTGATGGCCCACGTCCTACTGATGGTGCTCCTGCCGGTGTACGCCAAAGAGAACTTCGGCGTGCCGGAGAGCCAGTACGGCTTCATCATGGCCACCAACGCGGCGATGGTGGTGCTGTTCCAATACGCCACCACGCGGGTCACCGAGCGCTACCACCATCTGCCAGTGCTGGCGGTCGGGTCACTGTTCCTCGCCCTGGGCACCGGCAGCGTGGCGTTGGGGTGGAACTTCCCGACCTTCCTGGCCAGCATGGTCCTCCTCACCATCGGCGAAATGATCGTGATCCCAACGTCCACGGCGCTGACCGCCAACCTTGCGCCACCGACCATGCGGGGCCGGTATATGAGCGTCTATGGCCTGACGTGGGGGATCGGGTTCGGCATCGGACCGGTGGTCGGAGGCTTCCTGAACGACAATCTGGCACCGGTGACCATCTGGTACGGCGGCCTGGCGATGGGGCTGGCGGCCGCGTTGGGGTTTGTCCTGCTGGCACACGCGCTGCGAGAGCAAGAAGCTAAGTCTTGAGGCAGGTGTGGAAACTTGCTCTTGACGGCGATTGTGCTATAATACGTTTGGATTTCGGGACAAATTTGGGAAATCACGGGGACGAAAAATGGCGCTCTTGGACACACTCAAGCAGCGAGCGGAGGATGAGCGGCTTCCCCTGCGAGTCATCCTCAAAGAGGCTCTGCAAGTCTACACCCTGGCGGCCATCTACGGCCAGCCGGCCTCAGATCGCATCACCTTTCAGGGTGGTACTTGCTTGCGACTGGTCTACGGAGGCCCCCGCTACTCCGTGGATGTGGATTTTGTGACGACTCTGAGCACCGCCGATCTAGCCGGGCTTTTCGAACAGGTACGTCGGGAAGTCACGCGGCTGGCTCCCCTCTTCGGCGGTGAAATAACCCTGGACCTGCAAAAAGCGACCCAGGAGCTCACTCGCTGGAAAGTCTACTACCGTGCAGCCAGGCAACAGGATTCCACCTCTATCAGCCTGGAATTGGCTCCCTACCCGGCTTATACAGATCACGTAGCCATGCTTACACCACCAGCAGGCCTGCCTGCGCTGCCCCTGGTGGTGGTCCGGGCTGAGGCTGCTGAAGAGATCATGGCGGATAAGATTACCGCCATTGCCGGTCGGCGCTACGTCAAGGGGCGGGACGTGTTCGACCTGTGGTGGCTGAGAGGAAAAGGCATCGAGGTGGATCAAGACCTGGTCGAGAAAAAGCTATCCGACTACGAGGTACAGCCTGAACGGCTACGCAAGAATCTCGCCGCCATCCAGCCGGGACCAGTCCAGCGGGAGCTGGAGAATTTCTTACCGCATCGTTATCGCGTGCAACTACTTCAACAAGCTGCCCTGGAAGCAATGGTGGCTGAAGTGAAAGCTCTGCTGGAGGGCATCGCACCATGAGCAGGTACTACACGGCCGACCGCTGGATTGCGCTCCTACAGCACCTGGCGCACCAAGGCCAGGATTTTCTTACCTTGTCGGCATTGCAGCGTCTTTCCGGGCTAAGGGAAGGGACGACACGCAAGGCCATGCTGCGGCTGGAGAAAAAGGGATATGTGACCCGTGTGGGGCGGAATCTGTACGCCAATCGCCTGGGCCATCCCACCCTGGAGGAACTGGCTATGATTCTGAGCCCCCCTTGCTACATCTCGTTCGAAAGCGCCCTGGAGCGCTATGGTATCCTCTCCCAAGTCCCGCTGGTGCTCACCTGTGCCTCCACGTCACGGTCAGAACAGTGCCAGACTCCATTGGGAGAGATCCTGTTCCACCGCCTGCGTCCGGTGCTTTTCTTCGGCTACCGAATGGAAGAGAATATCCTCTGGGCCGAGCCAGAGAAAGCGCTACTGGATTGGCTTTATATACACCGCAAATGGTCCGGCGTATCACCACCCTTGGACGAACTGAACTGGGAGCCTTTAGACATTGAGCGCCTGTGGGACTGGGCTGCACACTATCCCCGCACCGTTATGGCGACCCTGGAGAGCCTCCCGGGCTCAGACAGGACAAGGCAGTAACATCCCCGTCCCCGCAAAAGGAGGCACATGACCCCACCTCGCGTCTCCGTGGAGCAACTCGAAGCCGTCATTCGCCAGATGGCCGACGCCTTCACCATCCTCGATTTCGTTGCGGCCTTTCAGGGGCAGTTCCCCGACCTCTGGCAGCAGTTGGTGGATCGGTACGGCCTCTATGGCTCCGACACCCGCTACTCCGCGCTGACCTACCTGAGCAACCGCCTCAGCAGCTACTCAAAGCGCAAGACTCTGGGTCTGCTGGAGCCCATGCCTGTGGGCTGGAAGCCGGAGGTGGGGCGATACCTGCGGCGCACCACTCCTGAGGAGCGGCAGCACTTCGGTAGTCCCTGGATCGCCGTCTATCACCAGCAGCATAAGGAGTAGAAAATGGCTTCAATTAACTTTGGACAGACCGGGCTCACCGTGTCCCGCCTATCTTTCGGCACAGCCTACCTGGGTCCGCTGAGCGATAAGCTGACGCCTGAGGCTGGCGGTGACCTGTTGGCTCATGCCTTTGAGCTTGGTGTCACCTTCTGGGACACCTCGGACGACTACGGCACTCATCCCCACGTCGCCGCCGCCCTGCGCCAGGTGCCGCGGGAGCAGGTGGTCATCGCCACCAAGACCTGCGAGCCTGAAGGAGCGGTTCAACAAGCACTACGCGAACTAGGAACCGACTACCTGGACATCATGCTCATCCACTGCGTGGGCCTGAGCTGGATTGAGCCAGCGCGGAAAGCGTTGGAGGTCCTGGTACAAGACAAAGCGCGAGGGCTGGTGCGGGCGGTAGGCTTTTCCACCCACAGCGCCGAGGTGACTCGACAAGCAGCCGAATGGCCCGAGGTAGAGGTCCTACTGGCCATCGTCAACCCGACCGGCACCTGGGACCCAAACGACCACATTGAGGATGGCACCATTGCCGACGTGCTTGGTGCTCTGGAGCGAGCTCACGCTGCCGGCAAAGGAGTCTACGCCATGAAGGTGCTGGGTTGCGGTGCCCTGGCCTCGGACCCGGCCCAGGCCATCGGCTTTGCCGCCCAACTGCCCTACGTTCACAGCCTATGCATCGGCATGCGCAGCCTGGATGAAGTGCGACGCAACCTGGCTCTGCTGGGGGGAGCGAAGCCGCCCGTGTTTGCGCTCAAGACAGAGGAAAACGCCACGAGGTGAGGGTCGTGACCAAGCGAGAGCAGGATAGTGAGGATGTTCTGCTCTCAGCCATTGTTGTGGGGCAAAGCAACGAAGTGGATGACGTTGTATGGCTCGTCCTCAATCCAGACGCTACTTCCCCAGGCAATGTCCTCGACGAACCGCTTAAAGACCCGTCTGGACGGGAAGGTAGATACGTAAATCGCCCTTACGCCCAGGGTCTCAGGACCAGCGACGAATGCTTGCAGTTGAACAAGCCGTCCTGGAGTGACAGAGCCGGAGGAGACGACCGCCTCGACGACGAGCAAAGCCTGTTCTTCCGGGCCGTAGAGGATGACGTCAGGCAAAGAGACACTTACGTCTATGGGCAGATTCAAGCGCCGCATCAAAGAGCGGTTCTGGTAGCCGATCCTGGGGGCTGTATCACCCAGGTAGACCACCTGGGGGTGTTGGAGAAGGGCCGGACCCAGCATCTCTACCACGGCCTTCTCTAGCAGATTGTGGTGTCCTGGGCTGAGAGTGTGAACCTGCCCTGGAGCCAGCATGACAGGAACATCCCGCTTGAGGTCCGGTTTCCGTCTGGGAAGCCTTCGTTCAGGGAGACGTAGGCGTGCAATCAACTCGTCACGCTTTGGTCCCAAGGGCAGCATCAGCAGGCGGGCAAAGTCCGGGTGAAGCCGATAATAGGTGTTGGGGTCGTTGGTACTCAGTTGGTGGCGGATCACCCAGCCGGCTTCCATAAGTGGACGTAGAGAGGTCTTGCGGTATGATTCGCGGGTATTCTCCGCCACAGGACGACCGATGTCTTGCCGCACGAAGTTCAAGATGTCGTGTATGCGGGCTCCATCCGCCAGACAGATGTGCCCGGCAAGCAACCCTTCGCGTGGTGCGGTATTGGAAAGAGCCAGGACACAGAAAGCTGTTTGCTCTGTGATTCGGGGAGAAGGGAGGCTTAACGCTTGCAGCAGTGCTTTGATTTCGTCAACGGTCATCAAGGTGCTCCAAAGCCCAGTGATTCTCGGCCAGAGTTTTCTGGATGAAGTGAAGTTCGTCGAGAGTGAGACCGTAGGCTTCCGCCACCTGTTCGTTCAACCGTTGCTCCAGGGGCCCACTGGCGACGGGGTCCGGTGTGTCTTGCAACCACCGGGCCAGGGCCGCAATCTGAGGCTCTCGATCACAGCGAGGGATAGGCATCAGGTTGAGTTCCGTGGCTGAGACCTGGGTGTTGCCGTTCATAGTGCGGAAAAAGAATTCGATCACGTCAGAGCAAAGGATACCCAACAGGTAGTAAAGGTCAATAGAGGGAGCATCGGGACGGGGCTGGATCACGTTCAGGTGGTTTTCCACAAAGTATCCCGTCACGTGTTCCACACAGAAGGATTCTGGGATACAGGCCACCAGACGGTGAGGTTGCTCATCGGCTGTCACCCGCTGAGCCAGCAGGCTCAACCCTTTGTTCACCAGACGGCAGGTGCGTGAGTTAACTTTCAGATACGAAGGCCGATTCTCGCCAGCGCTGCCGAAAGCGAAGCTAAATCGGCCCACGTCGGTGGCCCATACCAGGGGCAGCGTGTCGGCTTCGGGGCCGGAGCGAAGAAGAGGTTTGACCCGGTTCCACACAATGGGGCCGGTCCTGGCCGGGCAGCCGACAGCCGGGCTGGATAAGAGGGGATGATGGCTGAGGATCTTGTCCAATATCTCATAAGTACGCCGGGTATCGGCCACAAACCACACGCTGATGCCGTTCAGATTACGAACGACCTGGGCTTGGTCTACCTGGGCGGAGGATGTTTGCCGGGTCTCCAGGTCTATGACCGAACGGGCTATCGCTGTTTTGGTGGGGCACGGAGGAACCGGCTGGTGCTGCAGAGTCAGTATCATTGTGCCTTGTAAGACGTTCTCAAAGACCTTCTTACGCTCAGCGATCAAGGTGACTTCTCGCAAGGTGGCCTGTTTCTCGATGAAACGCCGCAGGTTTTTGAAGTACAACCCGGAGAGCATGGAACGAGGAACGATGTAGCCCAGGACACCACCTGGCCGGAGCATCTCCAGTCCAGCATGGAGGAAAAGGCCGTAGGCATTGGGGTGGCCGTATAGAGAAGCCCGGAAGACCTCCTTCAATTCCCCGCTCAGCCGACCGATCTTGTGATATGGCGGATTGCCTACCACGAAGTCGAACGAGTCTGTCAGGTGCAGAGGTGGCGTGTCGTAGGAAAAAAGTCGAGGAGTGCCCAGCTCTGTGGCAATAGTCCTCAGCGTGTCCAGAGAATATATCGGCAGAGCTGGTAGAGAGGTATCAGGGTGTGCATCGGCCCAGAACAGGATGGCCGGGGTCAATAATAGACTCAAATTGAAGCGAGCGTACAGACAGGCAACAGGGTCAACATCCGCGCCTACAAAGGCAGCCCGCACTCGCGGATACCACGCTTCGATAGGATCACCAGCCCGCCGCAAGGCCGCCAAGTAGACCCTGATCGCCTCTACCAGGAAGATGCCGGATCCGCAGGCAGGGTCGGCCAGTCGTCTGTCCAGAATATCGGCCTCTTCCCGATAACCTACCGCGTCCAGGATGTACTTCACGATGACGCTGGGGGTGATATACTGGCCCAGACGTTTACGCATCTCCTGAGAGACCAGGTGCAGATAATCGTGTACCTCCAGGTTCTCGGCATAATAGGTGTCGAACAAGGTGCTTTCTTGCAGAAAATGCCCTGGAGGATGCCGCTCAGCCTGAGAAGTCTGGGTAGGTTCTCTCAAGAGAGAATGGCATAGGGGGACTACCTTGGAGGCGCTGAGCGATAGACCAAGTCTTCCGGCCTCCCGGTACAGGTGCGCAGCCAGCGCATCGCGCAGCTTGCCTGACATAGCCTGTTCATCAATTGCTACGTCCTGTCGCCTGGTCATCCTTCAATCCTTGCACCGCACTTCTACATCTTGGATACAATTATATCATGGCAACAAAACGAAGGCAAATAGGAGATCGAGTAAGAGGTGACCATGATCCGAGCAGCCACTGACTCAGATGGTTCTCAGGTCTATCAACTGATTGCCCAGCTCCAGCAATTCGTGGGGGTGGAGGTTGTCCAGGAAGCGGCGTTTATTCGCCAACTCAGCCAGGCATTGGCCGATCCTCGCTTTCGGGCTTTTGTGGCAGAGGAATCGGGAGCCATCCAGGGAGTGATCACAGTCTGGCTGCGGGAGAGCCTCTTCCATAGCGGACACGTAGCCCTGATAGAAGAGCTGATTGTTGACGAAAGCAGCCGGGGCCAGGGGATCGGTTCGCGGCTTGTAGACCACATGGTCGCGTATTGCGCCCAGTTGGGCTGTGCAGAGGTAGAAGTCTCCACCGAGGCAGAGAATCGGGCGGCGCGAACCTTCTACGCCAGACATGGTTTTGTTGAGCAAGGAGTACTTCTGGAACGAGAACTATGAGGGTCTTCTTGCGATTGTGAACGGGATGACCAGACCCAGACCGACCATCAGCAGCCCCAACGAATACGATGCCTACTTCCGCCAGGCACAGGAATTCGCCAAGCGCTTCGTCCGGTGCTTCGGGCTGCGCCGCACCGTTCAGTCGCCGCTGTTCCACCTCCTGCACCGAGAAAGGCAGGAGGGCGAGGAGTGGCTGGTCTTCGACGAGGAGCAGTTACAAGAGTACGCGGCACGGGGCTTCGAGGGTTTCCTGGAGTGGGACCAAGCTTTACTCAAGGCATTGGCAAGAGTTGGGCGCGTCGCCTCAAGAAGCGTTTGCGATGATCAAACACAATCGGGTTGAGACAGTTGAAGCCCAGATTCTTGCACACCTGGAGGAGAGACAGCAGTTCTTCATAGAGCGCTGGTATTCAAATGAAGCCCGGCAACGATTAAGAGGGGTCATGGAGAAGTTCTAGATGACGGGGATCACGATTCGCCAATATCATCCTGCTGATCTCGAACCTGGCCGGGCGCTATGGGTAGAGCTAACTCAACGTCATCGAGAAATCTACAATGACCCCACCATCGGCGGCGATACCCCTGGACTCTATTTCGACAAGCATCTTGCCCGTGTCGGCTCTGAGCACATCTGGGTTGCGGAACACAACGGGGAAGTCGTTGGTCTCGTCGGCCTGATCGTAAATGATCGAGAAGCAGAGGTGGAGCCTATCGTTGTGGCGGCGGCTCATCGAGACAGGGGAATCGGGCAAGATCTTCTAAGTCGTATGGTCGAGGAAGCCAAGAAGCTTGGCGTGCGCTATCTCAGTGTGAAGCCTGTTGCCCGTAATGTAGAGGCGATTTCTTTCTGTTACGACTTTGGCTTCCGGACACTTGGTGGAATTGAAATGTTCATGGAGTTGGAGGCGCAAGCGCCGGGCACTTGGAAGCCTGGTCCAAAGCTTTTTGGACATTCCTTTCAATACTGAACGTGGTCCTTGCGTATGCTGAGTGATAAATCTGCAGAAACCACCATCATCAAGCGGGAAGAGCGATTGCGGGCGTGGTTTACTCAGGAATGTGACCCCCTCCAGAAGGTCGTGGACGGTCTGGACATCGGCTGGGGCGGGGTGCAACGTTGGGCCTCGGCGCAGATGCCATCGCTCACCGAAGGGCAGCACCTCGACGTGGCCTGTGGATACGCCACGTTCCTCGCCCAACTGGGGTGGCGCTTTCCCACGACGCGGCTGGTGGGGCTCAACATAGACTTCGACGGACCGCACGCGCTGGCCCGGCCGCTGCTGGCCGAGGCGGGGGTAAAGGCTGCGCTGGTGCAGGCCGATGCCCGGCGGATGCCCTTCGCCGAGGACACGTTTGGGTCAGCGAGTTGTTTCCTGGGATTGCAGGACATCGAGATCGGGTTCGGTGAGGAGGGCGTGCGGGATGCTGTGGCAGAGACGGTGCGGGTACTTCGTTCCGGCGGGGTGTTGGTTCTGTTGGATGAGTTCCCATTCGAGCGGCTCGATGCCCTGCTGGGCGAGCTGCCGATGGCAGTGATTGACCGGGCGGAGCGAGAGCTGGATGTGCGATGGACCCGTCAGGTGGCGGAGCGGGCCATTGCGCTCTATGCCGAGGGATGGGTGGCTCAGACCCGCGTTGACGACCAGGTGGCGCAGGAGCAAACCCGCAGGGAAGTTCATGGCCGGATGGCAGCGGAGATGGAACGCCAACTGGCAACACAGGGGTATTACGTCCCTTTTGGACCAGTGCGCATGATGGTGGTGCGGAAGACCAAGTCATCCTAACTCAGAACCAAAGTCCAATCCGATGGGGGGGTCAAAGTGATGGAAACGAAAGAGACGGCAAGAGATGCGAAACGGTTTGCCCTCATTGCGCTATCGGTTTATGTTTTGTTCGAAGCAGTCACTTTTCCCCTGCACATACTCAGGCGCCGTATACCCTTCCTTGAGGGATTCCCTGCCATACCACTGGCTGTGGTGTTCTTTTCCTGGGTAGTCCCCTTGCTGATTGTTTACAAAGTTGAGAAGAAAGACAGGGCATCCTTGGGATTGACGATAGGACGGGAAAAATACCCATCCTATGCTCTGTATGCCATCATTGCCTTGATCCTACCGGCCTTTTTTACGGGGCTGGACAAGGGCTTAGTGGTCGAATTCATTGACCAAATTGTGTGGATCGGATTGCCTGAAGAGGCATTCTCCAGAGGGTACTTGATGACCAGATTGTGCAACTGGCTGGGGGATCGCAAGGGACTGTTCCTAAACGGTTTTCTATTTGGCTTGGGACATATCACATCGCTAGTCAGTCAACATGGATTCAAATATCCCCTGGATGATGCTTTCGTCGGCTTTTCCACATTCCTCGGGGGATTGATGTTTGGGTACATGTATCTGAAAGCAAAAAACATCGTGCCACCTGCACTCGTTCATGTTGCCGCGAACATGTATCTTTCTAGGATCATCGGACTCCTGGGCTGACAAGTCAAGCTGTATCTGAATCTGATTGTGTTCCGGATGTGGGCCAGGCAGCGACGTGAGGACGTTGAAAGCGCTGGCTGATCGTGTTGAGGGAGTATCGTTGTGAACAGCTTGGAGTTCCACAGGACAAGGTATGCAGAGGAGTTCGTGTTTGACGAGCTGCGCTGGTCCAGGATAAGACCCTGCTTAGAAATGATACAGGCAGAGCAGCAAAGGAAAGGGCGCAAGCTGAACGTGTTGGACGTGGGTTGCGGCGATGGAACGGTGTCGAGGCTGTTTCTCGAAGCAGGAAACCACGTCTCGGGTGTAGACATTGTCCCGGAGTTTGTGGACAGAGCCATCGAGAAGGCCATTGAAGCCAAAACGGCTGACGTGACCAAGGATGGCTTGCCCTTCTCTGAAGGCGAAATGGATGTCATCTACGCTGGCGCCTTCATCGAGCACCTGTACGATCCGGAGTTCTTCCTGCGGGAATGTCATAGGGTGCTGACTGACACCGGCATACTGATCCTCAGTACCCCGAACATCGCCAGCCTGACCAGCCGGCTGAGGATGCTCTTTGGCAAAGGACCTAAGTTCTACACATCGGCCCTGGGCTGGGAGTTCGGGGGGCACATCCGCATATTCACTTCTGGGACCCTCAAGCAGCTCTTGGAAGAGAACGGTTTTGCTGTTGAGGAGATGACGTCCAACATGGTGAGCTTTGTCCCGACCCGGTCGACCAGGCGACCCCGGTCGGTTACCCTTGGCAGACTGATGCCGGGCTTAGGAGAAGTGTTAATCGTGAAGGCCAGAAAGCGCCCACAACGATCGCGGTAGTAGCTGACAATGGTCGGTTTGCATCTCAAGTACGCTGCCAAGGATGCGGCTATGGTGGGAAAAGAGGGATGAGGAGGAGTTAAAGTGAGCGTGACTTTGGCCTGCGCCTGGCGACCTCGTGGGGAGATGCTCCGCTTTCAGGAGATATGCCCGGAATTGGAACAGGTCTATGAGGAGCTGACAAAAACACGAGGAGGTGATGTCCGATGAAGTTGAAACACAACCCATTCCCGTTGATCTTCGCCCAAGGGGATGAGGCGACAAAGCTTGCCTGCCTGGATTTCTTCGGCCTGAGCGATTCTCCGCCAGCGAAAGATTGGCTGTTGCAGCTCATCAAGCTACAGCGCTCCGATGGAGCCTTCCCAAGCTCCCTGGATCCCGAAAACTGGGGGACGCGGGAGACAGTCAGGAACACCCTTCTCTTGCTGAAGATAGGGCTGCCGCCGGAGGGAGTGAACGTACACGCTGCAGTGCAGTTCATCCTGAATCATCAGCGCCCGGATGGCGGCTGGAGCGAGAACCCCTCGCTGGTGATCCCGCCGGAAAAAGTCGAGCTGAGCAACGAGCAGGGCATAACCTGGATAACCGCCGACGTCGTGGAGCTCTTGCGCCAGGTGGGGATGGGGGAGTGCCCCGAATGTAAAGCAGCCCTGGAATGGCTCAGGGCGATGCAGAACCGGCACGGTGGCTGGTACAGCTATTCTGGAAGCATCGGCGACCAACGAGGCTCCACGGGTGACCCTGACTCTACTGCCCAGATCACCTTCTTGATGGGTGAGCTCTACGGGGAAGATGATCCGGTGTATTTAGGAGGCAGAGAGCTGTTTGAAAGGCACCTGGATGAGTGCGCTCAGGACGTGGAGAGAGGGTATCGGTTCAGATTGCGAGATGGGCAAAAAGAAGAACTCGATGGCTACACCCTGACCCATCTGCTCCTCTCCTGGTTGCTCGACCAGCCACGTCGCATCCAGAGTGGCTACGATGTGAGAGACCCCAGGGTAAAACAGATGATGGAGGCCCTTATTGAGATTCAGCGGGAGGACGGTGGCTGGCGTCCCTTCTGGTCTGAGGAGAGCTCCCCGGTCTACACCGCTCTGGCGGTCAAGGTCCTGGTTCTGAGTGGGATGCTCGCCCGCGACGATTTAGAAGCCGCTGTCAAAGCGTACGCAGTTTGAAGGAGGCGTAGCCATGGAGTTGATCACACCACAACAGACCCTTTCTGCTGCCCGACAGGCAGGGCTTGGCGATGAGGCATTGAAGCTGTCCGGCGTAGCGGTGTTGACCTTCTCGAAGGCAATAGTGGACCGCCTGGAGGAACTCTGCGCCCTGAAAGACGCAGAGTGGATCTCGGCGTTTCACCATCCGTATGCAGCGGCGCACATTGTGAAACGAGGCGAGCTCGATGAACTGGACGTTACTGCCCTGGTCCCCCCGGCTGCAGCCTGCCGCGAGCGAGAGGCAATAGTGCACGTGGGCGGAAACGCTACCTGCGAGGCCCTGTACCGGATCACACCGGAGATGACGGAGGAGTTCCGTCGTCGGGGGTGCCTGTGCATGGACAACGGTGAGGCCAACACCTTGTTTGCCGTGGCCCGTACCCTGAACATCCTGGGTGGCGTGCTCTTCCAGCCGTACATCGAACTGACGCAAGGTTGGGACCCTGCTCGGCTCCGCGACCAGCGTTACCGTGATGCCTGTCGTCTCCAGGCAGAGGTCGTGTTGGAGGCCAGTGTCCAGCTCAGGCGGCAAGGATTGCTGAGCCATCAGCGTAAACTTAAGCTCTGAGCCCCGTCCCCGGGGCGGCCCGAGGACGGGCCTTAGAGCATTAAGTTTACGGAAATGATTACTGGGCCGCGAATAGCGTTATGTAATTGTGAAGGTAGTCATCATGCCAAGATGGGGAGAGGAAGACCTCGGCGAGTTAGAGGCCATTCTGCAAAGAACAGAGGAAGAACTCAGGCCACTGCGGGGGAAGAATATTCTCGTCCTCTGCTGCGGAGCGGGCGAAGTGGCCCTGCGACTGGCAAGAAAAATGGCCAGCAGCGGGAAGGTCGTGGGGCTGGATCTGAGCGATGACCTGCTGGAGAGCGCCAGAAGACAAGCGAAAGCACAGGGTCTGGAAGGAGTTGCCCAATTCCAGAAGGCGGAAAAACAGCGCATCCCCTTTCCAGGTGGGACATTCGACGCGCTGGTGAGCGAGTTCATCGTCTACCCCGCCCCACTGATCACCGAGATCGGCCAGCCGGAGATGGCGCGGGTGTTGAAGCCCGGCGGAAAGATGATCCTGACCGACGTGATCGTCACCAAGCCCCTTGCTGAGGAGACCACAGAGGCGCTCAAGGCCATCGGCCTGGACTACCTGTGTGAGGGTACGCCAGACGACTTCAGAAGATGGATGGAAGATGCTGGCTTGGTCAACGTAGAGATCCTCGACTTCACCCCGCTGCTGAGGAAAGTTTGGGAGAGAAGGCGAGAGGGGGATGCCTCGCCCGGCCGAAAGACAGGGTATTTCACCCTGCTCGAGGACCCGGCCCTTCAGTTAGGAGAGGCCCTCTTTTACATCTACGTTCAGGGAGAAAAGGAGGCAAAGCTTTGAACGAATCAGTGTATGTGTCAAGCTTTCACTACCTGCTGCACCCGTACAACACGTCGCTGGTGACCTGCTGCGACGCCGAGGGGCAGCCCAACATCATCGCCATCGCCTGGCTGATCCCGGTGAGTGTCAGCCCACCATTGGTGGGGATGAGCATCCGCCCGACGCGGCATTCCTACGAGCTCATCCAGGCCAGCGGCGAGTTCGTGATCAACGTCGCCCCGCACGAGATCGCCCAGCAGGTGCTCTTCTGCGGACGCCACTCCGGGCGCGACGTGGACAAGTTTGCCGCCACCGGCCTGACCCCCGGACAGGCGCGGCACGTGCGCCCGCCCATCATTGAGGAGTGCATCGCCCACCTGGAGTGCCGCGTCGTGCAAGAGGTCGAGGCTGGCGACCACCATTTGGTCATCGGGGAAGTACTGGCAGCCTACACGCGGCCTGGGGTTCTCGACGACGATGGCCTGTACGACCTGAGCCGCGTTCAGCTTCTGCTCCACCTGGGCCGCAATCGCTTCACCAGCACCCTGGCCCAATCCGTAGAGCCGCCTGACAAAAAGTGGCGATGATGTCTGGACCGTCTGAAGGCAAAATCGTCATCCTCATCTCTGCCAACGTCGAATGGCAGGTGATCTGTGCGATGTTCCCCGACGTGAAGCTGCAACCGTCTCCCCTTGGGCAGTGGTTTGTGGTTGACCTGGACATCGGTGGGTGCAGCGAGCCCGTTCTGTTCTTTCACGGCGGCTGGGGCAAGATCGCAGCGGCAGCCTCGACGCAATACGTGATTGACCGGTGGTCTCCCACGCTTCTCATCAATCTTGGCACGTGCGGCGGGTTTGAGGGAGAGATCGAAAAAGGCACAATTGTCCTGGTGGAGCGGACCATCGTGTATGACATCGTCGAGCAGATGGGGGATTACGAAGCAGCGATTGCCCATTACACGACCGACCTGGATCTCTCGTGGCTTGGGGAGCGCTATCCTCAGGACGTGCGTCGCACCCTACTCGTATCTGGCGACCGGGACCTCTTTGTGGAGGACATCCCCCACTTGAAGGCTCAATTTGGAGCGGTGGCGGGGGACTGGGAGTCAGGGGCCATTGCCTACGTAGCGGCTCGCAACCACACCAGATGTCTCATCCTGCGCGGTGTTACTGACCTGGTTGGCAGCGGTGGCGGAGAAGCCTACGGAGACATCCAGGTCTTCATCGAAGGCGCCACGGAGATTCTGGGACGATTGGTACATTCCTTGCCCGAGTGGATCGCCAGGACTGGCGTGTAGCAAGGAATCACCATCGCGGAGATCGAGTTTGCTGTCTCTCAATCTGCTTGATGAGGAAAGGAGGAATCGTGAAACAGTATCGCTTCATCCAGGTGGACGTTTTCACCAACCAGCCCTTCGGCGGCAATCCGCTGGCCGTCTTCCCTGAAGCCGAAGGGCTGACTACGAAGGAGATGCAGTGCCTGGCGCGGGAGATGAACCTTTCGGAGACCACCTTCGTGCTGCCACCCCAGGCAGCGGGGGCCGATTTCAAGGTGCGTATCTTCACCCCGGCTGCGGAACTGCCCTTCGCCGGCCACCCCGTGGTCGGCACTCACTGGGTGCTGGCCCACCTGGGGCGGGTGGGGCTGCGTGAGCCGGTGACCCAGGTGCGCTTCGAGCTGGGGGTGGGCGTGCTGCCCGCCGACCTGTACGTGGCCGACGGCCAGGTGGAGCGGGTGGTGATGACCCAGGGCCGACCCACCTTCCACGCCGTGCTGGAAGACGTGACCGACCTGGCAGCCGGGCTGGGCCTGGCCCCTGAGACTATCACAGAGACGGGACTGCCAGTGCAGGTCGTCTCCACGGGGCTGCCGCAGATGATGGCGCCGGTCCATTCCCTGGCCGAGGTGCAGGCTCTGGACGCCGGCCAGCTCAACATTGCCGCCCTCAACCGGGCCTGCCGCGCCGTCGGTACTGAGTGCGTGATGGTCTTCACCTTTGAAACGGAGCGTCCCGAGGCCACAGTCCACGTGCGCATGTTCGCCCCGCTGTTGGGAGTGCCGGAGGATCCGGCCACTGGTAGCGCCAACGGAGCACTCGGCGCCTACCTGGTCCACCATCAGGCTGTACCAGTAACGAAGCCGACCACCCACATCCTCAGCGAGCAGGGCGCGGAAATGGGTCGGCCCAGCACCCTGTACGTCGAGGTGGACAGCATGGGCGACGAGATCACCGCTGTGCGGGTGGGTGGGCAGGTGGTGCTGGTGGCCGAGGGTGTGGTGCGGTTTTGAGGAGGGCAAGATGGACACAGAGAAAGCCATTGCCTATGTACAGGCCCAGGGCAACGTCGTCGAGCAGGCACGGCTGGCAGCCATCCTGTGGGATGAACCGCCGCCGGATGTGACCCTTCAGGAACTGGCCGCCCTCCAGAAACCGGATGGTGGCTTCGCCTACTGGGTGCCGGAGGTGAGCAACGTCTGCGACACCGCCTTTGTGCTCCAGTGGTTCGACGATCTGAAGATGTACCGGGGACCGGTGGTGGATCCTGCCTGCCGCTTCCTGCTGGATCGCCAGCAGAAAGATGGCGGCTGGGACGAGGTGGAGGCAGTGCGGGCGTTCGATCCGCCGGAGTGGATGATCCCTGGCTGGGTCGAGACCCGCGTCTGGCTGACAGCCTTCTGTGCCCACGTGCTGATCCGCTTTGGCTACGCGGAAGCTCCCGGCACCCGCTGTCCGACGGATTTCTTACTTGCTCACTGTGACCAGACCGGTCGGCTGGCCGGCTATCTGCGGGCAACCTGGATCGCCTTGCCCATGCTGGCCTTCTACCCTGGGCCGGACCAGGACTCGTTTCGCCGGGCGGTAGCAGTGGTGGAAGCCAACCATTCGCCCGATTGGGAGGGCTCGTACCTGGCCTGGCTATTGCGTTGTCTCCAAGATGCTGGCCTGCCGGCCGATCACCCCCTGGTCGCTCGCAGTTTGGCCGACCTGGAGCGCAAGCAGCGGCCCGACGGGAGTTGGAAACCTGAGGAAGGCGAGGGCGAAGAGCACGCCGTCAACGCTACTGTTGCAGCGCTACGAGTTTTGGAAGGGTATGAGTTGATCTGATGGGTATGAAACATAACAAACTGGTTAGAGACAAGATACCCGACATCATCACGGGGCACGGTGACGAGCCTGTAACTCAGATACTGGAGGCCGAGGCATATAAACTGGAATTGCGGAGCAAGTTGCAGGAAGAAGTTGCCGAATTCTGCGAGTCAGGCAAGGTGGAAGAGCTAGCCGACATCCTCGAAGTCGTATATGCCTTGGCTGCGGCTGAAGGAGTCAGTCAATTTCAACTCGAGGAGATGCGAAAGCAGAAGCGAAAGGAGAGAGGGGGATTTGACCAGAGGATTTTCCTCACAAAGATATGCTCGGCAGACATCGCTTAGCAGAGGTAAATCATGGTCAAACAGGCATGGGAAAGAGAATGAAAGTCCTGGTGACAGGCGGGGCCGGCTGCATCGGTTTCCATCTGGTGAACGCACTTCGGCAAGCAGGGCGCACGGTCCGGGTGTTGGACCTCCGTCCAGCCAACAGTGACTTCATCCAGGGCAGTATCGCCGACCCGAACCTGGTCGCTCAGGCGGTGCGGGACGTGGAGGTGGTCTACCACCTGGCCTGGGGCTTCTATCCCGGCGATGAACGCCGCGAGATCCAGGAGAACCTCTTCGGCACACTCAACCTGCTGGAGGCGGCCTTGGCGGCAGGGGCACGGCACTTTTTGTTTGCCAGCACCGCTGTGGTCTATGGCCCCACCGGGCCCGTCCAGGTGGACGAGGAACACCCTTGCCATCCCGAAAGGAGCACCATCGGTGGGCCGGTTTACGGCATCACCAAACTGGCCTGCGAGCAGTTGTGCCTGGTGTATCAGCGGCGCGGTCTGCCGGTGACCGTCTTCCGCATGCACGGCGTCTTCAGCAAGGGACGCCTGGGCCAGTTCGG
>Ga0233423_10000673_pt1 | contig 17536 bp, 16 predicted proteins | sample Watercolumn_Mata_FD_180713 | JGI IMG/M metagenome (GOLD analysis project Ga0233423, IMG submission 180713) | Freshwater microbial communities from Lake Matano, South Sulawesi, Indonesia - Watercolumn_Matano_2014_112_MG | ecosystem: Environmental > Aquatic > Freshwater > Lake | place: Indonesia...
CTATAGACAGCTAGACCATATGCTTCGGGGCTGAAAGGGCTGCTAATGGTGCTTATGTTCAGCTAAAAGCCCTTCCGTCCTGGCAACCTGGTTTATCTCAAGACATTTTTCGACAAAGTCTTCCATAGCCGCCGATCTGCTGCGGCAGGTATGGAAGACTTTGTCGAAAAATGGCCCTTCGAAGGGACAGTGCCCCACTGGGTGGCTCTGGAATCCCGAACTTGTTCGGCCATCTCCCACTCGGCAGCTAGAAAGCGCCTCAACAAGTTGAGGATTCCCCACCGCTGGTCATTTTTCGACAAAGTCATGGAAACCTGCCCTACGAGCTGAACACAAAGAGGGCGCAGAGAGTCAACTTCTCTGCGCCCTCGGTGTTTTTGGCGGGGCTCGCCTCGGCACATCGCAATTTGTCATTCTGAGCGCAGCGAAGAATCTCTCCGCTGCTTGGACGAGACCCCTTCGCTACGACTCAGGGCAAGCTCTTCGCTATCGCTCAGGGTGGCAATATGTGATCTACTGAGGCTACCTACTTCTTCTTGCTCCTCTTCGGCTTGGGCTTGGGCTTGGGCTTAGGAGCAGGCTCCCCTACGGCCTTCTTCACCTCGTCCAGGAGGCGTTGGGGCGTGATGGGCTTGTCTATGAGCTTCTCCACCGGCAGCCAGTCGGTATCCGGCTGGAAGCGGCCAATGAAGTCTTGCTTGTTGATGGCCGTGACCATGATGATGGGGATCTTCTGCAATTCGGGGTCCTGCCGCAACTCGTAGGTGGCGTGGAAGCCCTCAGTTGTGTAATCCATCATCACGTCCAGGACGATGACGGCGGGTTTCAGCTCCCTGGCCTTGTCCAGGCCCTCGTGGCCGCTGAAGGCCGCGGCGACCTTGTAGCCGTGGGCCTCCAGTACCGCCCGGTTCATCTCCACAAAATCCACGTCGTCGTCCACCAGCAGGACGAGCTTTTTCTGGGCTGGCATTGGCGCCTCCTTCAGAGATTTTCGTAGTTTTGTTGTACAACCCGCGGCTATTATAGTGTGCCGCATCACGAATGTCAAGTAGGGGCGAGGCTTTTTCGGGGGCGTTATGGCATTGCGAGTCCCCTAACGCGGCAGCGTCACTCCCGAGAGCAGAACCTTACGCTCAGCAGTAATCGTCTCGCTACCTCGTTAGCCATAATTAACCACAAAGACACCAAGAACGCCAAGTTTTTATTTTTGGTGTCTTTGTGCCTTGGTGGTTAAATGGAGGCCTGCCTACCTTATTGCGCAACAGTGAGATTGCTGCGCCCCTACAGCCCGGATGTCGTCAACGGCAGGTACACCGTGAAGGTGCTGCCCTGGCCGGGCTGGCTGTCCACCATCACCCGCCCCTGATGGGCATCCACAATGCGCTTGACAATGGCCAGACCCAGCCCGGTGCCGGTGATGTAGCGCGTCTCCGGCACGTGCACGCGGTAGAAATCCGTAAACAGGTGAGGAATTGCTTCCGGCGGGATGCCGATGCCCGTATCGGTCACGGCGATTTTCAGGTAAGCCCCTTCCACGCCCCCGCTGATGATGATCTGGCCGCCTTCCCGGTTGTACTTGATGGCATTGCTCGTCAGATTGGTGAAGAGGCGAATCAGTTCCTCCCGGCTGCCCTGGATCTTGGGCAGATCGGGCGACAGGTCAAGGCGCATCGTCAGGCCGCGGCTTTCGGCCTGGCCACGCAGGAAGCCGGCCGCCTCTTCTACCACCTCGCCCACAGAGAGCAGCTCCACCTGCCGCTCGACCTTGCGCGCCTCTATGCGGGAGATGTCCAGCAGGTCCTGGATCAGGGCCAGGCAGGCCGTGGCGCGGTCGCGGGAGCGTTCCAGCCACTGGCGCTGCTGCTCCGGCGTACCGGCGTAGCCTTGCAGGATGGTGGTGATATAGCCCTCAATGGCGCTGATGGGCGATTTCAGCTCGTGGGAGACCATGGAGACAAACTCGGACTTCAGACGATCCAGCTCTTTCATTCGAGTTATGTCCCGGAGCAGAACCACGGCCCCCAAGACCTGCGCCCGCTCGTCACGCACCGGGGCGATGCTGGCCAGCACGATTAGATCGCCCACCTGGGTCTCCTGGGCGATGTAGGCCCGTTCTGCTGGTGCCGCCGCCATCTCCTCGTTGATGCGCCCCAGGAGCGATTCGTCCACCAGGCAGTCGGCGATGGGGCTGCCCGTCGTCGGGGTCTGGCGAAAGTCGGTCAGGCGCAAGGCCGCCGGGTTGTAGAGCACCAGCGCCCCTTCCCGATTGACCACCAGCACACCATCGCTCATGGCGTTGATGACCGTGCGCAGCCGCGATTGCTCGGTGGCCAGGGCCAGCAGGCTCTGCTCCCGCTCCTCGCGCAGGCGGCGCGCCTCCAGGGAGAGGCGACGCTTCTCCAGGCCCTTGCGCACCAGGTTCAGCAGCTCGTCCGGGGTGAAAGGCTTGCGCAGGAAGTCAAAAGCGCCCAGCTTGGTGGCCTCTATGGCCATCTCCAGGGTAGCGTAGCCGGTGACCACCAGGCACACGATCTCGGAATCGCGCCCCATCACCAGGGAGAGCAGATCCAGGCCGCTCATGCCCGGCATCTTCACGTCTACGAGCAGCAGGTCGTAGGTGTTGCCCTGCACCAGCGCCCAGCCCTCTTCGCCGCTCTCGGCGCTCTCCACCATGTAGCCTTCCGGGGCCAGGACACGCTTGCAGCCTTCCCGCATGCCGCGCTCGTCGTCTACGATTAAGATTCGTTCATTCATAGTGTGAAAACAGGATACAGATAAACGCTAGTGGTGGCACTCAGGACGTGTTGCGTGGTGCGTGGTACGTGTTCCGTTTTATCACACCACACGGAACACGCTACACGCAGCACGTCTCATCCGATCAGCGCCCCGCTCACCGGCGCTTGCAGGGGCAGGCCGATGGTGAACGTGGTGCCCACACCCACCTTGCTCTGCACCTCAATCTGCCCGCGGTGCATCTTGACGATGCCGTAGGCGATGGGCAAGCCCAGGCCGGTGCCCTTGCCCAGTTGCTTGGTGGTGAAGAAGGGCGTGAAGAGCTTGCCCAGGTTCTCCTCGGAGATGCCGCAGCCGGTATCGGTAAACGAGACCTTGGCCGACTGCCCATCGGCGGCCAGCCAGGTCTTGACGGTCAACGCGCCCCCCTCGGGCATGGCATCGGCGGCGTTGACCACGATGTTCAGGAAGACCTGGCGCATCTGGGCGCCGTCCAGCACCAGGTGAGGCAGGTCGGGCGCGTAATCGCGTACGATGGTCACCTTTTCAAAAGCTGGCTGGCGTTCCACCTGGGCCAGGGTCTCCTCTACCAGAACGTTCAAATCGGTCTCCCGGGTGACCAGCCGGCTCTGGCGGGCGAAGTTCAGCAGGCCGGCCACGATGTCCCGGCAGCGGGTGGTCTCGCTGACGACCATCGCCAGGTCATCGCGCCGGGGATCGCCCGTCTGCAGACCCTTGAGCATCAGCGAGGAATAGATGAGGATCGTGCCCAGGGGGTTGTTGATCTCGTGGGCGACACCGGCCGCCAGTTGCCCCATGCTGGCCAGGCGCTCGGCGTGCACCAGCTCCTCCTGGGTCGTGGCCAGGTCGCGGTTAAGCTGCTCCAGCTTGCCCACGTTCTCCTGAAGCTGCTCGATGAGGTAGGGCAGGCACATCTGGGCCTCGGCCAGGCCCTGGTAGACGGCGATGGCCTTCTCGCGACAGGAGCTGTAGCCGCAAGCCCCGCAGTTCAACTCGTCCTCCGGGCGCAGCTTGTTGACGCGGCGCAAGATGGCCTGGATCTCCTCCTCCGTGGGCAGGGGCTCGTGGATCGTGCGCTCTGTGAAGGTACGCCGCAGGTCAATGGTGGCGTACTCGTCCAGGACGGCCTCTAGCGCGGCCTGATCCTGAGCCGTGATGCGTTGCCGCACGTAGTCCGTGACGATCTCCTTGCGCTTGAAGATGCTGTGCACGTCGCCGGCTAACACTACCGGCCCGTTGATGCAGCCTTCGCAGAAGAGGATGTCTACAAACTTGACCTCCATTCTGTTGCGTTCCAGCTCCCCGAGCAGGGTCAGGACGTTATCCCGGCCTTCGGTGACCAGGATGGCGTTCTCCAGGACATCGCCGCGCAGGGCCGCCGTCTTGAGCAGGCCGCCGGAGACCGGGAAGATGCGGGCCACGCCCGGCTGCGGGCCGTCAAAATCGCTCTCCGGCAGGGAGGCCATGACGATGCCGGCCGCGTCCAGCATGCGCTGGAGACCCTGAAAGGTCAGCGCCGCATCTATCACCCCCGCCACAGCCTCATCTTCGAGCTCCAGCTTCTTGGCGATGCAGGGGCCGATGAAGACCACCTGCGCCTCCGGCCGATACTTTTGCTTGATGGCCCGGCCCAGGGCGATCATGGGCGAGACGATGGGGGCCAGGTTGGGGACCAGGGAAGGGGCGTACTTCTCCACGTAACCGATCAGGGCCGGGCAGGGGGTAGTGATGATCAGTTGGTTGGGGCGCTCTCGCACCAGTTTGGTGTATTCCAGGGCCACCATCTGGGCGCCAAAGGCCACCTCCAGCACCTCGGCAAAGCCCAGGTGGCGCAGGGCGGTCACTACCTGGCCGGGCTGGACGTGGGGGAAAGCGGCCGGGAACGAGGGCGCCAGGCAGGCCAGGACCGGGGCCGGGCCGGCCAGCAATCGGTTGATCTCGCCTACGGCGCTCCTGATCTCCTTGGCCTTCTGGGCGCAGACCTTAAAGCAATTGCCGCAACCGATGCAGCGCTCCTCGATCACCTCGGCCTGGCCGCCGCTGACCTTGATGGCCTTGGCCGGGCAGTTGCGCACGCAGGAGTAGCAGCGCTTGCACTTATCACGCATGGTGGAAACGACACCGGGCATGAGCTATCTCCAGTGGGTGATTTCGGTTCTGATTATAACACAAGTGGCCAAGATTGACAAGCTTGACATTGCCAGCCTCTTCTGGTATACTCCCGCCAACTTAAATCAGACAAACCTGACATGTATGGGAGACCCTTCGCCAAGCTCAGGGCAGGCTCTGTCAGGTTTGCAGATAGGCTAGGAGGTCGTTATGTCCTTGAAGATCCTGGACAAGAAAGACGTCGGTGCTTTCGTCAGCGGCTTGATGACCGAGCTGGAGGTAGTGGGGGCGCAGCGCAAGGACGGCGGAAAGTACGCCTTCGGCGTGCTGGCGGACCCCGCTGACCTCCAACTGAGCTACCCCACGACCATCCTCCCGCCTAAGAAGTACTTCCTACCGGCGGAGGAAACCCTGCTCAGATTCCAGCTCGGCGAGAACCCCACGGTGCAGCCCGTCATCGAGGCCAAGCCCCGCGTCATCTTTGGGGTGCACGCCTGCGACATCCACGCTACCTGGCTGCTGGACGTCGCCTTCGCCAAAGACAACGCCGACGCCAACTACCTGGAGAAGCGTAACCGGGCCCTCATCGTCGGTGTGGACTGCCCGACGCCCTGCGATGAGCATTCCTTCTGCAAGAGCATGGGCACCCTCACCGTGGACAGCGGCTACGATCTCTTTCTCACCGACCTCGGCGAGGCCTATGCCGTGGAAGTGGGGACACCCGCCGGCGAAGCCATGCTGAACAAACACGCCCACACTCGCCCGGCCACCGAGCGTGATCTGGCCAGGCTGAACACCGTCAACGCCGCCCGCTGGCCCAAGTTCACCTTTGCCCTGGAGATGTCCCACCAGGACATTCCCAACGTCATGGGCGCCAGCTACAAGTCACCGCTGTGGGAAGAGCTGGCGGAACGCTGCCTGGGCTGCGGTCGCTGCAACCTGGTCTGCCCCACCTGCTACTGCTTCAACGTCTTCGACGAGGTGCAGTTCAACCTGCAAGAAGGGACCCGCCTGCGGGAATGGGACGGCTGCCTGCTGACCGACTTCGCCAAGGTAGCCTCCGGCGAGAATTTCCGCAAGAACCGGGCCGCCCGTCTACGCCATCGCTTCTATCGCAAAGGCAAGTACCTGGAAGAGATGTACGGTCACCTGGGCTGCGTGGGCTGCGGCCGCTGCGTGCGCTCTTGCCTGGTAGACATTGATCCCGTGGACGTCTTCAATCGGCTCAAGCACCTGTGCAACCTGTAGGGGGTGAATAAAAAATGACTCAAGGCATCTCTCTCTTCCAGCCGCGCTGGGCGGAGATCGTACGCACGGAGCCCATGACCGAGAAGGAGCGCTTCTTCCAACTGCATCTCAAAGATGGCAGCAGCCTGGGTCACACCCCCGGACAGTTCGTGGAAGTATCGCTCTTTGGCATCGGCGAGGCGCCCATCTCCATCTCCTCAGCACCGGCCCGCAACGGCGATTTCGAGCTTTGCGTGCGCGCCATGGGCGACGTCACCAACGCCCTGCATCGCCTGTCGCCGGGCGCTCTGGTGGGCATCCGTGGCCCCTTCGGCCACGGCTTCCCGGTGGACCAGATGCGCGGCAAGGACGTTCTCTTCACCGCCGGCGGCCTGGGGCTGGTGCCCTTGCGTTCCCTGATCAACACCGTCCTGGCTCAGCGCCAGGACTTCGGCCGCGTGCTGATCCTCTACGGCTGCAAGAACCCCAGCGAAATCCTCTTCCGTGACGAATTGGCCCAGTGGGAGAAGCGGGACGACGTGGAGTTCCACCTCACCGTAGATCGGGGCGATGCCACCTGGACTGGCAACGTGGGGGTCATCACCAGATTGTTCCCCCAGATCACCGTCGAGCCGCACAAAACCGTGGCCGTGATCGTGGGCCCACCCATCATGTACAAGTTCGTCTTAATCGAAGTGGTGGCCAACAAGGGCATTCCAGAGGATCAGATCTACCTGTCCCTGGAGCGGCGGATGAAATGCGGCGTAGGCAAGTGCGGCCACTGCCAGATGAACCACGTCTACGTCTGCCAGAGCGGGCCCGTCTTCACCTACGATCAGATCAAGCACCTGGCGGAGGCAATAGAATGAAACCCAAAGTTGCCATTTTCGATTTCGGCTGCTGCGAAGGCTGCCAGCTCCAGATCGTCAACCTGGAAGAGGACATCCTGGGCGTGCTGGGCCTGGTGGACGTGGTGGCCTGGCGAGAGGCCGTGACCGGGGCCAGCGATGATTACGACATCGCCCTGGTGGAAGGCTCCATTACTATGGAATCCGAGATTCCGCGCCTCCAGGCGATTCGCGAAAGAGCGAAAGTCCTGGTGGCCCTGGGTGCTTGCGCTCACCTGGGCGGCATCAACTGCCTGAAGAACTACATGGACCAGAAAGAGGTGGGGCGCTACGTCTATGGCAGCAAGGCCAAGTGGTTCCCCAGCATCCAGGCCCGACCTTTGAGCGCCGTGGTGCCGGTGGACCTGGCCATCCCCGGCTGCCCCGTGGATCGCCAAGAGCTGGCCGAGGTCATCAAGGCGGTGGCCCTGGGCAAAAAGCCGCCTATCCCCAACTACGCCGTGTGCGTGGAGTGCCAGCGCAAGGAGAACGTCTGCGTCTTCGACAAAGGCATGACCTGCCTGGGGCCGGTGACGCGGGCCGGCTGCGATGCTATCTGCCCCACCTACGGCGATGGCTGCATCGGCTGCCGCGGCCTGCTAGACGACGTGAACACGCAGTCGCACAAGCAGGTGCTGCAGGATCATGGCCTCACCGTGGAGCAGATGCTGGCCAACTTCCGCCTGTTTGACGGCTACTTCGACGTAGCCAAGGCGTAACTGAGGTAAATTGATGAAAGATTTGCATCTGGATATTCACTACGTCACCCGGCTGGAGGGGCACGGCAACATCGTGGTCAACGTCAAGGACGGCAAGCTGGAGGAGTATCGTTGGGAGGTTCCCGAGGCGCCGCGCTTCTTTGAAGCCATGGTGCGTGGCCGGCGCTACGACGAAGCGCCGCACATCACCTCCCGCATCTGCGGCATCTGCTCCATCGGCCACACCCTGGCCGCGGTGCAGGGCATCGAAGCGGCCATCGGCGTGCGCCCCTCCGAACAGACCTTGCTGCTGCGTAAGCTGGCGCTGCACGGCGAGACGCTGCAAAGCCACATCCTGCACGTGGGTTATCTGGTGGTGCCCGACCTGCTGGGCGTGAACAGCGTCATCCCGCTGGCCAGCACGCACACCGAGGCGGTGCTGCTCATCGTCCGGCTGCACCGGCTGGCCAACGAGATGAGTGACCTGGTCTGCGGCCGCACTACCCACCCCATCAACATCGGCATCAACGGCTGGACACGGCTGCCCACGGTCAAAGAGCTCCAGGGCCTGCGCCAGCGCCTGGTGGACGCCATCCCCGACCTGAAGACCCTGGTGAGCGTCGTCCAGACCCTGCAATTGCCGGCCTTCGAGCGGGAGACGGAGTACCTGGCCCTGAAACACCCAGACGAGTACGCCTTCTACGAGGGCGACATCGCCTCTACCGACGGCGACGTCACGCCGGTGAGCCAGTACAAGAGCAAGGTCAAGGAGTTTATCATCCCGTACTCCACCTCTAAGCGGGCACGGGGCAACCGCCACTCCCTGGCCGTGGGGGCGCTGGCCCGCTTCAACAACAACTACGCCCAGCTCTCGCCGCTGGCCCAGCAGGTCGCCGCGGCCCTCGGCCTGAAGGCTGTGTGCTGCAACCCCTTCATGAATAACGTGGCCCAGGTGGTAGAGTCGGCACATGCGGTGGAAGATTCCATCCATCTTATTGACAAGTTGCTGTCCAGGGGGATCAAGGAAGAGGATCGCCGCGTTGAGGTGCAGGCCGGCAGCGGCGTGGGGGGCGTGGAGGTGCCGCGCGGCACCCTGTACCACGAGTACACGGTGGACGATCAGGGGATCATCACCGGCTGCAACCTGATCATCCCCACGGGGCAAAACCATCAGAACATTGAGGACGACATGGCGGCCTACCTGCCGCAACTTCTGGACAGGCCCGACGAGGAGATTGCTCTGAAGCTACAGATGCTGGTGCGTTCCTACGACCCTTGCATTTCGTGCTCCACACATTAACCGTTCTGCGCTAGAGCATGTCTGCCAATGGTGCGCCGGTGAGCCAAAGCATGGGGCGTGTTGCGTGCTGCGTGTTCCGTTCTTGGCATTACGCCGCACGCAACACGGAACACGCAACACGGCCCGGTAGCACTCCAGGTCACTATATGCCGCCTACCCATGGGTTCTCAACCGCCATCTCATATACAGATAAGGAGTGAGACCACAATGACTAAGACTCAACCCAAAATCCTGGTCATAGACGACGATCCTGACGTGGTGGAAGCCATTCGCCTGACGCTGGAAGCCAAAAAGTATAAGGTCTACAGCGCCTCCAGTGGCAGCGCCGGTCTGAAGCGGGTCAAGGACGTAAACCCTGACCTGATCATCCTGGACGTGATGATGGACACCACCACGGAGGGATTCCAGCTCTCCCTGCAACTGCGCAACCCCGACCCCAAGTCGGAGTATGCCCAGTACGCCCACATCCCCATCCTGCTGCTCACGGCCATCCACAAGACCACGCCGCTGCGCTTCGGCCCAGATGCGGACTACCTGCCCGTAGACGAGTTTGTGGAGAAGCCCGTGCAGCCGGCAGCTCTGCTGGAGAAGGTGAAAAAGCTGCTGGCCAAGAAGGCCAAATAAAACAGAGAAACCCGTTTTCTCCAAGAAAACGGGTTTCTTGGCCTATAGTCGAAAAGGAGAGAATGCCATGCTGGTCAAAGATCGCATGACCAAGAACCTGATCACCATCGCCGAGGACACGCCCATCTCGGATGCCCTGCAGATCATCCGGGAGAAGCACGTGCGCCGCTTGCCTGTCCTCGACCGGCAGGGCCGGCTGGTGGGTATCGTAGCGGAGAAGGATTTGCTCTACGCCTCACCATCGCCGGCCACCTCGCTCAGCGTCCACGAGTTGCACTACCTGCTGTCCAAGATCGCCGTGCGCAACATCATGAAGCGGGAGGTCGTCACCATCACCGAGGACATGCCGCTAGAGGATGCCGCCCGCCTCATGGTGGCGAAGAAGATCGGCAGCCTGCCCGTGCTGCACGAGGGCAAGCTGACGGGCATCATCACGGAGTCGGACATCTTCAAGACCTTTGTGGATGCGCTGGGCGGCGGGGCGAAGGGCCTGCGCCTGACCCTGGGCGTGCCGGAGAAGAAGGGCGTCCTGGCCGGGCTGACGGCGCAGATCGCCCAGCAAGGGGGCAACATTGTCAGCCTGGTGACGCTGCCCGGCGGCGAGGTCACGGTGAAGGTGCAGGGTGTGGCCAGGGAAGCGCTGCTGGCCGCCGTCACTGCCGCTGGCGCCAGCGTGCGGGACGTAAGGGAAGTGTAGAAGTAGGGGCGAGGCATTTCCCAGCGTATCCGGCCGTAGTACCAATGCCTAAGCCCCGCGGATACATGCGAGTTAAAACAACCTCGCAGGAATGCCTCGCCCCTACAAGCTTATCCACCCGGCCGCAGCCAGGGGATTTCCACCACCTCCAGGCGCTGGCGAAGGGCCTTGATCTCCTGGCGGTGCGCCAAGAATCGTCCTGCCGAGGGGATTACCCAGTCGTTCAGAAAAGCCGCCAGCCCCTCCTCAGTCCAGCGCCCACCCTCGTTCTCGGCGAAGGCCAGGTGCACGTGACCATCCTGCACGGCGACCCAGGCCTCCTGGCCGCAGATGGGGCAGATGGCCACGTCGCCGCGCAGCGCAAAGGCGTCGCTGCGGCAGGTGGGGCAGACGTTCTCTTCCTCCGGCGGGCGGCTTTCGGCCTGCCCCAGCGCCAAGCGCCGTCCCAGGTGGTGCACGCGGGCCAGCAGGGCCTCGTCCAGGAGCACCTCACCGGGGCCGGGGGCGTAGGCGTGGAAGCCGTCCAGGGGCTGGAAGCCCAGGCCCTGCACCAGGCTGACCAGGTAAGGCAGCGTCATGCCGCGCCATTCCTGTACGCCGCACACGGCAATGGCCGCGCCGACTTTGCGCCAACCTGGCGAAGGTTCCGAACCTTCGCCAGGTTTGCTCTCCGCCGCCTGCGCCGCCAGCGTGGTGGCGCGCATGAGCAGCCGGTCAATGACCAGCTTGACCGTGGCTGCCGGTCCCAGGAAGTAGGTGGGGGCGGCCAGCAGCAGGGCGTCGCTGGCCTGAGCCTGCGCCAGGAGCCAGGCCAGGTCGTCAGTCAGGTGGCAGGTGCCACCGCTCAGGACGCACTTCAGACAGCCGTCGCAGGGCTCGATGTGCAGCTCCGGTAGCCGCACCAGGGCGACGCTCGCCCCGGCCTCCTGCGCCCCCAGCAGCGCCTCTCGCGCCAGCACCTCGGCATTGCCCCACTTCCTGGCCGAGCCGACCAGGGCCAGTATTTTAGGCATAAGTCCTCCGATATGAGTGATGAGGTACGAGGGATGAGGTACGAGGTTTTTCCTTCGTCACTCCTACCTCGTAGCTCATCCCTCATCTCTCATAACTCACCCCTGCCAACCCCAGAGCCGCCAGCTTGGCTGGGCTGGGCTGGCCGGTGAGCGGGTCCCAGTCCAGGTAGGCGTAGTATTCCTGGCGCATGGTGTCCAGGTCGGGCACGTGGCCTTCTGTGCCACCCTCCGCCAGGGGCTGGGTCAGGAGCTGGGGCAGCTTCTCGTTGGCTGCGCTGTAGCCCAGGCGCAGGTTCAGCAGGCGCTTCAGGGTCAGGATGCGCTCGCCGCAGGCCAGCACGCTGCCTACGGTCACGTCGTCGCCGGTGGCCGCCCGCAGCAGGCCGACGACCTGCGCCGCACTGGCATTGGCGTGCAGACACATCACCAGGGAATCGCTGACGCTGCGCCAGCACTGGTGCCTGGCCACCAGCGATCCTTTGCCATAATCCACAAAGCGATCTGGACTGACGATCGTCAGACCTTCAATATCGCCACCCATCTCAATCATGTAGAAGTTGCTTTTGTTGTGGCAGGCACCTCGCGGCGAGGTGACGTAGACTAAAGCCATGCCGGCGAAAGCCCGGGGATCGTGCATGGCGAGCTCCAGGCCGTGCACGTGCACAGCCAGCTCGGGCACGCCGTAGTGTTCGCCTACCCGCTTCGAGCCTTCGGCCAGGATAGCGCCAAAGCCCTGGCGCCGGGCGATCTGGGCGATGAGGGTCGCCGCCACGTCGCTGTTGCCCCAGCGCAGTTCCAGGCCGCCGGTGTCCTGCGGGCCGATGAGGCCCTGATCGAACAGGTAGCAGGCGAAGGCGATGGTGTTACCACAGGAGATGGTATCCAGGCCGTAGGTGTCGCAAAGGTAGCCCAGGTAGATCACGGCGTCCAGATCGTCAATGAGGAGCTGGCTGCCCAGGGCAGCGAGGGTCTCGTACTCTGGCCCTTTGTTCTCCGGCAGGGCATACCGACCTTCACTGCTCACCTCTCGCCCGCAGCGGGTGGGGCAGGCGAAGCAGGTAGACGTGCCGGTGAGCCTGGTCTCGGCCATCGTCGTCCCGCTGATTTTGTCCACGCCGTCGAACTGGCCCAACGTGAAGTAGCGCGCCGGCACATCACCCAGGGCGTTCAGGTAGTCCATACTACCAGCCGTGCCCACGGCCACGTACATGGCAGACAACACGTCATCCTTGATGTAACGCCAGGTCTCCCGGGCCAGGGTGTTGTACTCGGCCTCGGCGAAGAGGGGGATCGGCCCGCGGCCGCGCACAGCGATGGCCTTGAGGTTTTTGCTGCCCATCACTGCCCCCAGGCCCGATCGTCCGGCGGCTCGCCCGTGGGTGGTCAGGGCGGCGGCGTAGCGCACCAGATTCTCCCCGCCCTGGCCGATGCACAGGCTCCTGACTCTGCTGTCCCCCAAGTCCTGGGCGATGAGGCGCTGGGTGGCGTAGGTGTCTTGCCCCCAGAGGCCGGCGGCGTCGCGCAGCTCGGCCTGGCCATTGTGCACCCAGAGGTAGACCGGCCGGTCGGCCTTACCGGTAACGATGAGGCCGTCGTAGCCGGCGAAGCGCATCTCCGGGCCGAAGTCCGCCCCGCAGTTGGCCTCGCCCCAGATGCCGGTGAGCGGCGAGCGCGCCGCCACGACGAAGCGCCCGCAGGAGGGGGCCTTGGTGCCCGTGAAGGGCCCGGCCATGACCGCCAGGGTGTTGTCCGGGCCCAGGGGGTCCGTGTCGGCCTGCAGGTAGTCATACAGATAGCGGGCGGCCAGGCCGCTCCCGCCGATAAAATCACGGGCGTAGTCCCTGTTCAGGGGCGCGTTGGCCATCCGGCCGCTGGTCAGATCCACGACCAGCAGCTTGCCGACATAGCCATTCAAAATGATCCTCCCATAGGTGAGTAGGCAAGGGGCAAGTAGACAAGTAGACGAGTAGACAAGGAAAGAGTAAACAAGCAGCAAGAATGCCTTTGTAAGCCTGCTCCTTGTCTACCTGCCTACTTGCTCCTTGTCTACTTGTCTACCCGTGTACTTCACGCCAACCGAATCCTGACGTCCCCGATGATCAGGCTGGCCTCGATGCGCACCCGCCTGGCGGCTACGTCGTAGTTGGCGCTGGTGACCGTGCGCTCCAGCATAACGCCATCGTCCCGGCGATCCAGCATCCGCAGGCTGCCCACAACCACCCGGCCTGTAGCCGAGAAGGCCAGGTCTGGCGGCACCCAGACGTCCACGTCGCCGATCCAGGCCTCGGCCCGCACGTGGTGCTCGCCCTCGGGGATCTGCGCCTGGGCCAGGTCAATCTTGACGCTCCCGATGCCACTCTGGATGTCCAGGTCTTTGCTCAGGTCCCAGGGGCCTTTGCGTCCCAGGCGCACGTCCCCCAAGAGCCGCCCCCGGCGCTCCTCGCCAGGTCGCACCACCAGAGCCCGCCAGAGAAACCACACCCCCAGGAAGATGAAGACCAGCGGCCAGAAGACTGAGCCTCTGATCACTCCGGGGAACAGGGCGTCCAGGAGCAGAAACAGGCCCAACAGGGTGATGAACGCCCCCAGGAATATCTGGCCAGAAGACAAGCGACGCATGGCACTCCCTCCTTGCTAGACGCCCGGCATTTCTCTGCTGGGCGTCTGACCTAAAAACCTCGTTATGTTGGCTTGACCGACGAAGGACGAATGACGAAGGACGAAAGACCAAAGTTTGCCTTCATCCCTCATCCCTCATCCCTCATCTCTCATCCCTCGTCCCTCGTCCCTCGTCACTCATCACTCATCACTCGTCCCTCGTCATCCATCAGAAGTCAATGCTCTTGCCCGCCCAGGCATACTCGAACAGCCGCTGGATCTCCTGATTGCTCGGCGAGCGGGTGCTGAAAGCCATTTGCGTGTCGTTAGCGGTGTAATCCACCAGCCGGCGCATCTTCGCCGCCAGCTCCTCGCTGCTGATACCTACCTCCTGCAAATTCAGCGGCTCGCCGATGTCCCTGGTGAGCTGGCGAATCGTCACTACCAGGCTGGCCGCACCTTCCATTTCACTGCTCGCCGGCAGGCCCAGGAAGCGGGCGATCTCGGCGTAGCGCGTGCCTCCAACGCGGACGGCGAACTCGATGGTGTAGGGCAGGAAGAGACCCACGCAGCGACCGTGCGGTAGGTGGAAGGCCGCTCCCAGGGAGTGGCCCATGGCGTGGGCCAGGCCAGCCATGCTGTTGCCGAACCCCAGCCCGGCGATGCTGGCGGCGTTGTGCATTCTCTCCCTGGCCTCTAGATTGTTGCCATCGGCGCAGGCTTTGGGCAGCCATTGCAGGGTCAGCCTGGTCGCCTGGAGGCAGAGGCCATCGCAAAAGTCGTTGCACCAGGTGGAGGTGTAGCCCTCAATCGCGTGGGTCAGGACATCCATCCCGGTGGCGGCGGTGAGGCGGGGCGGCATGGCCGCCGCCAGCTCAGGGTCAACGATGGCGATGTCGGCCATGTTCTCCCGCGAGCCCAGCCCCAGCTTACGCTGCACCTCTGTATCCGTCAGGACGATGGCCCAGGTAACCTCAGCGCCGGTGCCGCTGGTAGTGGGGATGGTGATGAGCCGCGCCTTCTGGTGCAGGCCCAGGGGCACGATGGGGTTGATCTCCTCTGGGTGCATCTCTGGGTGCTCGTACAGGACCCACATGGCCTTGGCTGCATCCATGACCGAGCCGCCGCCCAGGCCGATAATCCAGTCCGGGGCGTAGTCCAGCATGGCCTGCGCACCTTGCTGCACGGTCTGTAGCGAGGGCTCTGGCTCCACCGCCGCGAAGACGCGGTGCTCGATGCCCGCGTACTGGAGCTGCTCCGCCACCTTGTCCACAAAGCCCAGGCCAACCATCGTCTGGTCCGTGACGATGCAGGCGCGCTGGCCCTGTAGCGTGGCCAGGTGCATCAGCGCCTCCGGCCCAAAGACCACCTGGGGGGAAGAGAAGTACCACATGGCAGCCTCCGTGTGCGAGGTATGAGGGATGAGGAACGAGGTACGAGGTACGAGGGATAAGGTATGAGGAACGAGGGACGAGGAAACCTCGTAACTCATACCTCATACCTCGCGCCTCATAACTCCTTAGCCCGGAAACTCCGTGGGCACCTTGGTGGCGCAGTTGACGAGCTCCTGGGCAGCCTTGACGGCCTTCATGATCTTGACCATGTCCCCCTGGAGCTTGAGCTGGCGGGTCATCAGCCCCTGCATCGGATCCAGCTTCTTCTCGATGACCTTGCGCCATTGGCCCAACGTGGCCGTGATCACGAAGGCCGGCTTCTTGACCGCCGGATCGGTGGCCAGGAAGGCCTCACGACACTTGCCGTGCCAGAGGTCGAAGTACAGATACGCTGGCTCTTTCAGGCCGCCCTCGGGCGTGGCGATGAAGTAGAAATCGCCCTCCCAGGTCGTGGCGGCCTCGGCGTAGGCCTCGCTCTTGTTGATCTCCGCCATGAACGTCTTGGCCCACTCGTCCGAAGGGAACTTGATCGGTGCCATTGTCATCCTCCTTGCTGATTTGTTGATTTGCCGATTTGTTGATTTGCCGATTTGCTGATTTGCCGATTTGCCAGGGGACGTACAGCCAACAAAAAGCCAACGCGCGGCCTAAGCCTGGGCGTTGGCACAAGATACCACTATGCAAGCAGCCGAGCGACAAGGCTCGCCGCAGGGGGTCACAGACAATCGGGCCAGGGACCAGAGACAGCAGCGACGCATACCCTCTCCTCGTTGAGTAGATAGGCTGGCAGCTCATCCCAGCAAGGGCATTGTACCACACAAGGGAGGGCTGGGTCAAGCGGGCTGGCGGCTTGGCGGCGCGGCCCATCTTGCCTTCGCCGGCCGTCTGTGCTATAATCCAGGGCGACGACGCGGAGAGGTGTCCGAGCGGTTGATGGTGCCGCTCTCGAAAAGCGGTAGGCGCAAGCCTCGTGGGTTCGAATCCCACCCTCTCCGCCAGGTGTGATTGGCGATTGCCGATTTTCGATTGGCGATTGATGGCCCAAACCGTAAATCGCAAATCGCCAATCGGCAATCGAAAATCGTCAATGCGGAGAGGTGCTGGAGTGGACGATCAGGCACGTCTGGAGAACGTGTGGGCGATGAGCCCCGTGGGTTCGAATCCCACCCTCTCCGCCAGATTCATGGGGCCGGTGGCGACCCAGTCCACCATAACATGCAGGAAGGAGGGCAAGGATGCGACAGCAAGCGAGTAATACGCTAGCAGATGTTCGCCTGCCGACTCAAGCAACCAGCTATGGAGCTGTAGCAGAAGAAGCTCGCCTGCCAGATCCTTGGCTTTCCATGCTGGTGTTTCGGCGCATGCTGACAGGCGTCCCTACGGTAGAAAAGCTTCTGGCGCGTGCCCAGGACTGGGGTTTAGCGGTTTGGATAATCGTCAACAACTCAACCGAGGACATCCGCTATCAGATCTACGACAAAGAGTGGGAGCTCATGCAGCGGTTCCCCGGGCTTGGTGCAAACTTCACCTTAATAGATCGAGAGGATCAGCCTTTAGAGCAACTGGTAACTCTGCAGGATATTGATCTGCAATTCACCTTTCGGGAGTTGGCTCATGCCATCTGAGATTGTGCACAAGCGTCAGGCCGAGCACAACAAGCAGTTTCTCGATTGGCTTGACCTCGATACGACCAAATACCTGGATTGGGCGGTGACCGTAATATTCTATACCGCCCTGCACTCTGTTGAATGGCTACTGGCAACCAAGGGACCAAATGGGTTGCATTCCGACTCCCACGAGGCTCGTCATCAACTGATGGGCAGTGTCAGTGAACTGAAGCCGATCTATCCGGATTATAGAGAACTCGAATTTCAGAGCTACCGCAGCCGTTACGAGGGCGCACAGTTCGCCCGCGACTTCGTCAATGGTAGACTGATGCCCAAACTGGAGAGGATTGAGTCCCACATCCGAGCCTCGGTGGTCTAGCCCTCCAATATCCACGATCCACGATTCGAGGCGTTCTTAGCCGTTGGTTCTTCCTACTGATTCTCCTCCACCACCTTCACCTATTCCGCCGTCAGCCCGTAGAGTTGGTAGTTGTAGATCATTAACAGGACTTTCGTACAAATGCCCTTTTGGGGCGGAATTATTTGCACGCAGGTTTCTTGACAACGTGATAGGCCTCTGGCATAATGGCTACAACTTCGTTCAGACGGAGATACCCATGGCCAGAAA
>Ga0233423_10000674_pt1 | contig 17530 bp, 17 predicted proteins | sample Watercolumn_Mata_FD_180713 | JGI IMG/M metagenome (GOLD analysis project Ga0233423, IMG submission 180713) | Freshwater microbial communities from Lake Matano, South Sulawesi, Indonesia - Watercolumn_Matano_2014_112_MG | ecosystem: Environmental > Aquatic > Freshwater > Lake | place: Indonesia...
CACAATAGTTCCGCCCGCGAGCAGCATGAGAGCGCTCACGTTGGCAAACAACTTGAAAACAATTTTGTAGATCCATGCCGCTGCCGCAGAACCGCCGAAGATCGCGAGCGAGTGCTCGTCAATAGCGTAGGGCAGCTCCCAGTGCAGAATGTAGAGATTGAACACCGCCCACGCAGTGGTGATCGCCAGGCCTATAAAGCCGTAGAACACCAGCACGTGCGAAACCGAGCGATCCTTGTTTTCGTCGCACTTTTTGAACTTCGAGTGCGTCATGATCTCCTTGAGCGTCTCGACGAGGCTCGGCATAAACTCCGCTTTCGGCTTCAATGCCGACGCTTCGGTCATGTTCTTCCAGAAACGCGAAATGCTGACGGCGAACATGATGACGGCCAGAGCAGAGAGCGGCACGAAAACGCCGTCGATAAATTCGACCGGGAAAAACTTCGAGAAGACCACCGTCCCCTCCGGTATGCGCAGATGCCCCGTCGCGCCAAGAAGCACGAGGAAAATCACGACCGGAATGAGCAGCGCCTGCCAGAGGTTGTTCGGGTCGCCCACGATCTTGCCCATGAACCTGGGGAAAGCGTTTTCCTGAATAACCGTTTTCCTCAGAATCGCAAGCACATCGCCCGGCCTCGCACCGCGTGGGCAGTACTTCGAGCAATCGTTGCAGTTGTGGCAGAGCCATATGTCTGCGCTTTTGAGCAGATCGTCTTTCAAGCCCCATTGCGCCATGAGCATCTCCTTTCGGGGAAAGGGTTTGTCATCAGGGGCCAAAGGGCACACCACGGAGCATGTGGCGCACTGATAGCACTTTTTCAATGTATCGGCACCGGCCTTTTGCAGCTCCCTGACAAACTTTACGTCCGGTGTAAATACAGTCTCTTGAGCCATAGAAAACCTCCAGAATTAACAGCGGTATGTACCGGGGCGAGCCGGGCATCGCGACTCATCAGTTTTAGACCCATGAGCGATGCCCTGCCTGCCCGCAGTGATTGTTTTAGAATCCTTTGTACGGATTTTCACCCAGATCTTCGACCTTTTTGGCAAACGCTTCGAGAATGCCCGGCAGCTTGTCCCACTCGTTTATGGCGAGCTGCACCTGCTCGACGCGGTCCGCTTCGAGCATGAGCCTGCTGAGCGTCTCCTGCACCTTGCCGAGGCGTTCGTTGGCCATCTGGCTGCCCTTGACGTAGTGGCACTGGTAGTCGTCGCCATATTTGCAGCCAAGCAGCATGATGCCGTCCACGCCGCGCGACAGTGCGTCGGCGATCCACACCAGGTTGAGGCCACCCAGGCAGCGCAGCGGAATGAACCGGAAGTTGGTCTTCATGCCGATCCTGTTCAGTCCAACCATGTCGAAGGCCGGATAGGCGTCGTTCTCGCAGACGAAGCCGACGATGAAAGTCCCCTCTTCAGGCACCTCGATCGACTTCAGCATCGACGAAATCATATCGACGCTGTAATCCTTGAAGGAGATGACCCTCTGCGGGCACGCGCCCATGCAGGTTCCGCAGCGGCGGCAGCGGGATGCGAAGTCGAGCGGCGTGCCGTCCGGCTTTTCGTTATAGGCCCCGAACGGACACTCCACCGTGCAGCGGCGGCACTGGGTGCAGCTCTCGAAGCGGATTTCGGGGAAGGTTCTGTCCCAGGTTCTCGGATGCACCGCGCGTCCCTGCGCCGTCAGCTCCATGCACTGGATCGCCTTGAGCGCCGCGCCGGTAGCGTCGGCGGTGGACTGCACGGCATCCATCGGATGACGCACCGCACCAGCCGAGTAGATACCCGTCCGTCGCGTTTCATACGGGAAGCAGATGAAGTGCGAATCGGGGAAACCCCATTTGAGATGCGGAACTTCCGGCCCCTGACGGTATTGGAGATTCAGGATGAGGCTCTCCGGTTCGAGCGATTCGATGATGCCGTCGGAGGTCTCTTTCTGTACCATCTTGCCGACATACTCCGGCGTCAGGTTGTTGACCGACATCTCGTCGGGCACCATGGCCGAGACCATGCCGGTGGCGAGCACCAGAATGTCCGCCTTGATCTTCATCCGCCTGCCGAGAAGCTGGTTGTCGATCTCGACGACGAGCGTGCCATCGGACTCCTCTTTCAGGCCGAGAATCTCACCTTTAGTAAGAAAAATACCCTCGTCGTCCTGGGCGCTTTTGTAGAAATTTTCGTAAAGGCCAACCGTACGCATGTCCTTGTAGACGATGAAGGCTCCCGCGTCGGGATCGGATTCGCGGATATATTTGGCCTGCTTGAGTGAAACGTTGCAGCAGACGGTCGAGCAGTACGGTACGTGATCCTTGTCCCTCTGACCGGCGCACTGGAGAAACACAACATTCTTTGCCGGTTTGCCGTCGGACGGACGCGTGACCTTGCCGTTGGTTTTGGCGACATTCTGCTCGAATTCGAGATTGGTCACGACGTTGCGGTGCCTGCCATAGCCGAGATGGCCGAGCTTCTGTGCGTTATAGGGCTTCCAGCCAGCGGCGAGCACGATGGAACCGGCGTCGAAGGTCTCCTGCGAGCCGTTCCTGTCGATTGTGACCTTGTATCCGCCCGGCCCGCCATCGATGGAGAAGATGGTCGTCCCGGTGTGCACGGTGATGTTGCTCTCTTTTCTGACCGCTTCGATCTTCGCGCCGATAGTCGGCTGTTCGATCTCGGCGAACGGCGGTTTGGTCGGAAAGACGCGGTGCATTTTTTTAGCCCAGCCGCCAAGTTCCTGCGCTTTTTCGACAATCACCGCCTTGTAACCAGCCTGCGCCGATTCGAGCGCCGCAGTCAGTCCGGTCACACCACCGCCAACGACGAGCACCGTGCGGTTCACGTCAGCGATTTTCGGTTCCGGCACCGCGGATTTCTGGATTCTGGTGATACCCATCCTGAGGTAGTCGTCAGCCATCATCTGGCTCCCCTCTTTATCCTCGCCTTTCGGCATCGTCCAGACCACCTGCTCGCGCAGATTGACCCGTTCGGTGACATATTTGAGCGGATCGAAATTGAACACCTCGGTGTTGACCCTCGGCGAGCAGGCCGCGATAACGATCTTGTTGACCTCTTCACTGTTGAGGTCATCCTTTATCAGCTGAACGCCTTCGTTGCTGCACAGGTTGGGATGCTTTTTGCAGACGGGAACCTTGAACTCCTTTTTGCCTACCGCTTCGAGTTGATCCACATTCAACGCCTCCCCGATTCCGCAGTCGGTACAGAGGTATACGCCTATTTTTTTATCATCAGCCATTGTTTAACTCCTCACGAGACTTTGAATGCTTTTCAATGCCATTCCGGTCGCATCCTGAATGGATGTGGTCACATCGGACGGCCTCTTGGCCACGCCGGTCGAGTAGATTCCGGCGGACGATCCGCCATTGATGAAGCCGTTCTCCTCGAAACTCAGCATGGAATGCGTCTTGACGGAAGGCTCCATGCCGGTGGCAAGCACGGCCATGTCGGCGCGCTCGTGCCGCTTGCCCCCGCCCTCGACATCCTCGAATTCAAGAATGACGCCTCCGGTCGATGGGTCTTCCTCGATTTTGGCAACCTTGCCCTTCACCATCGAGATGTTCGCGTCCGACTGAACCTTGTTCAGAAACTCCTCGTACTTGCCGGGTGCCCTGAGATCGATATAAGCCACGACCACTTTAGAGTCTGGAATGCGCTCGCGGACGTAGGTTGCCTGCTTGAGCGACGCCATGCAGCAGATCGCCGAGCAGTAGTTGAGGTGATTCTGGTCTCTGGATCCGGCGCACTGCACAAAGACCACTTTCTTCACCTCTTTTTTGTCTGAGGGGCGAACGATCTTGCCACCGGTCGGGCCATTCGGAGCGGCCAGACGCTCCAGCATCATGTTGGTGATGACGTTCTTGACGCGACCGTAGCCGAGATTTTCCATCCTGGTTGCGTCGTAGGGATTCCATCCGGTAGCGTAGACGATGCTGCCGACCTTCATCTTGATGGTCTGCGGCTTCATGTTGAGATCGATGGCGTTGTACTTGCAGGCCTTGGCGCACTTGTCGCACGACTTGTCCTTGCAGGCATCTCTATCTATGACATATCTCATGGGGTAGGACAGAACGTGCGGCAGATAGGCCGCTTTGGTACTGTCCATTCCGAAGTTGTATTCGTTTGGCCTCTCCGAGGGACATGCCTCGGCGCAGGCATTGCAGGCAGTGCACTTTTCGTTCACATACCGTGGATTGACTTTCAGCCTGACGCTGTAATTTCCTTCCTGACCGCTCACCGATTCGACCTCGGTCATGGTGTAGACGGTGATTTTCGGATTGGGTTTGATGCGCCTGAAGTTCATCTCCAGACCGCAATAAGGGGGGCACAGTTTCGGGAAATACTTGTTGAGCTGCGCAACCCGGCCTCCAAGGTACGGGTTCTTCTCGACAAGCACGGTATTGTAACCGACCTCGGCAGCTTCGACTGCCGTGGTTATTCCGCTGATGCCGCCGCCGACAACTAAAATGGTTTCAACTGACATGATTTTCCTCTGCGGATAAACTCTCAAAAATCAACACCTTCAGGAGCCGTTAAATATAACGTTTATAACGGGGAATCCTGGTACTGACAAAACAATCCCCGAGGTTTTCCCTCGGGGATATGCGGAACGATAGTCCGGATCAGTCCGGAACGACCTGAACGTAGTCTCTCTTCGAGAGCGACCACTCTTTGCTGTCCCTGTCGTACTTCGAGATGGTGAAACACTTCCAGTTTTCGTCATCGACATAGAAGTGGTCTGCCCTGAAGTAGTAACCGGGGTAGCGGCTGTCTTCTCTGAAGAGGATGTGACGTGCGTGGGCTTCACCGGCCATCAGGCGATGGTAGTTTTCCCAGGCGCGCATCAGCTCGTGCAGATCTTCGGCAGCCATCTTCTCGGCGTCCTCCTTGAGAAGCGACAGGTGTTCGAGACCCTTGTCGAGCATGGTCTTGCTGGTGGTGTACCAGGTGGCGACACCGGCCACATACTCGTCCATGATCTTCTGGAGACGAGCCTGGAACATTCTCGGGCGGATGTAATTCGGATTGACGTTGGGATCGGTGCTGTAATCCTTGTTTTTGGCGAAGTTTTCCATCGGAGCATAAATCTCGGCGATCACTTCGTCCACGTCGCGGCCAAGTTCCGGCTTGTAACCGGCGTTGTCGAGGCAGAACGCGGTCATGTTCTTGCCAGCGATACGGCCTTCGGCATGCGAACCGGAAGAGAACTTGTGACCCGATGCGCCTACGCCGTCACCCGCGGTGAACAGACCGTTGACGGTGGTCATCCTGTTGTAGCCCCAGCTCCATTCCGCCGGAATGCCTGCGATGTCGCCAGGGCCGCTGACCCAGATACCGGCGCAACCTGCGTGCGAACCGAGCAGGTATGGTTCGGTGGGCATAAGTTCGGAAGGGGTCTTCTCCGGCTCGATGTTGTTGCCGGCCCAGACGACAGCCTGGCCGATGCACATGTCGAGGAAGTCTTCCCATGCCTCGGCTTCGAGATGCTTGATCTGCTTGGGGGTCATGGTTTCGGCGAGTGCGGCCATCGCTTCGTGAGTCCTCATGAGGATCGGGCCTTTGCCGGCCTTCATGTCGATCATCATCATGTGGTTCCTCATGGCGGTGGTGAGCTTGTGCGGATCGGAAGCGTACTTGCCGAAATCCTTGTTGGCAGTCTCAAGGTTGGTCACGCAGTAGTCTTCGCCAAGGGAGTTGGTGGCTTTACACTTGAAGAAGAGGAACCATGCTCCGACCGGGCCGTAGCCGTCCTTGAAGCGGGCAGGCACGAAACGGTTCTCCATGAGCACCAGCTCGCAACCGGCCTGTGCGGCAAGCGCGTAGGTGGTACCTGCATTCCAGACCGGGTACCATGCACGGCCCTGGCCTTCAGCAGTGGAGCGGGGACGGTAAACGTTAACGGCGCCACCGCAGGCGAGCAGCATGGTCTTCGCAGTGAAAACGTAGGCTTTGTGCTCGCGGACGCTGAAACCGATAGCACCAGCAACCCTGGAAGGATCGTTCTTGTCGTGGATCAGTTCGCTGATGAAGACGCGCTCGAACAGGTTCTGCTCGACGCCGGTCTCCTTGCGGTTATATTCGAGGGCTTTCTTGGCAGCCTCGGCAACGATGACCTTGTATGATTCACCGTTGATCATGATCTGCCACCTGCCGGAACGGACGGGCTTACCGCCTTCGGTGAGCTTCGGAGCCGGTTTCGAACCGTCCATGGTCGAACCGTCCTCATCACGCTTCCATACCGGAAGTCCCCACTCTTCGAAAAGGTGAACCGAGTTATCGACGTGACGGCCGAGGTCATAGACAAGATCCTCGCGGATGATGCCCATGAGGTCAGCTCTGACATATTTAACGTAATCGGCGGGATCGTTCTCGCCGCAGTAGGTATTAATGGCCGAGAGACCCATGGCGACGGCGCCGCTTCTGTCAACGGATGCCTTGTCGACCATCGTGATTCTCAGACCTTTCGGGGTAGCCCATTTGGCCGCTTCGTATGCCGCACCGCAGCATGCCATGCCACCACCGATCAGCAGAATATCCGTATCCACATAGACAACTTCGGGCTTCTTGCTAAACTTGAATTCGTTTTTTTCAACTCCCATGGATAGTGCCTCCTTGAGTGATTTGATTGATTACAGGGTAGGATATTCGGTCATATTGAAGAAGCCCGGCTTCTTGAGGTTCGCATAATCATGCTCAGGCTTGCCCGAGTAAAGATCTATGGAACCTTCGGAGGTTGTCCTGATCGGGAACTTGTAGCGTTTCAGAATACCGTTCCTGAACTTGACGGTCCACATGATGGCGTCGGTGCCCCTCAGCGGGATGACGCTGCCGCCCAGTGGAACGAAGTCGGCATAACCCCTGACCTCGATAGCCTGCTGCGGGCAGATTTTCACGCAGTTGTAGCACTCCCAGCACTGGTCTGGCTCCTGGTTCCAGGCCTTCATCCTCTCGACATCGAGCTTCATGAGGTCATTCGGGCAGATGTACATACATGCTGTCCTTTCCTGCCCCTTGCAGCCGTCACACTTTTCTTTAATGACGAAACTCGGCATAATTTGTCCTCCTTTAACCGAAAATTTGCGGGAAAAGCCCGCGATTTACGAAACCATTGGATATAAGAGAGAGAAAAAAATCAAGGGCGTCCGGTTACCCGGAAACCGTTATTTCCCAACCGCGTGGGAGTGAACCTGTATATCAACCTTCTCGGTAAGGCTGGCATAGTATTTCCTCAGGATTTCAAGCACCTCGGGACGGCTGAAGTGCTCCGGCACTTCGAGACCTTCAGAGAGCATCTTGCGCAGCATCGTGCCGCTCAGATTGAGCCTGTCTGCCGGTTCGTGCGGGCAGGTCTTCATCGAAGCCATCGCGTCGCACTTGTAGCAGTAGAAGGTCCAGTCGATCTTGAGCGGTTTTGTTTCGAGCGCTCCTGCGGGAATCTGGTCGAAAATATGGTGCGCGTCGAAGGGGCCGTAGTAGTCGCCGACGCCGGCGTGGTCGCGTCCGACGATCAGGTGGCTGCATCCGAAGTTCTGGCGGAAAAGCGCGTGAAGCAGCGCCTCCCTCGGGCCGGCATAGCGCATGTCGAGCGGATAGCCCGCCTGTATGGTGGTGCCCTTGACGAAGTAGTTCTCGGTCAGGACGTTGATGCAATCCTTGCGGACGTCAGCCGGAATGTCGCCCGGCTTGAGTTTGCCGAGAAGCTGGTGGATAAGCACGCCGTCGCAGATTTCGATAGCGATCTTGACGAGGTATTCGTGGGAGCGGTGCATGGGGTTGCGGGTCTGGAAGGCGGCAACCGTGCTCCAGCCGTTATCCTCGAACATCTTGCGGGTTTCGGCGGGGGTCATGTAGATGCCGGCGAACTCGGTCGGGAACGATCCCTCGCTGAGCACCCTGACCGGACCGGCAAGATTGACGTCACCCTGGTTCATCACCATTTGCACGCCGGGGTGCTTGATATCGTCGGTCTTGAACACCTCGCGGCACTCGTGAGCCTTGTCGATGGAGTATTTCTCCTCGACCTTCATGCTGCCCATCAGCTCGCCGGACTCGTCGTTGATGAGCGCGACCTCTTCGCCGATGGCGATAGTATCGGCCAGCTCAGTCGATGTCGAAAGGGTGATCGGAATCGGCCAGAAAGTACCGTCGGCCATCGTGCAGGTTTCGACGCTTCCCTTCCAGTCGGCCTGGCCCATGAAGCCCGTCAGCGGAGTGAAGCCGCCAATACCGAGCATGATCAGGTCGCCCGTCTCGCGCGAAGAAAGCCTGACCTGCTTCATGGATCCGGCCCGCTCTTTTTCAGAAAGCAACTCGTCACCGGTAAGCAACAGGGGCTTTAAAACCTTTTCTTTGCCATGTGGATTGACTAACGCCATGAGATTCCTTATAAAAAATGTGTTTTTGAGAATCGTGCGAATAAATGCCGTGAAGAGGTGAACGTCATAGCTGAATTGGCTGTCAGAAAAGTCTTGATGTTATCGAATCCTGATTTATTTACCAAACACCGCAACCAAAAAACGACGGCCTCAACAAGTATCCTCCTTCGGTTTCGACTGGAGATCATCTGCCGCAAAACATTCGATCACCGTCAGTATAAGCCAAAACAATCCCTCTGCGCCATTAAGGCTGCGGCGATAATGATGACGACGGGCTGCAACAAGAACCGAAAACCGCTTGTTTCCCACAACCGCCCGTCAACGTCCGATCATTATTCTATATCGTTGATGGCATTTTATAGACGTGAACTCCCAAATTTTTTAAAATGCAAAATTTTTTCCAAAACCGGAAGCCTCAGCGCCGGTTCTCTTTCTTTTTCTGCAATCAGATAAAAAGAGAAATGTTGGCGTCCGCTGCATATTCGAGGAACGTTGCGGCACCACCATACTCTACCCCGTCGATGAATTCCGACTTTTCGAACCCGAACACCTCCATGGTCATCTGGCAGGCAATGAACCTGACACCCGACTCAAGACACATCTCGCGAAGCTGTTCGATAGTGGCGACTCCTTTTTTCTTGAAGGTCTCCTTCATCAGCATGGTCGCCATTGAGTCGAAACCGGGTACGTTGCCTGAAATCAGGTTTGGAATCGGCCAGTTGATCGACTGGAATTCCTTGCTTCCGAAGGGCATATGCATCGGCATGGCAGGATTGCCGACAGGTGTCACTTTGGCTTCGATCTCTTTCTTGAGAAGCGGAAGTCCGTAAAAGGTGAAAAACACCACCGCCTCCATATCCATGGCCGCGGCCGTTGATGCGAGGATGAAGGGCGGGTAGGCCCAGTCAAGCGTCCCTTTTGACGCAATGATCGCGAGTTTTTTTGTATCTGACATATGACTTTTTGATCGTTTAAAGGTTCAGACAAACAGAAACTTTTTCTGAAAACCACTCGCCCGGGTCAGTGCCCCCCGGACAGGATACCCGCTGCTGCAAGAATCAGCACTGCCATCTGAGCGAATGAAAAGAAAGTATAAATCATGTTCTTATCCCTGAAAAAGGCAATGCCAGCCACGAAAAGGCAAAGCATAGTGACGGCTCCGAGATAGATAAGGGAGATATAGCTCAGCATATCACCCTTTAACGGATCGCTGAAACAGCTCCAGCCCAGAGGGGCATCGAGCTGATGATGAAACTCCGATGCACGAAGATGCCAGTTGGCAGCCACTTGCTCGATCGGTAAAGAAAGTGGCAGCAACTGAAAGGCATAGAGGATGTAATCGATGATGATAAGAGCGATGCCCAGCGTTGTCGCATTCCCGAGAATGCTGGCATAGGCGAGCTGTACCTTGTCGGCATGTATGGTTTCCTGTTTCATGGTGTGCTGTTTCAGATTCCGAATCCCTTGAGAAGTGCGCGAAGTCCGGCAACGGCGAGAAGACCGATGACCACCCTTCTGACCACGTTGGTATGTACCTTCGTCAGAAGCTTCGCCCCGATTTTAGTTCCGAGCATCATGCCGGCAACTGACGGAACGGCGATGAGCGGTAATACCGCTCCTTTGTGCAGGTAGACCCATGCCGCTGCCGTATCGTTGATCGAAAGGACAAAAACGCTTGTCGCAACCGAGACTCTCAGAGGAGCGCCAAGCACAAGATTGAATACAGGAACATTGGCCCATCCGGCGCCAAGCCCGAACATGCCCGCCATGAATCCGATCAGTGTAAAAAGCACCAGTCCGACAGGAGTGCGATGTATCTGCCAGTCAACATCTTTTTTCAGATGCTCATCGTAGTAAATACCATATATCTGAAGAACCCTGGAAAGCGCATCGGGTTGGCCGATCTGGGGGTATGCGGAATTTTTTGCAAGAAACATGATGACCGTTATACCGAGTATGGTCAGACCGAGAGACAGCTGAATGACATTTTCCGGCAGGGCCAGCCCAACCAGTGCGCCGGCTATGGAGCTCATGGATCCGATAAGCGACATGGAGAGGGCCAGCTTGAGATTTGCAAGCCCTTTTCTCAGAAGTGGCGAGCCGGCCGACAAAGCTCCGGCGAGGGCCACGAAAAGGCCTGTTCCCCTGACGAAATCGATATGGAAGGGGAAAAAACTGCTGACAATCGGTACATAAAGCACGCCGCCACCGACACCTGCAACAACAGCTACGATACCGAGAAAAAAGGTGAAGACAAAAAGACCGAGCACCCACACCCACCAGGCCGTGATTTCAACGGGGGCGGCTGCACCTGCGGCAAAAGCCAGACCGGGCGTCATAAACAGCAGCATGGCAATAACGCTCAAGACAATCCTGGTGCTGCGATGTTTTAAAAGCATAAAAAAAGAGGTTGAGCTTTGACGAACACAAGACCACCCATGCACTCCCGTATGGAAATGCCCGAAAAATGGAAAAGTGGTGAAATAAAAAGATAATATACAGCACGTTAACCTAAAATCCCCGACCCGGCACGTGCTTACTGTCCGAAATCCTTGAAAAAACGGTTCGTGCAATATTTCAGCGACGAAACAGCTGGAACTTCGTAAGTACCGTAAACTGAAAAATCCTCCTGCTCAGTATTGTATTTCTGTGCATTGAGCAGCGCCGGAATCGAAACGAAGTGCCTGCAGCCCGGTGTCTTTCCAATCATCCTGACCACGACAGGACTAAATACTCAAAGATATCTTCAACGTCGATGCTACCCGACCGGTTTCCGGAGTGCCAGTCACTATCCGAAGTAATTGCAGAACAACAGCAATCCCTGATTACCTGTTCCGAATAGTTTGGTGACGGCACCCGCACCAAAAGGCCGGGTATTGCATAATCGATCGAGTGATCCTTTTACGAATCGTTGTCAGAAGCCGGAGAATTACAGCCAGCTGTTGACCTGGTGCTCCTCGACCAGCCCGACGAACCCTTCATAATCGACGGTAGCCACCCCCTCGGTGATAACGGTAACACCACGGGCATCGAGATCCGGCCTCAGTGCATAGACCGGATTGTTCTTCATGACTGTTTCGAGAATCGGGGCGAACCTGTTGCCGGCCTGCACCGCGTAGACGCCATCCTCAATGAAAAGCACTGGATTCCCCGGCTGGAGAAACCGGATGCAGGTTTCAAAGGTACTGTTGTCGAACGGAGATTTATTGATGGTATGTAACATGATGACGCTTGACGTTTCTTTGTTCTTTGCTCTTTCAGCTGTGTTTCAGATGGAATCCGTTGCCAGGGATGCACATGGTCAATGGTGAATGACCACATCCTGTTCGGTCATCAGTCTGCCAATCTCCAGAGAGTCCATGACCTCTACATCGACGACCAGATCATCTTCGGTCAGACCTCTCTCTTCGAGCGAAATACGATCGACATACAGTTTTTCGACATCGTATCCATCAAGGGCCATAAAGGTTCTGGAGAATCCCTTTATGCCGATGCCTGACGTCTCCTGACCCTTTTTCAGGGCATAGACGCCATCTCCGATGAAAACGACGGAAAGATCCTGCTCATAGGCGGCCATGATCAGAATCATTTCGAGTCCCTCATAGGTGTAGATCGAACCATGTGGAGCGCGGCGCATCACGTGCATGATCTTCTTGATATCCTGTTCTTCACTCATGTTCAGTCTCCGAAGGTTAATAGTCTGTCGTTGCGGATAGCGATGTCGGTCAGGGTGCCAAGGCCGGTGATTTCTCCACCATCGATCATCACATCGTCGTTGATGCCGCGGCGTTTCGAGGCAGCGATGCAGGCGAGGACTTCGACGCCGTGCTTCTGGCTCAGCTCCGTCCAGCGGGCGGCGATGTTGCGGTCGTCCTGCGGCGGATCACCCAGCCTGGTCGCATTGATGACGCCGTCATTGTACAGGAAAATGGCATCGACCTTATGCCCTTTCGCAATGGCCGCTTCGGCAAACTTGTACGCCGTGTCAGCTGCCTGATGGTTGTAAGGGCCCTCCTTGAGCAGGATTCCTATGTTCATCGTCGGTTCTTTCTTGAGTGGTTATTGAAAATAGTGCCTTACCGAATTTCAGTTCCCCGTGACGGATACCCCGAAAGCCTCGTACACCGGATGCCAGGTTCCGGCTTGCAGCTCGAACGGCTTTTCGATGTACTGGCAGAGATACAGGGCATCGGCGGCATCGGCAAGCCTTCCGTTTCGGAGCGCGTCGAGCGCCTTCTGGCCGGCTTCGGCGGTATCCTGGCCGGTGAGCCTCACCTGACGCCAGTAGTTTATCGCCTCTTCACGGCAGACGACATTCCTCGGCAGGGATTCGGCGGCCTTGAGGCTGCCGACCTCTGCCTGACGGTTCCCGAAGGCCACCGGCCAGCCGGTCTCATGCCAGTGTTTCGAGGCTTCGATGGCTTTTTCGACCATCACGATCATCTCATCCATCATATCGTTGCGATCTTTTCTGGTTGCTGTGCCTGCCGACGGGCTCAGAGCCCGTCGCCCATGCCCATCTGGATGTACCCGCAGGGACAGACCAGGGAGCAGAGGTGGCAGCCGACACATTTCGAATAGTTGGTATAGACTTTTTCGCCCGCCGGGTTGTCCCGGTAGCGCACGATGGCCTCCTGCGGACAGAACGAGACGCACTGTTTGCAGTCGAAGCAGAACCCGCAGCTCATGCAGCGCTGCGATTCGGTTCTGACCTGGTCGCTGGTGAGCGCAACCAGCAGTTCGTCATGGTTGCCCACCACCTCTTCGGGCTCGATGGATGTGCGCTTTGCCTGCGGTGTGGGCAGGAAGTAGAGCAGATCCTGTCTGCTGGCTTTGGTGATTTCGCGGTACGGCTGTTCGGGCATCGCTTCGCCTTTCAGGTAGACGTCAATGGATGCGGCGGCTTTTCTGCCGTGGCCGACGGCTGTGGTGATCAGATCGACCTTCAGCGCGTCGCCTCCCCCAAAGAGCTTTTCTCTGCCGGGAATGCGGAAGTTGCGGTCTACCTTGAGCCACGCTGCGTTTCCTGCGGCACTGCCGAGTCCTGACAGGTCGGGCGACTGGCCGATGGCGGCAACCACCATGTCGGCTTCGATATCGAAGCGCTCGCCGGTGCTTTTGTAGCGCAGGAAGGGAATCGGTGAGTTCCAGCCCTCTTCACCTTTCTCTTTTCTGACCATCTTCGTGCAGATGAGGCCGCTCATGCCGCTCTGTCCGCCAAGCACTTCTGCCGTGCCGGTGAGGAAGTGCATCTGAGTGCCCTCTCGGACGGCGTCGTCGTATTCGTTCTCGAAGCAGGCCATCTCTTCTCTGGGTACACCGGAGATGATGGTGGCTTTCGAACCGAGCCGGAGCGCCAGGCGCGCGACGTCCATGGCGACGTTGCCGTCACCGATGACTACCACGTGTTTGCCGACGGCAATGTCGTCGCCCATCACTTCGTAGCTTTTCAGGAAGTCGATGGCGTTGGTGGCGCCGGGGGTGCCTTCGAAGCCGGGCACAGGAAGCGCACGGCCCATTTGGGCTCCGACACCGATGAAGACCGCGTCGTATTCGGATTCGAGCTGTTCGAGGGTGATGTCCCTGCCGATGGTGACGCCCATCCTGGTCTCGACGCCGAGGTCGATGATGCGTCCGATTTCGGCTTCGAGCACTTTACGGTCCACACGGTAGCCCATGATGCCGTAGAGCACCATGCCGCCGAGTTTCTGGTTGGCGTCGTATATCGTGACGGCGTGGCCTTTGCGTCGCAGCTGGTAGGCTGCCGACAGGCCGGCCGGGCCGCCGCCGATGATGGCTACCCGTTTTCCGGTATCGGCTCCGGCTCCGGGCAGTTTCAGGTTGTTGTCGATGCCGTAGTTGCCGATGGCCTGTTCTACGGCGTTGATGGCTACGCTTTCGTCATGCGCTCCGCGGTTGCATTTGCTCTGGCACGGGTGCGGGCAGATGCGGCCCATCACTGCCGGGAAGGGGTTGGTGCTGACCGCCGTTTCCCAGGCTGACTTCATCGGGTCGTCCGACGGGTCGGTGCCGTTCAGGTAACGGTTGATGCCACGGATGTCTTCGCCGGCGGGACATTCTGCCGTGCAGGGCGGGGTCTGCATGACGTAGACCGGGCATTTGTGGCTGTGATCCCCGAAGGCGACTATTTTGTCGGTCCCTGTCAGTTCGCTGAAGGCAGGGAAGACATAGTCCGTCGCGAAATCGAGAATCGGGTTTGATTCTGCATTCATTCAGGTTGCTCCTTTGCTTTCGGCTTAAAAACGGACGTGGGCCGACTGGTTGAAGGTGGTTCGGGCGTGTCGGTAGCTGTCGATCATGTTGTCGTCGAATTTCAGCCCGGTCTCTTCGAAGAAGCGTTTCCAGCCGATCCGGTTGATCCATTCGCCGATGCGTTCCCACGGGCGACCGCCGGCTTTGTAGGCTGTCAGGATGCGACCGACCACTTCGGTCACTTCGGGCCAGCGCGGCGGGTTGTTGGGCAGGTTGTGCGCCACCAGGCTCATCGTCGAGGGTTTCGTGCGGGCGTTGCTGTTCTTGCCACCGACCCAGACGGCGAATTTGGAGTGCTCGGGGTGGTTGATCTCCATGGCCGGGCATGCGCCGAAGCAGGCGCCGCAGCAGATGCATTTGGCTTCATCGACCATCAGCGTCTTTTTGCCGTCCACCACCGTCGGGCGGATGGCGGCTACCGGGCAGCGGGCAACCGCTTTGGGCAGTTCGCAGGTCTTGACGAGGTGCTCGTGGTTGATGCGCGGCGGACGGGTGTGTTTGACCACCACGGCGATGTCGGCCTGCCCGCCGCAGTTGATCGAGCAGCACGAGGTGGACAGACGCACTTTGTTGGGCATCTGCATGTCCTTGAATTCGTTGTACACCGTGTCCATCATCGATTTGACCACCCCCGAGGCGTCGGTTGCCGGAATGTCGCAGTGCAGCCATCCCTGGGTGTGCGAGACCGCCGAGACGCACATGCCGGTGCCGCCAACCGGGAAGCCCAGCGATTCGAGTTCTGCGATCATCGCTTCGACGTTCTCGCCGTTGGGCGTGAGGAATTCGACGTTGTTGCGTACCGTGAAGCGCAGGTAGCCGTCGCTGTATTTGTCGGCGATGTCGCACAGAAGGCGCACTTTGTCCACCGTGTCCTGGCGGGGCGTGCCGGCTCTGACCGTCCAGATGGTGTCGCCGCTTTCGGCTACGTGCTTCAGCACGCCGGGTTTGGGGATTTCATGGTATTTCCACTTGCCGTAGTTCTGCCTGACAACGGGATGCAGGGCTTCTTCGTAGGTATGGGGACCCGATTCTATGGTCTTCCAGGTTCTTTCCTGACTGCTCATGCTCGTTCCTGTGGGTTGGGCCTCGCCGGCGCTCCTTTCTTTGGATTGCCGGCCCGGCTCTGGTTGTTCTTATTGATTCATGGGGCTTCTCTGCTTGTCTGCACAGAGGCTGCTATCAATATTTCGCCTTGAAATACGGGTTGTCTCTCGGACGCGTGACCTGGTTGATGTCGTATTCGAGGCCGACGCCTTCGAGAAACTCTTTCAGGCCGACCCGTTCGATGGTTTCGCCGATGCGTTCGTGATCCAGGCCGGCGTCGTCCCACCAGTCGATGATCTCTTCGATCAGTTCCAGGAAGGCTTCACGGTCTTCGTCACTCTCCATCTTCATGAAGGGTACGATGAGCGAGCCCATGTTGACACCGACTTTCAGCGTGTTCTTGCCGCCCATGAGCAGCGAGATACCTTTTTCCTTGCCCGGCGAGAGCGCTTTGGACATGGCGTTGATGCAGTGCATGCAGCGCACGCAGTCCCGGCTCGAAATCTCGATGTCGCCATCCTTGAGCACGATCGCTTTGGTCGGGCAGTGGTTGATGACGTTGTTGACCAGTGCGTCGATCCCTTTTTCGGCAATCCAGGCTTTGACTTCGTCGTGGTCGATGTCGATGGCGTCTCGCCAGGTGCCGATCACCGCAAGATCCGAGCGCATGATGGCGTTGGTGCAGTCGTTCGGGCAGCCCGAGAACTTGAATTTGAGCTTGTAGTTCCATTCCGGGCGGTGTACCTGGCCGGAGAAGTGCCTCAGCGCTTCGAGGTGCAGCTTGAGGTTGTCGTAGCAGGCGTTCTCGCAGCGGCCCTGGCCGATGCACGACACGCCGGTTCTCATGCCGGCTCCGGCGCCGCCAAGATCCCAGCCTTTCTGGTTCAGTTCGTCGAAACACTCCTGAACCTTGTCCTGCTCGATGCCCTGCAGCATGATGTCACCCGTCTGGCCGTGCAGCGTGATGATCCCGCTGCCGTACTTCTCCCAGATGTCGCACAGCTCGCGCAGCATCGCTGTGTTGTAGTGCAGGCCGGGGGCCGGCTGGATGCGCATCGTGTGGAATTCCGCCGCTTCGGGATACTTGTCCTTGATCATCGAGTAGCGCGTGATGATGCCTGCACCATAGCCGTCTACCGTCACCAGGCCACCTTTCCAGTAGCCCATCTTCGTCTTGTAGGAATATTCGAGCTGGTCGAGCACGCCCCGCAGCATCGGCTTCTTCGTCCGCTCAGCCAACTCTTTGAAGCCGGATACAAAACTCGGCCACGGGCCGCTTTCCAGCTGATCCAGCATCGGCGTCTCGTTCAGGAATCTGCCGTCCCCTTCCGATCCGCATCCGCCGCAATGACACGACTCTTTCACAGCGCTCTCCTTAGCACCTTCCATGTTGCCTCCTTTGGTTCTCGATACTTTGGGGGCCGACGCGCTCTGCCTGCCTGGCACGGCGCGACGACCGGTTCTTTTTGGCCTCGATCAGACGCAACCCGTCGGCTTCGGCAGACCGGCGATCTTGCAGGCCTGCAATGCCGGCCCTTTCGGGAACATCGCGTACAGAAACTCCGATGCCTCTTTCTTGTCCATGCCCTTCTCGGCTGCAACCGCCTTGGTCAGCACCTTCACCGCCGGCGCAATCTGGTACTCCTTGTAGTAGTTCCTCAGAAACTTCACCAGATCCCAGTGACCTTCATCCATCGTGATATCTTCGCCTTCGGCGATCTTGACCGCAACATCCTCGTTCCAGTCGTCCAGGTTCACCAGGTAGCCGTTCTCGTCGGTCTCGTAGCTCGCCCCGTTGACTTCAATTGCCATTGCTATGCTCCTTT
>Ga0233423_10000675_pt1 | contig 17517 bp, 14 predicted proteins | sample Watercolumn_Mata_FD_180713 | JGI IMG/M metagenome (GOLD analysis project Ga0233423, IMG submission 180713) | Freshwater microbial communities from Lake Matano, South Sulawesi, Indonesia - Watercolumn_Matano_2014_112_MG | ecosystem: Environmental > Aquatic > Freshwater > Lake | place: Indonesia...
GGGGGGGAGGACGAGCTTCCCAACCCGCTGCAATTCCTGGGTCAAGGCGTTCGGCCCGACGAGGACCGGGGCGAGAAGAGCCTTGGGGAATTCGACTTCCCGGTCGAGGGAGACGAGGGGAAACGAGGCTCCGGCCGTGTGGAGGACGAGCTTGGAGGCCAGCGGGGCGACGCCCCGGACGAGCCCCGATTTGGGGATGACGATCCGCGTCTCGACGGCGTCGATAATCCCGTCGCGGTCCAGGTCGCCGTAGACGCCCTTGGTCGAAAGCAGGCTGAGGAGGTCGAATTCCTTTCCGGCGCCGTCGCCGCGGGGCACGTCCTTGAAGCCGGGAGTCAGGATCCGGCGCGGATGGCCGAGGCGGGGGAGGACGGAGACGACCGACGTTCGGCCGAACCTGAGGGACACCGAGACCCTGTCGCATCCGGCGTAGGTCAGGGTTTCGCTCCGCTGGCCCCGGGTATGCGAGGCCCGGAGGGCTTCGAACGCCCGGGAGGCTTTCTGGAGGTCCTCCTCGTCCGTGAAGTAAATGTCGAGGCCGAGGTCGCTCATCTGGCCGGCGTTGAAGGAGAGCTTTTTCAGGCCCCGGGGAACGTTTTTAAGGTCGGGAAATTCGTAGAGGATCGACCGGACCATCGTCCGCCGGAGGGCGATCCCTTCGGCGTCGAGGAAAGCGTTCAGGTCCTTGTCCAGGGTTTCGAAGGTCGCCCCCGTTTCGCGGCCCCAGATGTCCCAGAGGTAGGGCCAGCGGAGGAAGTAGGCCCGGCCTGCCTGGAGGAGGGCGTCTTCCGAACCGGCGGCCAGAAGCAGTCCGCCCTGGGACTTGGTGGCGAAGGCGGCGACGTATCCCTGGGTGGCGGCGAGCGACGGAACAAAGACCTCTCCATCCTTGACCGCTTCCTTCAGCCATTTGACGTTCATTCCCAGGAAGACCGGATTCTCGGCTTTCCTGAGGTCGGGGATTTCGGATTCACGCTTCACGAGGGCGAAGCTTTGGGCCAGACACTCGAAATTCGTCCGGGCGGCGATATCGGCGGCCAGGGCGAGCTCGGCCGGGGTCGGGTTGTCGGGGATGATGATCGTCAACGCCGGACGGTCCGGAATCCCGTCGCCGTCCGTGTCGGCGACTCCTTTCCCAGTGACGAGGAGATGGGCCAAATTCCCGACTTCGGCCGCCGAACCGGCTGCGGCCAAGAGGAGCAGACCGCTTAGGGCGAGAGCCCGTTTGACCATCGCGACACCTCTTTCCGATTTCCGACGCGCGGATCGCGTCTCATCCCCATTCTATCTCATTCCGGAGCGGGGCGGATAGGGGAGGCCGGAATCGCCGGCCTCGAAAGGGGGGGACGACTATTGACCGGGGGACGGCACTCCGCCTATAGTGACTCTCGACCGGCCGACTTTTGTAAGGAGGAGGGAGATGTTCAAGGAATTCAAGGAATTCGCCCTGAAAGGAAACCTGGTCGACTTGGCCGTGGGATTCGTCCTGGGCGCCGCGTTCGGCCGAATCGTCGGCTCATTCATCAGCGATATCGTCCTTCCGCCGCTCGGGCTTCTGCTGGGGAAGGTCGATTTCGCGAGCCTGTTCATCAACCTTTCGGGAAAGCCCTTCGCCACCCTGGCCGAGGCCAAGGCGGCCGGCGCCCCAACGCTCAACTACGGGCTGTTCTTGATGGCCCTCCTCGATTTCGTGATCGTGGCCTTGGTGATGTTCCTGATCGTCAAACGGATGAACAAGCTCCGCAAACCCGTTCCGGCTCCGGCGGCCCCCCCGACCAAGGAATGCCCGTTCTGCCTGTCCTCGGTCCCCCTGAAGGCGGTCCGCTGCCCCCATTGCACGTCCGACTTGAAGTAAAGTTTCAGGGCCGAGGCTTGGGAGGCCAGGGAAAAAAGGCGTTCGTCCGTCTCGCGTAGTCCTCGAAATCCGGCCGGCCCCGGTATTTGCGTTCGAGCATCGGCACGCCGGAGACGAACCTGAGGAGGAGGGTGATCGTCAGCGGTCCGATGACTCCGAGCCACCCTCCCGGCGCGGGCAGGGCGATGAAGAAAAGGCCCCACCATAGAACCGCTTCTCCGAAATAGTTCGGGTGGCGGGAGAATTTCCACAGGCCGGTCGTGATGATCCGGCCTTCGTTTTCGGGTCTTCGCTTGAACCGGACGAGCTCGTGGTCCGAAACGGCCTCAAAAAGGAAGCCGAACGCCCAGACCGCCGCCCCGACGGCGGCCCAAGCGTCCGGGCGGCCCTCCCGCTCGCGGAGGGCGAGGAGGACGGGCGCGGAGATGGCCAGGAGGAGGGCCCCCTGGAGGAGAAAAACCTGGACATAGCTCCGGAGAAGGAATCCTTTTCCCCAGCGGGCCCGCCAGGCCGCATAGCGGAAGTCCTCGCCTTTCGTCCTGTTCCGGAGATAAATGTGGCCGGCGAGCCGGAGCCCCCAGACGACGACCAGGGCGACGACGAGGACCCGGCGGAAAGCCCAACTCTGCTCCCGGAAAAAAGCGAGCAGAGCGACGGCGATGAATCCCCCTCCCCATCCGATATCGGCGACCGAATTGTCTTTCCGGACGACGGCGACGACGAAGAGGGCCGTCATGTAGGCCGCGACGGCCAGGGCGGAGGCGGGGAAGAGGGTCATTCGGGCAGGAGGGCGACGGCCACGGCCCCAATCCCGCTGTGGACTCCGATGACCGGAGCGACGCTCATCGTGTAGGCCGGCGGCCGCCCCAGGAGGGCGGTGAGCTTCTGGCCGTAGGCGGCCGCCCGGTCTGGGTCGAGAGCGTGGACGACGGCGTAGTTCCACAGGGGGGCCTTGGCCGCTTCGGCGGCGACGAGGCGGAGGATCTTAGCCATGTTCCCCTTGCGGTTGAACGACTTTCCGGCGTCCGACGCTTTTCCCTCGGCGTCCAGGGTGATGATGGGCTTGACGTTCAGGAGCCTTGCGACGAGGCCTTTCGTCCGGCTGACCCGGCCTCCCCGGACCATGTACTTGAGCGTCCGGACGTCGACCAGGAGCCGGCTCTTCCCGACCCAGGACTCGAGGCCGCGGACGATTTCGTCGTGGGGGGCGCCGGCCAGGGCCATCTCCGAAGCCCGGGCGACGATGAGCCCCAATCCCGCCGAGAGCGTCCTCGAGTTGATGACCGAGATTTTTTTCCCGGCCAACTTCTCCGCGGCCTTGACCCCCATCTGGTAAACGCCGGTCAGTTTTTCGGAAATCGAAATCATGATGACCGACTCGTAATGGCTGGCCACGAAGGCCAGGAGGTTGGCCAGTGACCGGATGGGCGGCTGGGCCGTCTTGGGGTGGATGGGGCTCGTCTTGAGGAGTTCGTAGAACCTCTCGGGGGTGATGGTCACCTTGTCCAGGAACTGCTGGTCGCCGAAATTCAGGAGGAGGGGCAGGACGTGGATTTGGCGCTCGTCGATGAGCTCCGCCGGGAGGTCGCAGGCGGAGTCGGTGACGATGGCGATTTTCGACTTGGGGGCGTAGACGGCGGCATGCTGGAGCCGCATGTCGTCGGCCTTGATCTGGGCGATCGTCCCCATGTCCTTGAGCTCGAAGAACAGCCCGGCCGGGTCGTTCGTGTGGACGTGAACCCGAACCCTTTCCGGAGAGCCGGCCACGGCGGCCGAATCGCCGTAGCGCTGGACGACCGCCCGGACGCCGTCGACGTCGAGGGATTGGCCGATGAGCAAGGCCTCGGAGCAGTAACGGTTGTGGAGGGCCTTGTCCCGGGCGGGCGTCTTGACCTCGTCGAAGCTCCAGGCTTCGCCGTCCTCCAGGGCGGTCAGGCGCGTCCGGATGGTTCCCTTCTTGATGAATTGGAGGATGCCCTCCAAGAAGTCGACGAATCCCTTCGCCCCGGCATCGACGACGCCGGCCTTGGCCAGGACGGGGAGCTTCCGGGGCGTCTCCTCGAGGGACTTCTGGGCGGCCTGGAGGGATTCAGAAAACAAGACTTCGAAGTCGCGGGTCTTGTGCCGGCGCTCCCAGACCGCCTCGGCCCAGTCCCGGATGACGGTGAGCATCGTCCCCTCGACGGGAGAGAGGAGAGCTTGGTAGGCGTGACGGGCGGCCTTCCGGACGGATTCGGCGAAGGAATGGGTCGTCAGGAAGAGGTCGGCCTCGACCTCGGCGCTCATCCCGTGGAGGAATTGGGCGAAGATGATCCCCGAGTTTCCTTGGGCGCCGGCCAGGGCCGCGTTGGCGATCGAGCGGAGGGTTTCTTTGATCGATCGGTGGGCTTTCGCCCCTTCGACGATCGCCCGGAACGTCGAGGCGAGGTTCGTCCCCGTGTCCGCGTCGGGGACGGGGAAGACGTTGATCTTGTTGAGATAGGCTTGGTCCTGGATGACGGCGTTTCCGCCGGCGACGAAGGCGTAGAAAAGGCGGTTCCCGTTGAGGTACCGGATTTTCAGCCGGACCCGATCCCGAAGGACGGTCAGCGTCTCTCTCTTCACGGCGGGCGCATTCTAGCACAGGCCGTCGGGGTTGCCAATGGCGCGTCCGGCCGACCGGCCGGGGGCGGGCGGCCGGCTATCGGAGGACGAAGGTCCGTCCCCCGTGCCGGAGAAGGGTCATCGGAAGGTCGTAGACCCGGGCCAAAAGCTCTTCGGTTAAAACCTCGTCCGGACGCCCTTCGGCGACGACGCTTCCCCCTTTCAGGATGATGATTTCGTCGGCGTAGCGGACGGCCAAATCGAGGTTGTGGAGGGTCATGAGGACGGTCTTGTTCCGTTCGAGAGTGAGCTTCCGGGCGAGGTCCATGACCTCGGTCTCGTGCCGGGGGTCGAGGAAGGTCGTCGGCTCGTCGAAGACGAGAAGGCCGGTCTGCTGGGCCAGGGCTCGGGCGATGAGGACCATCCGGCGCTCTCCGCTGCTGAGCTCGAAGTGGGGCCGAGAGGCATACGCGCCGAAGCCGACGAAAGCCAGGGCTTCCTCGGCAACCCGGACATCCGCGGCCGATGGAGGGCTCCAAAAGGGCAGGTGGGCCGTCCGGCCCATGAGGACGAAGTCGAGGACATTGTAGTTGAACGCCGAGCCGTGCTCCTGGGGGACGAAGGCCAGGCGGCGGGCCCTCTCCGGCTCTCCGATCGAGGGCAAGTCCCGTCCGTCGAGAGTGACCGTTCCGGGAGGGATGGGAAGCAATCCGGCCAGGCACTTCAAGAGGGTCGTCTTTCCCGCCCCGTTCGGCCCGACGATGACCGAGAGCCGCCCGTCGCGAAAAGCCAGGTCTCCTACCCGGAGCTCGAACGTCCGGTAGCGGAAGGTCAGGTTTTGGACGCGGAGGCTCATCGCCAGACCTTGCCCGCCCGCCGGAGAAGGACGATGAACAGGGGAATCCCGATCAGGCTGGTGAAGATCCCGACCGGGACTTCGAACGCGGCCAGGCTGCGGGCGATGTCGTCGGCCAGAAGAAGGACGGTCGCGCCCAGGGCGGCCGAGAGGGGAAGGACCCGCCGGTTGTCGACCCCGACGATCATCCGGACGAGGTGGGGGACGATGAGCCCGACCCAGCCGATGATCCCGGCGACGGAGGTCGCCGCGGCCGTGACGAACGTCGTCGTGACGAGGACGATGAGTTTCTCCCTCCGGAGCCGGCTGCCCAGGGAACGGGCCTCTTCGTCGCTCATCGACAGGACGTTGAACCGCCAGCGCATGAGGAGCAGGACGGCCACTCCGAGCCCGATCAGGGGGATGGAGATGGCCAGGTCCGACCAGCCGGCCTTCCAGAGGTTTCCCATCAGCCAGAAGAACAGGGCTTGGAGGGAGTAGGGGCTGGCGAAGTACTCGACGAGCGACAGGAGGGCCGAGAAAAAGGCGGAGACGATGATTCCGGTCAGGAGGACGGACACGACCGGGGAGTCCGAACGGCGTGAGATCAGAAGGACCAAGGCGACCGCCAGGACGGCGAACCCAAAGGCCGATATTTGGGGAGGGAGGCGGTTCCCGAAGACGACAAACGAGAGAGAGGCCCCGAAGGCGGCGCCGGACGAGATGCCGAGGACGTATTCGTTGACCAGGGGATTCTTGAACAGTGATTGGAGAGACGCTCCCGAAACCGCCAGGGCCGCCCCGACCGCCAAGGCGAGGAGGAGCCGGGGGAGACGGATGGCGAAAACGATGTCGACCGTCGACGGAGGAAGGCCGTCTTTCCACGACGGGACGAGGGGCGAAAGAAGGGTCTTGAACAGAACGGACGGCGGAATCGACGACGTCCCGACGTGGAGCGAGACAAGAAACAGGAGAAACGGAAGGGCGAGGAGGAAGGCGGTGAGGAAACGTTTCCGCTTAGCGGCCATGCGCCCACTCCTGGCAGCCCCAGAGAATGAGGCTCGGTGACCAAGCCAAGATCTTTTCGACTCCGACGTCGGCGTTGAGCGTCCCGGCGAAGACGGGGAGGACGGCGAGGACGAGAAGGGCTGCAGGTTTGACCATTCTGAGACGATTCATTATAGGGGAATTCCGGGCCGCATACCACGGCTCGGCCGTCGCCGTCCGGTTGCCGGTGCCTTGACACGGGCGAACCGTTCCACTAGCCTTCCCGGCGACGGAGAGCCTCCTGATGATCGATCACGACGCGGCCGGTCGCCGGCGAGCCTTGGGGCTTGTCTCCCTGGCCGTCCTTCTCGCCTCGGCGACCTGGTTTTCGGGAACGGCCTCCGCTCCCGCCCTCCGGGAACTCTGGGGCCTCTCCGGGATTCAGGCCGCCTGGCTGACGGTGGCCGTCCAGCTGGGTTTCATCGCCGGGACGCTCGTCTATGCCCTGTTCAACGTGGCCGACGTTTTTCCGCCCCGTCGGGTGTTTTTTTTCTCCGCCCTGGCGGGCGCGGTCTTCAACGCGGGTTTCGCCCTGCTGGCGGACGGCCTGGAGACAGCCTTGGTCCTGCGCTTTTTGACCGGCCTGACCTTGGCCGGCGTCTACCCGGTGGGGATGAAAATCGTGGCCCAATGGCATCGGCCGGGACTCGGGTTTGGGCTCGGAATCATGGTTGCGGCTTTGACCTTGGGAACGGCCTTGCCCTACCTCATATTAAGCTTCGGCCGGACGGCCGATTGGCGTCTCGGGTCAGCGGCGGCTTCGATTCTGGCCGTCGCCGGCGGGGCGCTCGCCGCCTTCGGCCTGGGCGACGGGCCCTATCTTCGGGAGAGAGCCCGGTTCGACGCCCGGGCGGCGTTCCGTCTTTTCAAGCATCGTCCCTTCCGCCTCCAGGCCCTGGGCTATTTCGGCCACATGGCCGAGCTCTACGCCCTTTGGTCTCTGGGCGGATTCTTCGTCGCGGCCGGCTTCTCCGGCCGGCGCTCTCTCGACCCGGAAAATGTCTCTCTCCTGATGTTCGCCGTCGTCGGGGCGGGAGCGGCGGGGTGCGTCCTCGGCGGTTTTCTCTCCCGCCGGTATGGGGAAAAGGCCGTGGCCTTGGCCGCCCTGGCCATGTCCGGGACCTGTGCCTTGTCCTCGGGCTTCGTCTCGAAGCTTCCCCCCGCCCTTGTCGTCGCCATCATGCTCGTCTGGGGCGCGGCGGTCGTCGCGGACTCGGCTCAGTTTTCCTCGCTGGCCGCCCAGACTTGTCCTCCCGAATACGCCGGAACGGCGCTGACCATCCAGAACGGAATCGGGTTCGCCGTGACCGTCGCGGCTATTCCCCTCGTCGCCTGGCTGGGGCAGGCCGTCGGTTGGCGCTGGGCCTTTACCGTCCTCGCCGCCGGGCCCCTCTTCGGGGCGGCGGCCCTCTCCCGCCTCGCGCCAACCGACATTCGAAGAGCGGACTGAACGGCCCGTCCGTTCCGGCGGCGGGAAGGAGATTCGACGCGCCCCTTGGTGTAAAATGGAATGGAGGACCGAGGTTCGCCTTGGAGCGCGAAAAATACGGCGGTTGGAAAACCCTCCTCTTCGGGTTGGGTCTGGCGGCCTCGGCCGGGTCTCTCCTGGGTCAAACCAGGGTCGACTTCGAGCTCTTCGGGTTAAAGGCCTTCCCCTTGGGCAGGTTCGCCTCGACCGTCCACCCTTTCAACGCCTATGGCCAAAGCTGGGACTCTTTTCAATCCATCGCTTTCGATAGGGCCTCCTCGCCGTTCGGCTTCGGAGCGGGGGCGACATATTGGCCGAGCCGCCGGTTCGGCCTTCGCCTTCGCCTTCAGTCCTGGAAGCAGGAGCAAGCCTCCTCGGATAACGACGTCCGGGTCGAATATTCCTACACCCCATGGTACCCGAGCCCGTCCCCGACGCTGGTCGTCGTCTCGTATGGGTTGAAGAGCCAGGCCGTTCCGCGGTTCGCCTTCCGAGTCGCCGCTCTCTCGTTCGGCGGAGTTTACCGGGCGGCCTTGGGCGGGTGGAGCCTCGATTTTTCCGGCGGCTTGACGTTCTATCAGGCGTCTGGGGAACTCGCGAACCTCTACCTCAAGCGGGTCATTCCCAGCAGTCATATGACCTTTCTCTCGGTTGAGGTCGCCTTCACGAACCGCCTCGACGCGTTCGGCCTGGGCGGCCATTTCGGACTGGCCTTGGCGTTTCCGGTCGGGCCGCGGATCGAAGGCCGGGTCGGGGCGGAGGTTTTATTCGGAGGGGTCAGGGACTCCGAATCGTTCGTCTCGTCGATGGAGCGCCTCGACGCGCCGGTCCTCGACGTCGTCCTCAAGGGGTTGGACGAAGTCCGGGACCATGTCCGGCCCGGAGAGATGAGAATGAACCCGACCCGCCTGGCTTTCGAGTTCGGGCTGTGCTTCCGAGCCGCCGCCGGGGACGGGCCGCGCCCCAAGAAGCAGGCCTTCAGCCTTGCCTTCAACCCGGGAACGAGCCGGATGAACCCGGACCTCCGGTTCATGAGGACGGTTCAGACGTCCGACGCGCCGGGGCGAAGACTCGAGCAAGACGTCGAGGTCTTCAACCGGAGGCTCATTTGGTCGCCCGGACTGGCTCTGGGCTTTCGCCTCTCGGCCCGCTGGGCGGTCGAACTCCACGCCGCCCGGCTTCGGAAAACCCTGGATGTCGACTCAAGGGTCATAGACCTTGTCTATGAGGAGGGCGTGCGAATCCGGGAAAAAGGCCAGCGCCCTTCCTGCCGGGCGGCGGTCGACGAGGTCGGTTTGTCGGCCGTCCGTTTCTTCCCCGTTCGGGGGGCCGACATCTTCTTCGCCGCGGGGGTCTGTCTCTCTCGGCTTTCGTTGACTTGGGAGGAGGTCTATTTTCTCTACTGGCGCCGTCCGCTGACGGACGATTTCGTCTCCTTCAGCGGCCTCTTCTCGGCGGCCGGGAGCCGTTGGGCGGTCGGGGTCCGGACCGGGCTTGGGTTTCTCTTCCCCTTGACCCGCTCCCTCGAGTTCCGGCTCGGGGCGGATTATCATCTCTACCCGGCCGCGTCCGTTCCGGTGGAGGTGAAGGCCATCGCCCTCGACGAGAATGTCTACGGGTCGGGCCCCGACCGGACGCTCCGCCCCGACGAGCTGCAGCCCCGTCTCGGCCCCGCCTTCCTTGATTTCAACCCGACCCGGTTCCAGCTGACCTGCGGCCTGGGGCTTAAAATTCGATGACGAGACGCTCTCCGGCCTGAGCCCTCGGCGGAATCCTTGACAGGGCTTCGGGGCGGGACGTAGGATACGCCCCATGAAGAACGGCCGAAAGATCACCCTGGCTTTGGGAATGTCGGGTTCGCTTCTGGCGGGCCTGGGTTGGAACGCGGCGACGGCTTTCCGGCCGTCGCCCCAGTCTCCGGCGCACCCGTTCTCGGTTGAGCAAACCGACCCCGGAACGAAGCCCCCGCCGGAAATCGTGGCCGCCTTCGACGGGCTCGGGGAAGGATTCGAGGGGCCCCAAGGCCGGGCGACGCTTCGAAATCCGTCCGACAACTCCCTGGCCGTCGGCCCGGACCACATCGTCCAGATCGTCAACTCCCGGATGGCCGTCTTCACCAAGAAAGGGGCCCGCTTCGAGACGACGGGCCGGGTCCTCTACGGCCCCGTCCCGACGAACAACGTCTTCCGGGATTTCGGCGTCGCGGCGAAGATCAACAACGGCGACGCCGTCGTCCGGTACGACCAGCTCGCCGACCGGTGGCTCATCGTCATGCCGATCTTCCGCCGTCTTCCCCCGCGGCCGGTCGAACCTCCGAAACCCAAGCCCGGCGAGCCGGTTCATTCGAGCCTGGCCGGGGTGGAGGGGCAGCCGGGTCCGGCCGTCGTCCTCTTCCAGCCTCCGCCTTCGGTTCCCTCCGAAAAGGAAAAGCCCGCGCCCGCCAAACCCGGCGAAAAACGCCCTCCCGAAAATCTCGGAGGGTCCTTTGCCATGTGCTACGCCGTCAGCACCGGGACCGACCCCTTGGGTTCGTACTACCGTTACGAATTCGTCCGCCCGTTGTTTCCCGACTATCCCCGGCCGGCCGTCTGGCCCGATGGGTATTATGTTCCGACGAGCACTGGCGACGACGTCATCGAGAAACACGTCTACGTCGCTGAACGCGAGAAAATGCTCAAGGGCGAGCCGGCGAGAGAAATCGGCTGGGTCATCGAGGGGGTGAATTTCCTGAACAACGCCGACCTCGACGGAAAACGGCTTCCCCCGGCCGGCGCGCCGAACATCATGATGGCCACGGGCGGGGCCCAGCTCAAGGGCGACATCGAGGACGACGGGATCTACGTCTGGAGGGTGGGAGTGGATTGGACGAATCCGGCCCGGTCGCGGCTCGAGGGACCCGAAAAGGTCGCCGTCGCGCCCTATCGCTACCTGGGCGGAGGCCAGTTGACGAACGCCGTTCCCCAGCCGGGGACGGACCGGCGGCTCGACGCCCAGGGCGACAAAATCATGGCCCGTCTGGTCTACCGCCGGCTCGAGGACCGGGAATCGATCGTCGCTGTCCATTCGGTCGCCACGGCGGCAGGCGGGGGAGGGGTCCGGTGGTACGAGTTCAAGCTGGACGAAAAACGGCAGGTCAGGCTCCATCAACAGGGGACCTATGCCCCGGGCGGGTTCTTCCGTTGGATGGCCAGTCCGGCCATCGACGGGGAGGGCAACATCGGGATCGGCTATTCGTTCGGGGGGACGCCCCATTTCGCCGGCCAGCGTTTCGCCGGCCGGCTGGCGAATGACCCGCCGGGCCTCATGACCCTGAGAGAGGCGGTCCTGGTCGAGGGCGAGGCCGCCCAGACGACCACGATGCGGTGGATGGATTATTCCCAGACGGCGGTCGACCCGAGCGACGACCGGACGATCTGGTATGTCGGCGATTATCTGAAAAAGGGGGCGACGGGCTATTCGACCCGAGTCGGCGCCTTCCGCCTTCCGGAAGGCCGTTGACCTTCATCGCCGGCCCCGGGTAATCTTGAAGGAGACGTTTAGACATGAGGACGCCGGGCTCGGTCAAGGTGGCGATCATCGATAATTCCATCGACCCCGGCCTCTACGGGCCGGTCGGGCATTGGAGCCGCTATCTCGACGTCCCCTGGGACGCCTGGACGGCCAGGGAAGGCCGGTTTCCCGACCCGGAGGCCTACAGCCACGTCATCCTGACCGGTTCCGAGGCCTCGATCCTCGAGCCCGACCCGTGGGCGGAAGCGGAGGCCGAGTACGCGGCCCGGGCGGTTGCGGCGGGGTCGGTCGTCCTGGGGAGCTGCTGGGGCCATCAGCTTCTGGCCTTCGCCCTGGCCGGCAGGTCCCATGTCAGGCGCTGTCCGCGGCCGGAGGTTGGCTGGATTCCGATCCGGGTCGCCCGGGATTGCGACCTCTTAGGACCCGCCGGGACGGCCTACACCTTTTCCGTCCACTACGACGAGGTCTGCGACCTGCCCGACGATTTCGAGGTCTTGGCCTCGACCGAGGCCTGCTCCGTCCAGGCCTTCGGCCATAAGGTTCGGCCGGTCTGGGGGCTTCAGTGTCATCCCGAAGTGGATGTCGCCACGGGGAAAAAATTCCTCGAGGACCTCGTTGCCGTCGGGTTCAAGGGCCGGGACTATTTGGGCCAGGCCTTGAGCCGGCCGCCCCGGGACTCGGGTCTCATTCACTCGATCGTCCGCGCGTTCCTCCAGGCCCGCCCCCTCCGGGCCGGCGAAGGCTAGCCGACCCCTGGAGAAAGGCCTGCCTATGAAAGCGTCCATCATCCAGATCATCCAGACGATGCTCGTCCCGGGGGTCATGGTCTCGGCCTGCGCCCTCCTGCTCCTGGGGATGAACAACAAGTACTCGTCCATCGTCAACCGGATCCGCCTCCTGAAGGACGAGGCGCGAAAAATCGATTGCGGCCTTCAGGCCGACCCCCAGGGAGAGAGGAAGGAGAACATCGCCGCCCAACTCCCCCTCCTCATGGCTCGGCTGAGGCTCGTCCGGAACACGGTAACGGCCTACTCGACGGGCATCGTCCTCTTCATCCTCTCGTCCTTCTTCATCGGCCTTCAGTTCGTCACCGCCTCGAAGGCCGTCCAGGCGGGAATCATCTCAGCCTTCTTGGCCGGGATGGTCTGCGTCCTGACGGGGGTCATCCACAACGCCGTCGAAACGCGGCGTGGGTTCGAAGTCATCCGGATCGAAGCCTCGAGCGACCCGTTCGAGGCGGAGGGCTGACCGGATGGGGCTCTCACGGCGGGGGTCATGAGTTTCCTCGGTTTTTTCTGGGCCGCCGTCCTCGGGGCCATGGCCCAAGCCGAGGCGTCCAAGCCGCCGTCCTTCGGCCTGGCTCTCTCGGGATTCATCAAGACCGACATCCTGTACGATTCTCGCCAGACGGTCAACGTCCGGGAAGGGCACTACCTTCTGTTCCCGAAGGGAGAAATGCCGGATCGAGACGGCCTCGACCTTAATGCTGTCCCAACGTTTCATCTCCTCTCCATCCAGACCCGCCTCCTCGGCCGGATAGCCGGCCCGGACGCCTTTGGGGCGAAAACTTCGGGCCTGGTCGAAGGCGAATTTTTCGGGACATCGGACGGCGACCTCAACGGCTTTCGGCTTCGGCATGCCTTCGTCAAGCTGGATTGGCCCAATACCGGACTCCTCGTCGGGCAGTACTGGCACCCGATGTTCGTCGTCGAATGCTCTCCCGAGGTCGTCTCGTTCAACACGGGGGCGCCTTTTCAGCCTTTCAACCGTTCGCCCCAGGTCCGGCTGACTTGGAAGTTCGGGAACTGGAGCCTGTCGGCGACGGCGATGTCGCAGCGGGATTTCGTCTCCCCGGGGCCGGACGGTCCGAGTCCGGCCTACGCCCGGAACGCCGCTAGGCCGGAATTCAACCTCAAGCTCCAGGGTGTTCTCCCCCGTCCGGCGGGAGGCGAAACGGTCTTCGGCTTGGCGGCGAACCAATCGACCATCCGTCCGCGCGTCTCGACCCAGGCCGGGTACAAATCTGACGAGACTCTCTCAGCCTGGGCGGGGATGGCCTTCGGGAAATTCCGAACCCGGGCGGTCACGGTCAAGGCCGAGGCCGTCTACGGCGGCAACCTCCACCATCTGACCATGCTCGGCGGCTATGCCGTCGAGCGGGCGACGGACGTCGGGCGGGGCCTCGTCCGCTACCGGGCCTTGAGGACGCTGGCGCTTTGGGGAGAAATATCGACGAACGGCCCGGCCGTCCAGGCCGGGTTGCTGGCCGGATGGGCGAAAAATGGCGGCGCGGGAGTGGACCTCGCCGGTCCGACCTACGCCCGGGGGGCGGATATCGATTCGCTCTTTCGCCTCTCTCCCCGCCTCCTCGTCAACTCGGGAAAAGTCAGGGCGGCGGCCGAAGTCGAGTGGACGGGCGCCCGCTACGGCCTCCCCACATCTTCGGGGAAAGTCGCCGGCGGCCGCCTGGTCGGAAACGTTCGCCTCCTCGGGGCCGCATATTATTTCTTCTGAGTTTTGTCGACCGAAACGAGGAGACGCCGAAGATGAACAGGAAATCAACCGCGTCTTCGCCCCCGGCGGCCGATTGCTCATCTGGGACGTCGTCTTCCCCAAGAAGGCCGACGCCCAAAAGACGTGGATTCTCCCCCCCCTTCAGGTTGCCCTGCCGAACAAGACGGTCAACACCGGCTACGGCGTACGTTTCCTCGACACGGAGCAGGGGCCGGCCCATTTCCTCGACCTGGCCGAGAAGGTAGGATTCAGGGTCATCGACCGGATATCGGCCAAGGGGTGGTTTTTCCTCGAGTTGGGGAAATAGACGGCGGCTTCCCTTCAAATTTGGCTCTTTCTTAGTTGGGATTGCTCTGTTCGCCGTCGGGCTTGACGTCGACCTCGGAGGGGGGGGGACCTCCGATGGCAGACGGAGCCCCGAAGGTAAACGCTTGCGGGGCCATGAACGTAAAACTAGGCGGGAAGGAGAACGACGTTGACCAACATCTCCCCGGTCGTGGCGTTGGGGCTGGGTTGTCTTCTCGGACCGGCGGCTCCGGACCAGGACGGGCCGGGGCTGATCCCGGCCGCGCGGCTCGAAAAGCGGCTGGAGAAACCTCCCTGCCTGGAAGGATACCGGCCCAACCAGAAGGGCTTCCTCAGCCGGGTCGATCCGGCGGGCGGGAGGACGATAGAACAGACGTTCACCATGGAAGCCATGAAAATCCCCAGCGGCGAGGTCCAGATCAACGGCTGGCTCTACCTCCCTCGCGGCGACGACAAGGTCCCTTTGATCGTCCTGACGAACGGGGGAGGGGACGGTTCTCGTCCGATCAGGAATCTTTCCGATTGGATCGCCCCGATCCTGGCCCATTGCGGGATCGCCGCCTTCGTCCATGATAAGCGCGGCACCGGCGGGTCCGGAGGGGTGTATGCCAACACGACCTATCAGGATTATATCGCCGACGCCGGAAACTGCGCGATCACCCTGTCCAAGCATCCCCGCATCAATCCGGACCTCGTCGGGGTTCTGGGGGGGAGCGAGGGCGGTCGGATCGCGATCCTCACCGCCAGCCGGTTTCCGGTCGTGAAATTTGCCGTCTCGTTCGCCGGGCCGGTGACCGACGCCGTCGAGGACCGGATCTACGCCCAGACGGAAGAGCTGCGCCGGATGAACATCCCCGAAGCCGAGTTCCCGGAGGTCCTACGAATACATGAAAAATCGATCCGGGCCTGGGGCACGGGCGACCCCGACGAACTGGATAAAGTCGCCCAGGAAATCCTCGCTCTCAGAAAGCAGGGGCGGCGTTTTCTGCCGGCGACCAAACGGGAGCAGGACACCGACCCCCAGCTCGCCGTTTTCCGGCCGACCTGGTATTCCCTGTCCGCCGATTACGTGACGGAATTGAGGCACTTCAGGAAAACGCTGCTGGCCCTGTACGGCGAGGAGGATCCCGTCGTGGATTCCAAGGCCAGTGTCGAGACCCTCGTTCGCTCGATGGGCTTCAGCGGCAACGTCCATTACTCCATCGGAGTACTTCCCAAGTGCGGGCACGCGCCGGTCGACACGGAAACGAAACAGATGATCCGGATCGATCACCTCATTCTGAATTGGCTCCGCGACAATGTGGCCGGATGGCCGCGGAGGTCAACGCCCTCCGGACCCAAAGATATTCGGTGACCGGCTATTCAGTGACAGCGACCCCGTTCACCGAATTTTTTTCGCCCAGGCGGCGAAGGGCACGAAGCTGGGTCCTGAGTCGGGCCTGGCTCCGGGAGGCGACAGGGGAAGGACAATCGGCCGGGCCGCCGTCCTTAGCCTGGATTTGACAGGGGATATCGGCGGGCCTATGATTGGGTTCATCATCCGAGCCGCCGTCTTCCATTCCGCCTGAGAGAGAGCGAACTCATGGGAAGAAAATTTCTCTGGGCAGCGGGATTGACCGGATTTTGCCCGGCCGTTTTGTTGGCCAGCGCCACGCTCCCCCAGGTCACGGTCTCGGCCTTGACGCCGGAAAACAGGTGGATCCATACGCCGGCGGGCGATACCGGAACGGTGACCCTGTCGGGCCCTGCTCCGTCCGGAGGAGCCGTTATCGTCCTGTCGAGCAGCAACCCGGAGATTGTCGTGCCGGCCACGGTCACGATCCCTGCCGGGCAGACGAGGGCGATGTTTCCGATCAGGGGCGCCACCTATAACAGTCGCGGCGAAGGAAAAGTCACGGCCATGTACGGCGGAAGGTCTAAAACCATTCATCTCAAGATCGAACCGGGATCGGACGTCCGGGGCGTGAGCGTCGACCGACCCGTCGTGGCCGCCGGGTCCTCCGTGACCCTCCGAGTGGAACTATGGGGCGTGGCCCCGGAGGGAGGAATAGATGTTCCGCTGTTCAAAAGCGGCCCCGGGCAGGCGTTCGTCAGCCTGCCCACCAGACTGGCCGTCTCCGCGGGGAAGACGACCGCGGAAACCGCCGTCGCGACGTCGGCGGTCCAGGCCGCGACCTCGGCAACCCTCTGCGCCAACAGCCCGACCGCGGCTTGGGCTCCGACGGGATGCGTGGGCAACAGTTCTAAAACGTCGGTCGTCATTTCCCCGACCGGCGCCGTGCCGCTGGCAAGCGCCATGGCCATGGGGAAGTACACGTTGAGTTACAGCCTGGCCGCGGTGACGGGTGCGGGCGGGGGGGTCAATTTCAAGGTTTCGATCCCGTTCGTTGTTTCCGCACCGTTGGCGGTCCCCGTTTCCAGCTCCCACCCCTCGATCGCGCCCATCCCTCCCGCCGTCACGATCGAGCCCGGGAAAACGGACGGTTACGTCTATTTCCTGACCAACGCGGTTTCGGCGACGACCACCGTGACTCTGACCGCGACCCTGGGCGGCGTCAGCAAGACCGTGCCGGTCGAGGTCCGGAAGGAAGCCGTGGTCCAATCGCTGTCCCTGGCCCCCGAAACGGCCGGCTCGAGCACCGTGGTCACGGGAACGGTGACCCTTGACCAGGCGGCGCCCTCGAAAGGAACGAATGTTCTGCTCACGAGCAGCGACCCCGCCGCGGCGACGGTCCCCGCCTCGGTCCTCATTTCCAAAGGCCGGATGAAGGGCACGTTCCAGATCGCCGTTTCCGCGGCGGGAGCCCGGAGGAAAGTCGTTATCGGCGCCGAGTTCGCCGGGAAGAGGACGACGGCCACGCTCAATCCAGGGCAACCCGAATCGAGGGCCAGCCAGAAAAGAGACGCGATTTCGTCCAACTGAGCCGCGATCCCGAGTTCACGAAACTGGTCCGGGCGGCTCGTTGACCTGCTCGAGCGATAGAGACTTGAAATACATCAGTTCCCTCTCTCCGGCCGCGGCGGGCCGGATGGAGACCGTCAAGTTCCCAGCCTTCTCGATCGTGACGAGCCCAAGGTCGAAGGTCGCGTACCGGAACCATTCGCCGGTCGTGGCCACGGCCGCAAAAAATTCCCGGCCGCCGACCGAGACGACGTATTTCAATCCCGCGCTCTCCTGGCGCGCGGCGTATGTGACCTTGACCCGGTACGGCCCGGTCCTGCCGACGAGCAGCCGCCAGCTCGCCGCGTCGGCCGGGCCGGTCCATTTCGCGATATGGAAGCCGCCGTCGCGGTTGAAGCGCTTCATGGCTCCGCCCTCGGTCCGCGCTTTGAGGTAATCGAGTTCGAAGCCCTCGTCGCTCGCCTGGACGAGTGGCGGCCGCTCGTCCAGGCGAGCGA
>Ga0233423_10000678_pt1 | contig 17459 bp, 16 predicted proteins | sample Watercolumn_Mata_FD_180713 | JGI IMG/M metagenome (GOLD analysis project Ga0233423, IMG submission 180713) | Freshwater microbial communities from Lake Matano, South Sulawesi, Indonesia - Watercolumn_Matano_2014_112_MG | ecosystem: Environmental > Aquatic > Freshwater > Lake | place: Indonesia...
CCAGCCATTGAGGGCCTGCAGCAACTGGTGGAAAATGCGCAGACCATGCTGCAGGCCCTCAATGGCTGGGAATCTTTGATGGAACGATATGATTTTGATTGCGTCTTTGTGCGAGCCGATAGTCCACTGGCAATAGCGCTCAAAAGCAATATGAAATGGGAGATCGTGTATAAAGATGATTTGGCTGTGATTTTAAAAAAATCCGAGGCACATTGAGATTAGCGATGCAGGCAAAAGGTGAGACATGGGCGTAGATGTCAGCTACATACTCTCAGACAATCTCCCATCCGAGCGCATCTTTAATGCGTTCGACCTCAAGCCGCGAGGACTCTACCCAACCGAGGTGCCGATCCTGCCGCGTTTGGCAGCGATCACCGAGCATCCGATCTATGCCGAGCCGGCTGACGGTTGGCATTTTTTTGCGTCTCGTCCTGAGTTTCTCCGCAATGGTAGCGAGGACGCGCTGAGCGAGGCATCGCGCGGTGGCACCCTGATCTACGGCGAAGTATTGCAAAACAAAGAGAGTTGCATTGCCAGTTTTTGGGATAATGGTAAGAATGTATGGAAGGTATCGGCAAATGCAGGTGGTTTGCTGATCGAAGGCGAATTGCCCGATATGTACCGGGAGGCGCTGGAGACAATTGACAAAATGCCTTTTTCGGCTATCGACTCGACCATCGATCTTACCTGGAAGATTACAGGTTTTAGATTTGATGTCGAGATGCAATGCAAGAGCGGAGCCGTACTCATTGATAGAGCTACCGCCAAAAAGGGCGTATAGGCTCGAAAGGTCAAGTATGTCAGGCCAGAGCGGCCTAAGTTAAATGGATCAACACGTCGACCCAGTCAAGATATATGAGCATTGTCGCCTGATACTGGGCATGGTACTGTCTCTGGCCGTGGCAAGGATGCTCAACGGCATAGCGCGCTTTGTGCAGCATCCTAAAAAGGTCAAGATCTTTCCTCTGCATCTGGCCTGGGTCTTTGCGATCCTTCTGCATCTCATCCATTTTTGGTGGTGGGAGTTCAGGCTGATCTACGTGCAAGAGTGGACCTTTGAGGTCTATTTTATGCTGATCGTTTATGCCATCGACATTTTTCTATTGTGCGCCTTGCTCTTTCCTGATGATATGTCTGAATACTCAGGTTTTGAAGAGTATTTTATGTCGCGCCGCAAGTGGTTTTTTGGTATTTTTGGTGCGAGCTTTTTGATCGACTTTGCCGATACGGCGCTCAAGGGCTCGACGTATTTTAACTCTCTGGGTTGGGAATACCCGGCTCGCAATGCCCTGTTTATCATCTTTTGCTTGATGGCTATGTTTGTGGCAAAAAAGCGCGTGCAGATGACTTTTGTCACCCTGACCCTGATCTATGAGATCAGCTATATCTTGCGACTTTATCACACCATGCACTAGCGGGATTTTGCAGTCTATTTTAGTTTTAGTCTTGGTCAACCTGCCATCAGGACAGTGGTTTCTCTTAGCCTGCGAGCAGCGTCTTGCAGGGACATCTTGCCTTTGAGCATATTTGGGAGGATGGCAAGGCTGATCTCGAGAGCTTCTCTCAGGATAATCCCTGATTCGACGAGGACTTCGCCCAGCAGTTTGCTTTGATTGAGGCTTTTTTCGAGAGCGTCAAAGAGTTGGTTTTCATCGATGAGGCGGGCGGCGATGAGGAGTTCACCGAGGCGCTGGCCTTGCTGTCTGGGCTGGTTTTCGGCCTGCCGTCCAGCCTGGTAGAGACGCTTGCATTGTTCGACGGCGTGCTCAAAAGTAGTCTTGCCTTGTTTGTAGGCGACGAGTATCTCGATCGAGTGGCGATGGAAAGCAGTAGAGATGCGGCCGCGGCGGAGGAGAACCTGGCCGCAGCTGAGATTGTCGGTGTGAGCGGCGCGCTGAATGGCGGGTATTTCTTCTCTTGTCAAAATGTAGGCACGTTTGTATAGACTCAAGAGCATCGAATGAGCATCGGCATTTTGCTCGGATGCGCCGTGGGCGTACATGACCTCGGTCTTGACCATCTGGCTGGACTCGGTGCTGCTTGCGACTTTGACAGGGCTGGCTGGAAAAAATCCGCATGTTGCAAGTGCGGCTTTATCTGCTTGCTTGGCAGTTTCCTGTCGATGGTCGCTAAAGATTTTTCCAAGGCCTAAGCCATTGGAGAGCTGCTTTAACATCTCTTGCACCTGATCTAGTAAATGGCCGTTTAAAACTTGGTTGCCGCGTACCGGGTCTCCGCCTCTCGCGTATATCGAGAGTATGTCAGCAAAACATAACAAAGTTGTGACTGGTTGTAATCCGTATTTCTCCCATGGCAAGATAAAATCGCCTAAAAGCTGAGTCACTTAACATTGGGCGTCCGGGGCGGCGGAGTGGCCAAAAAGGGTGGTTTTTGCTGGTGTGAACTGCCTATGGTCAGATTTGTCATTTCAAAATCTGTCACCCTCAAGGGCCTCTTTTTTTTCTAAAAATCTTTCCAAACCTCCAAATACTTTCAACATGCATATCACCCCTCTTGCTTACGGGTTGATCGGTCTGATCTGCCTGGGTGCCTGTGCCGGCTTTTTTGTAGCCAGTCTGGTGCAGTTTTTTAAGGCCCGTCACAAAGGCCTGAGCTCTGCCGAATTGCAGAAAGGTTTTGGCCACAGTGGCCACGGCTTTATCTTGCTGGGCCTCTTTGCCTTGTTTAACTCTTTGTTTGTAGATCACTACACTCGCGGACCAGCCATCGCCTCCGCCGTCTTTTTTGCCTTAATCGGCATCTTTTGCGCTTTTTGCGCCTGGTACCTTAAACAAAAAAACTAAAATCCGACAAATGACACATCAAGTTTTGCTGGCTTGCATCGCTGGCTTTATCGGCACTCTGCCGGCTGTTTTTGCTAATCGTCTCATTATCAATCTCATCACGCCCTCGCGTGTGTGCCAGCACTATGCCATGGCAATTGGACCAATCTTGTTTGTCCTGGTATTGCGTTACCTGGATATGGCTCAGACCAGTTGGGCGTTATGTGCGGCTGTCACTGCAACGGGATTTTTGTGCCTGCCGGCAAAGTTTTTGTCCTGGCTGACCAATGCGACATTTTTAAAGCACGATGGCACGCCACAAGACAGGCCTGATAGCATCGAAAGAGCCTGCGCACTGATCTTTGGCTGCGTGGCAGGTTTTATAGGTGGTTATCTGGCCGTATCGCACGGACATGGAGGCAATAACTGGCTCGACTTGATCTGGCTGCCTGCGGCCCTGGCAATCTCTGCGCATCTGGCCTTTTATGCAGTAGTGCAGTTGGCCTGTACGATCGTCTACTTGCCGGGTAAGGTTTTGCCCATGGCCGACAGGGTTAGTGATGCCTTGCGCGGACTGAGGCGGCGTTAACTGGCCGCGCATTGCCCAGTGTCAGTTTTTACCTAAAAATCAATCTTTAAAATCAATCTTTATTGTATGAAAGAAAATTTGAAAATCTTGCTTGAGCAATCTCGCACGGCCGATGATGCGCTCAGAAAGCAACTGGATCTATTGAAGACACCCAGCTGTGATGACATTCAGACGAGCGCTATTTTCAGTCACTTGCATGATGTGTGGTCGCGCCTGATCACACAAGGTTTGGATATGAGGCTCTTTTTAAAAGAAGTCGAGAAAGACCTCGCGGTGCTGGGTGAAAATGAAAGTGCTGGCGATCTGCAATCAGACTTGCGTTTGGCCGAGCGCAATGCCTTGAGTGAGCTGCGTTTTGTCGCTTCGGTGCAAGCGATGATGCAAAAGGCGTTAGAAAAAATGATCCTTTTGCTCACTGCGTCCGCCAAGATCACGTCTGGCAAAAGGCGCGTCGTATTTAATAGATTGAGCAAGATAGAGTTTGCGATAGATGCGCGCAAGAGGGCTTTTGATGAGGAACACAGTGAAGATGCAGATGCAGGGCGCGCGCGAGAAGATGCTGTCGAATTGGGCATGGCAGAGCAGGTAGATCTATTGGTGGATATCCTCAAGCTCGAAGTGGCCGATGAGATAGTCTATGAGGCGCGTGAGATTTTTTATAAACAGGGCGAAAATGAGATTGTAGCAACCAGGACGGCTCAGGAGCTGTTGGATCTAGCGGCGCTTTTGCTCTAGGGTTGGTGCTGCTCTATATGGTCTCAATCATTTATAAAGACCTCCTCAGACGTCTAAGACTAGTGGCTCATGATCTAGGCATGAAATGTGCACCAGTTCCAGCAAGCATAGAAGTAAATGGTTCGTATATGTTTATATGGACAGGTTTCATTCCCCTTGCATGTGGCTAAAGAGGACGCGCTTTTGTTAGTTTGGAGGCCATCTTTTCTGCCTTTTATATAAAGGATACTTGAAACACTAGAACTATTCTTTGCCCTTTTGACTTTCCATTTTGAGCACATGAGTGCTTTGTAGACGTTCTCCAGATAGTTTTCAATCGAGACTGGTCGGAGCACAAGTTTTTGTCACCACTCAATTTAAGGAAGTCGTATGAAAGTCTCTGAACATTTGAATCCAGCTTTTAGCGTCATTCAACAAGCAGTTGAAGCAGGAAAGTTTGCCTCTGGTTATGAACGGTATGTAGAAAACGTGATCAAAGTCGAAAACACTTTCTTCACGAAAATTTTGCGTGAGCAAGGACAAGAGGCCGCTTTAAAGGCATTGGAGAACTGGGAAAGTTCGGATCATCTCCTCACTTTTGCGCATCAACTCGAACCAATTGCAAAAGCTATCGCAGAACTGTCTAGGGTCGATGAAGGCTGTCAGCTTGTTCGACTGCTTAGTGCAGAAGAAGCTGAATCTTTTGTGTTCTGGGCCCAGTCAAAGGATTCGCAAATTGTGATTTTCTTAAATGATGAGGTTCAGAGGATCTGTAACGGTCAAAATAATTGGGCAGAATGGAGCTGTGTGGGCGCCATGCAGTTGCAGGCAGTAGCTTTACGCATTGGTCAAAAGTCGGCTGATATCGGATTATTCTTTCCTTCTGTGAGAGATCTGCAAAAAGAAGCCGGCCATGTTTTTGTCGAGATCAATCAGTTTGGGCAGACCTCTGCGATCATTCATGAGCCAAGGCCTTTTACTGCTAACCAATTTTTGAGATTGCAGATGGGCTTGGTGAGGTCTGATCGAGGACATACTTTATTCCGACGTAGTGTATCTGTAGGAGAAGCCTTGGGACATCCAGGTGCTTTCGACTATATGGCTCAAAAACTACATCGTTTGCCCGATTTCGTTAAAAGTCTCGCAATTGGATATGGACAAATGATCAGATAGATTAATTAGCTCAGGAGCATTAGCATCAGGCATGCTAATGCTCCTGAGAAGTTTTGAAATGAAGATGTAATGTTGCTTTTGCGGCTCCCGCTGTCCATTCGCTTTTTTTTGATTTGATATATTATACATTGTAGTAAAAATAATCTTTTCAAAAATGTCTCATGTTCAGGCATTACAAAAAAGAAAGAGGCGACAAAACAAATGCCGCCCCTCCCACCTCACAGGCCGTTCAGCCCTGCTACATCAGATCAGCCCTGATGTCCCACAAGGCCCATGCGTGTGGCCACGCCGATGCAACCGCCGATGATGGCCACGATCGCCATGGCCATCAGAGTCTGCGAGCTCAAAAGCGAGCTTGAGGCATCGATCAAAAGCCTGAGGGCAAAGACAAAGGCCAGGGCCAGCACCATGCCGACCAGGGTATATCCGCCATTGCCCATATTGGCCAGGCGCCCGATGATGAGCGTCGGCAAGGCGATCACGATGCCCACGGCGAGTCCGACGACAAACACGCCGGCAAAGTTGACACCGGGTATGGTGTCGGCCATATAGGCGATCAGATTGGTCACGAGCAAGGCAGCCCAGGAGGCCAGGATGCCCATAAAGACTGCGGAGACATTGTCGCCCATGGTGTAAAGGCGATTTTCGGTTTTGTTTTGGGTCATGTTTTTTCCTTGTTGAGGATTGGGTTTAAATGCTTTGGCCCGGGCACGAGTCGCCTTCGCGACAGCGCGCCCGGAGCCGGTTGATATGTCAGAGTGCTGCTAGATCAGTCAGTCCACATAGGTGCCGCGCGGCGGATCCTGCGGCCCCATCTGGCCGAGCCAGCGGTCGTAGATGCGCTTCCAGGTGCCATTGGCCTTGATGTCCACCAGCACGCCGTTGACAAAGCGAGTGAAGTCCACGTTTTCCTTGGCCACGCCGATGCCATAGGGCTCGGGGCTGAAAGTCTTGCCGACCACCTTGGAGAAGGGGTCTTGCGCCGCCAGGCCAGCCAGAATCACGTCGTCGGTGGAGACTGCATCGGCCTTGCGCAATTGGAACAGCACCAGGCAGTCGCTATAGGTCGCGGTTTCGACCAGCTTTGCCTTGGGATTGAGCGCGACGATGTTTTTGGCCGAGGTCGATCCGCGCGGAGCGCAGACGCGCTGCCCCGACAGATCGTCCAGGCTCACCGCTGTCGAATCGCGCCCGACGAGGATCTTTTGTCCGGACATGTAATAGATCTCGGAAAAATTGATCTCCTGCTTGCGCGCCGCATTGATCGTAAAGGTCGACACGACCATGTCGACCTTGCCTTCCTTGAGCAAGGGGATGCGCGCGGCGGAGGTCACCGAGACCCACTGGATACGCTTTTCGTCGCCAAAGATGGCCTTGGCCACCTGCTTGGCGATGTCGATGTCAAAGCCCTCCAGCTCGTTGGTGAGCGGGTTGAGGTAGCCGACCGAAAAGACGTCCTGAGATACGCCGACGATCAGTCGGCCGCGCTCCTGGATCTTGGCCATGTAACTGCCGGCCGGCATTGCTCCGGGACGAGGCATGTTGGCCGGCGGCCGATAGCTGGCTGTGACGTCCGACGTCGACTGGGGAGCTGCCACCGCTTGCGGTGCCATGCTCAGACTGGAAGCACAGGCGGCGATAGCCACAGCCATGCCGAGAGCGAGCGTGCGCGCACGTGCGCCAAAATGGGTGATTTTCATTTGCGGTCTCTTTCGTTTGTTAGCAATGAGATTGACGGGCTGCGCTCAGGCGCGGTATTCGCGGATGCGCGGGTTGAGACCCAGATAGGCGAGGGCCGCCACCGCCAGAGCGGCAAGCGCAAAGACCCAGTCCAGGAGCCAGGTCTTGCCGTCAGCCTGGGCGATGGAGGTATAAAACTCTCCGCTCGCCTGTTGCAGGCGGGCCGAAAAGTCACTGTCCAGGCCGCTGAAACTCGCCACGGCGTCGTTGGAGCCGACACCGAGCGCCAGGCCGACTGCTTGCTCGCGCTTGCCACCCTTGTCCAGCACCCGGATGCGCGCGTCTTGCTCGAGATAGCCCTTGAGCGAAGCCGGCGAGCCGACGGCAGTAGTGAGAGCTTCGACCTTGGCCTTCATGCTGTCTTCGTAGACAGCACCATTGCCCATGGCGATCAGGTAGAGGCTCTGATCGGACTTGATGTCATATGCGGTACCACGAGCGTTGAGCCAGGTATAGGTCGAGACAAATCCCTGGGCGCGAGCCTGGGTGACTTCGCTGCGCTGCATCATCAGCCCGGTGACGCTGTAAGCCGACAATGCCACCACGATGGCTGTTGCGGTGAGGAGAGGCAGGTTGAAGGTCCGGCGCATATTGCGCGAGATAAAACGCTGCGTGATAAAGAGCACCACGATCAGGGCCAGACCTGTGATGCCGATCATGCCGATGCGCAGTCCGGAGGCGCTCTTGTAGCTCTCGTACTCGGAGTCGAGCTGGGTGACATTGAGCTTATCGACGGATTCGACCAGCGGCATCATCTCGGTGCGCACTGAGGTCGAGGCCAGGCGCAGGTAGGCGGCGCCGACCGGATAGCCGAGGCGGTTGTAGGACCGCGCCGACTCGACCATGCCGTTGTATTCCTGCACCTTTTCCATCAGCTTTTCGATAGCCTGGCGCTCGTCCTTGCCAAAGGAGATATTGGAAGCCGCTTGCGTGAGCTCAACGCCCAGGGCTTCACGTGCCGCCTCGTACTTTTGACGGCTGCCCAGTCCTGCCTGGCTGCCGCCAGCAAGAAACTCCTGCGTGGCCGCCTCGTCCAACTCCAGCAATTTCACCCGGATCGTCTGCGCCGTGACGATGGAAGGCACCGCCTTGCGCGCGATCTTGTCGACCGCATCACGCGAAGCGAGGACGCTGCTAAAGCCGGAGATCGCAAAGGCGACGGCGAGCAGCACGATCAGCCCTAGTGAAAACTGCAGCTTGCCGGGAGTGGTTCGGCGGAGATTTTTGATAGTCGAAATCATTTTTTGTACACCTTGGAGCTGGGTTTTAGTTGACGATGGCTTCGACGGTGATCACCGTCGAGGCGCCAATGCGCAAGCGATCGCCGACGGCGAGATCGCGTTGCTCGCCGTTGGCGAGAGGCGTCTTGGCACCATCGGCGGTCTCATGCACTGTGCCGTTGGCTGAGCCCACGTCTCGCACGGAGGCCTTGCCGTCGACCATTTCGATCATCAGGTGCCTGCGCGAGATGCCATCGTCGCCGTCGATGCCGACAGCTTGCTGGACTGCGCTGGAGGACCGGCCGATCAGGTTTTGCTCGTCAAAGAGCGAGTACTTGCGTGCCGGTTGGCCCGCCACGGTCACTTTGACGTCTACCCGTCGCGTGCTGCCTGCAAAAGCGACGCCATTGCTTGTCACAGGCGAGGAGGCCGCCGGCTGGCTGGGCGCTTGCGCGGCAACCACGGCGGCTTGATCGCCTCCGACCTTGTTGACGTAGTCGTAGCCGCACACGCCGCAAAACGGCGATTGGGGATCGTCACGCACCTCGGAGCACTTTGGGCACGACTCGGCGACGCCCGCATTGACGCTGGTGGCATGCGTATGCGTCGGCATCGCAGGAGGTGCCGCAACGGGAGCAGCAACAGCCGTTTCGATCTGCGAGCCGCAGACCGAGCAAAAATCCGCGTCGTCGGAGGCGTGGCCCATCGGGCATTGATAAGTCATTGCAATGTCCTTTCTCTTGTTGGACTCTGGTTATGGCTTACTTGCCGACCCGGCGCGTACGCGTCGAGGCGGTATCGAGCGAAACGACATCGCCCTTGGATGCGCTCTTGTTGATCCGAACCGTGCCCTTTTCGTCGACGGTGATGATCTTTTTGATCGCCCGCGTGGCCTCCTCGTTACCGGCGGCCTGCGCCTGTTCCAGTGCCTTGCCCAGGGCCCGGGTGGCCTTTTCGTTGTCGCCCGAGTTCATCGCAGCGACGCCTTCCTGGATATTGCGGGCCATCTCGCCCTGGCCGGAGTGGTGCGCGACGACCGGGTTGATGACAGCCGAACGCTTTTCGTCGGCAGTCCACTCGATCATCACCTGGCCGCCGGCTGCGAGCTTGACCTCATGCTCCACGCCGCCCTCGACATAGGCCAGGGTGACGTTGGCCATGCGACGCGCGCCGGCATCGGCCGCGCCGACATTGGCCGGATCGATCTCGATCTTGACCATGTAGGTGCGTGCTTCTTCACCCCAGGCGCCGGTGTCGACTTCCATGGTGAGAGGCTTGTTCGAGGCCACGAGCTTGGAGGTGAGGTCGACGATCTGCGGCGTCATCTGCTCGAGCTTGGCGATGCGCGCGCCCATCATCGCCCAGATGCGCAGCTTTACGTTGCTGCGCGCCAGCCCCTTGGTGCGGTCGACGATCTGGTCAAAGTCGGCGGCGAGCTGGTCGGCACGCTGAAAACCATCGACCGAGCCGCCGAGCGCTTTTTGGATCTTGCGCAATTCTTCGGGGACATAGGAGTCGCCCACGCCGCGGCTCTCGACCTCAAAGAGACCGGAGCACTTGGCCAGTTCTTTGTCGAGGGCGTTGGTGCCGGACTCGCCTTCGTTCTTGCCGTCGGTGAGAAAGATCAAGACCTTGATGGCGCCGGGCATGCGGTCAAACTCGCCGCGCGCAGCCGAAAGCCAGCGAGCAAAGTACGTGCCGCCCTCGTCGGTGAGGCGCGACTTGAGCACCTCGACAGCGCGAGCCTTGTTGGCCGCCGTGGCTTCCTGCAGGGAGACGATCGCCTGGCCGGTGTCTCCGCCGCGGACGACAAAGAAATAAGTGCTGCCGTCCTCGGGCAGGCTCTCGACCGCACGGATGGTCGCCTGACGCGCATTGCGCATCTTGTCGCCGGACATGGAGCCCGAGCAGTCAACGACAAAGCCGAGCACACGCTGGCCATTAGCCATGGCCGCTGCGCCGACAGCCGCTCCATTGCCCTGGGCATTGGACTTGATCGTGATCACCGCGTGCATGGTGGTGGTACCGGCCAGCACGGCAGGATTGTTATCGACCTTGCCTTCGAAGGAGTTGGTAGCGGCGGCCTGATTGTTGATGGCGTTCATTGGGATTACCTTTGCGTTTTGCGTTGCGATTAGATCTGAGCGATGATGCAGGAGATATTGTCGTGACCGCCCGCTTCGCGAGCAAAAGTGACGAGCCTGCGAGCGACGGTGAGAGCATCGACCTTGCCGTAGCTGTCGATGAGAGTCGAGAGATGTTTTTCGTCGGCCAGATAGTTCCAGAGGCCGTCCGAGCAGAGCACGAGCGTGCCCTTGCCGCTGGCGTTGAGAACCCGCACGTCGCAGTCCACCTCGAGGCCTTCCGAGCTGCCGTCATCTGCGGCGCCCAGCGAGCGGATGATCGAATGCGATCGGGCATCGTCCTTTGCGGCTTGTGGGCTCATGCCACCTTCGGTGATGGCCCAGTTGTACCAGGAGTGGTCGACGGTGAGCTGAGTGCAAGTGCTCCCGCTCAGCCAGTAGGCGCGGCTGTCTCCGACCCAACCGACCATCACCTTGCGGCTGGTCGTGTCGACATAGGCACAGACCAGAGTGGCCTGCGCAGGCATGAGGGCTTGTCCGTCGCGACCAAAGGTCGTCGCGTCGTACGGTGTCTTGCAGATGGCAGCTTGAGCCGCGTCCGTGGCGCGAGCAAAGAGGTCTCTGTCATCTGAGGCTGCCGCCTGGGCTTGATCAGGAGCGGCGAGCAGGACGGCCAGGGCTGCCTCGGCCGCGGCCTTGGAGCCGATCATCGGATTTTGGGAGTTGGACACCCCATCCGAGACCACCAGAGCGAGCTTGCCGGGAGCCTGGCCGATAGCCAGATAATCCTGGTTTTCTTTGTAGCGGCAGCCGATATCGCTCACGCCGGCGACCTGAGCCGAGATTACCTGGTGAAAGTGATCGCGTGGCGCCGCCTTGCGTTTGGTGCCGCACACCGTGCAGCAGCCGTCATCGTCGATGCAGCCGGGCCCGGCTTTGCAGGTCGGGCAATCGCCGCTTGCGTCAGCAGCGACCGCCTCGGCTTTGAGCGTCGAGCCGCAGCCCTCGCAAAAATTGGCCGAGGCTTCATTTTGTTCACCGCAATTGGTGCAATTCAAGACTGTACTCCTTTTGCTAGAGATCACCACTTGCTGCGCGGACGCACCTGGTTGGCCAGGTCGACGAGGCGATAACGCTCGTCGCGATCGTGCGTCATGCGCGCCAGATCGCGATAGGAGGACTCGAGCTTGAGCCTCACTGCCGCCTCCGACAACTCCTCCTGGTTTTGGCCATCACCCAGGGTGAGAGGCTTTTTGGCCGCCACCACATAGTCGAGAGCCGCTGCAAAGATCGACTGCACCATGTTGAGCTTTTCGACGCCGGTGAGCACCAGGGCCTCCATGGTGCGCGCCGCCAGAGCAATGTCGTCAGCCTCAGGACGCGCACGCGAGGTGTCGATCAGCACGCGGGCGATTGCCTTTTGCGCATCGACGTACATGCTCGAAGTGACAGGCACCATGGCGTATGCATCCACTGCCTGCTTGCGCATCCCTGCACGAGCCAGGTTGCGGGCGAGCCCAAAGACCGCCGTCGATGCATTGTTGTCGCGCTGCGCAATGTGCCCAAAGAGTGCGCGGGCCTCATCGGCATTGCCGGCGAGCTCTGCGCACAGCGCCATAGCCACCTTGGGAGCGACTTCGCCAGGCACTTCGCCGTAGCAAGTGTCAAAGGCTTGATAGGCTTCGACATACATGCCACGAGCGAGAAAACTCGCGCCGCGGTACCAGATCACGCGCCAGTCAAAGCCATCGGCGGCTTCGACAGCCTTGAGCGTTGCCTCGGCTTCGGCATATTGCTCGAGATCGATCTGGTTTTTGGCCAGGGCGAGCTGGGCTTCATGCGAGTCAGGATACTGCTCCATGACTTTTTCGAGCAAGGCCCGCTGCCGCTCGCGGCCACCCTTGCTTGCACCGCCGGCAATTGCAGTGAGTCCGGTCAGGATCATCGCCGCAGCCGGATCGCGCAGATCGGGCTTGAGCCGAGGCAGCGATGCGGCGTCCAGCAGGTCGAGCGCGTCCGCCTCGCGTTCGACAAGGGTGTCGGGGCCAAAGATATTGCTCTCGCCACCGACATTGCCGGCCGTGTCGATGGAGACCACGTCGCGCAGCACGCCCGCGAGCTGCTCCGCCATCTCTTCGGCGCTCTGGTAGCGCAGATCGGGATTTTCGTGGCAGGCCTTGACCAGGAAACGGTAGAACGAGTCGTAACGCTGAAAGACTGGTTCCTGATCCGGGGTAAAGAGCGTGTGCTGGTTGACGTCCTGAAAACCCCTGAACTCGGTACAGAGCACGGCGATGGTCCGTCCGATGGTGTAGAGGTCGGACGAGGGGCTCGGGCCGCGCGTAGCCAGCTCGGGCGCTGCATAGCCGACTGTGGAATAGATGTCGCCATCGGTATCGGAGGCACGCGTGACGCCCCCGAGGTCGATGACCTTGATGTCGCCATCCTCGAACATGACGTTGTCGGGCTTGAAGTCGTTGTAGATGAGCCCGATCGAGTGCATATAGCTGAAGGCCGCCAGCACCCGATGCATGTAGGCGAGCACCTCGGCAACCGGCAGAGCGCCACGTTCCTTGCGCAGAGATTTGAGCGTGCGGCCGCCCACGTATTCCATCACCGTGTAGGCTGCCGATCCCCGCGAGTTTTGGTGCTGTACGCAGGTGTAGACGCCGACGATATTGGCGTGCTTGACCTCGGCAAGGAACTGCCGTTCGGCGACAGCCGCTGCCGCGAGGGAGGCATCGGACTGGTTGACCAGACCCTTGAGCACGACATAGCGACCGAGCGTCACGTCGCGCGCGAGGTAGATCCAGCCCATGCCACCAAAGGCAATGGCGCCCTGGACCTCGTACTGGCCTGCCACCAACTCGCCGGTCTCGAGGCCTGGCTGAAAGTTGTACTGCGTGCGGCAATTGGGGCAAAAGCCCTTTTCGCGCTTGTCGAGCACGGTGCCGCAGGCCGAGCCCGAAGGCAAATAGCCCGAGCAGATGCGCTTTTGCGGCGGCACCTTGGCTTCGGCCATGAGCGACTTGGTCGGATCGGCGCGCGGCACCTCCGGCACATCGACGAGGCCCAGGCCAAGACTGCGCAGGCTGGCCGAGCCGCGGCTGTTGCGGCTGGCACGCGTTGCGCGGGTGGCACCGGTGGCTGCACCGGTCAAAGTGACGCCGGACAGCTGAGTGCCCGAGGTCTTTTTGCTGGCGAGACCGCCATGCGTCTTGCTGTAGCTCGTGCGACTCGAAGCTGCGGCGCCCTGGGCGGCCTGCGGTGCGACTGCGGTCTCGGCACAGCCGCAGACATTGCAATAGCCGTCTTCAAAGCTGCCAGTGCAACCGCCGGCGGTGCAAGTGAGTTGAGACATTGTGACTCCATCTCTGTTTAGGATTGATCGGATTTGACTTGAGGATCTGCAGATCGACGGATCATTTGAGCAAGGCCTGGCGATACTTGCTCACCAGGTCGCGTGCTTTGACTATGGCCGTAGGCCGCTGAAAGAGGAGGGTCTCGGCCTCCCTGTAGATCGCTGTCAGGGCCGCATCCTCGGCCATGCCTTCGGCTGCAGCATAGGCCTTGAGGGCAGCGAGCTGTCCGCGCAGATCACGGCGCTCCTGCACCAGCGTCTCGTTGGCGACACAGGCCGAGTTGGCTGCCGAGAGCCGATTGCGGGCATGAGTCATCCAGTTGGGCAAGCCCACCGAAGCTGCCAGATAGCGTTTTTCGTTTGCCGTTTGCTCGAGGCGTGTGAGCCAGGTCTCGAGCTGATCGAGGACACTGGCGTCGTCCGGCATGGTGAGTTGGTCTTCGCGATCGATAGCGATCTTGTCGCGGCGCTCGGCCACGGCTATGACCGCACGTTCGCGGGCTTCCTTGACCTGGGCCATGAGCAGGCGCGCACCAGCCAGATCATCGCAGACCTGCTGCTTGAGCGCCTTGAGCGAGGCCAGCCTTGCCTTGCAGGCATCTACCGCGGGCATGACCTGCTGATCGAGTTGATCGCCAGCGGCCAGAGGATCGGACAGGATGAGGCTGCGGGCATCGCCGAGCGCGGAGAGGGCCACGGCGATATCGGGCGAACTGGTTTGCGCCACTTCGTCTGCATCCGCCTGTACCTCTTTGAGTTCACGATCGAGTTCGTCCAACCTCGTCTGCGACTTGCTCCAGACTTGCTTGACCTCATGGACAAGCTTGTTGGTCTCGTCAAAAGAGGCCGACATGGCGGCGAGCAGTCTTTCGGCTGTCACCTCCTGGCTGATCTCGGCCGCAGTCAGCAAGCCTCGCTTTTCCAGAGGCACGGCTTGCGAGGGGAGCTTGATATGCGTGAGCAGATCGAGGACTTCCTGCATCTTGGCCTCGCGGCCGATGATCGGCAGGTTGTCGCGGATTTGCCTGGCCCGACTGACTTGCGATTTAAGCAGGTCTACGTGGCCAAAGAGCTCCTGAAACGGGGGTATCACATGGTTGGCGCGCGCCAGTGTCAGGCCGGCCAGGCGGGTGGACTTGGCCGGATCGGCGACGAGCATGGCGCAGAGCAGGACATAGGTCCGATGCGCAGCCAGTTCGACCATGTTTTGCAGGCACAGAGCGACATCGCTTTCCAGACGCGCCAGGAGGCGGTCTGTGTCGGTATTTGCAGTCATGGGTCTTTATCGGCTTTCTGTTAGAGGTTGATGAAAGACTGAGAAATGGGAGAAAAAAAAGAGAACTCATATGTTCTATGACATATGGAGAGGTCAATGTTGAAAAGAGATGTAAAGCATTGCCCCTTTACGACCATTTACATGGGTCTGGCGAGCGGCTGGGGAGGCACCATATACGGGGCCTTTTACTAAACGATTACAAAGGGTATCGACGCTTGCGCGAGCCAGATGCAAAGACACCATAAACAAGCTATAAGGTCCTGAGGCGCAGGGGTGGCATGGCGAGCTGCGCTAGTCTACTTTTAGGCTCGGCTTGCTCTTTGCCAGACTTGCCTTCCAGGCCTTATACACTTGGTAGTCTTTGCTGCTCTTGTCTTTGCCCTCACGCATCTCAGGACTCTTGAGGCCAATCATTTTGAGCTTTTTAAATCTTTCGATTTGCACCAGTGCTGCGTTCCCGCCTTCCAATATCTTAGTGCCAGCCAGGTGTATTTCCTCTAAAGCGGGCATGCGGCTCAACACACCCAGATCCTGTGCTGTGACATAGGTATTGTCCAGCTGCAAGAGTTTGAGCCCAGACATTTGCGCGATGGTTTCAAAATCTTTGTGAGTCAAATAGCAGTCTTGCAAATGCAGCTCGCGCAGGGCCGGATTATTGATGAGCGGGAGGATCGCCGGTAGTTCCTGTCCATGGTTGAAATAGAGTTTTTCGAGGTGCGACCAGCAATGGGCGCGAGCCAGATCGCGACCTGTAAACCTGCTCCAGGAGAGATCGATGCTGAGCAGGTCGGTAAATTTGTCAAAGATAGGAGCGCAACGGGCAGGGTCTAGCTTCCAGCAATTATAGAGCTGCAACTCGCGTACTCGCGGAACGGCTGTGCAGGCCGCAAGCAGAGCCTCGCTGGCATACGGATCCTGAAAGTTTAGACAATCCACATCACCAGCTCTAAAACGCTTGATCAGGGCCGGATATTTGATGAGGACCGGTGCCGGTCTAAAAAATCTCCAGTCTCCCTCTCTATAGGTGATCTTGCCGACGGCTCTTACTGGGGTTTCTTGATTGCCTCCCTGGATCATGCCGATCACTACATCCTGGGGAAAATCAAAATCGATCAAAATTTCGTCCCCTTTGCGATATCTGTGCGAATAGGGCTTTTTATCTATTAAGGAGATCGAAGGCCTCTGATCTGTCGGCATGCCCTCGCTTGATTGGGCCAGGGTCTCGAGCTGCATGTCCCCTTTGACCTGGCCATCGTCTATGGTGGCTTTGCGGTCGAGCGAAGCCTCAAATTTGCTGATTTCGTTGGAGGACCTAAATACTGGTCTCAGGGAAATGCCAACCGATATCAAAAGTAGTATCAGGCCTGCGGCCAGGGGCATCCATACAAGCGGCTTGCGCAAAAGGCTACGTGCGTTGCTGTTGTCAAATCTACTGGTATTGTCAGTAGTGGCATGATGTACATCCAGGTGCTCAAACAAATCGACATATGGTGCCTGGTCGGCAAAGGCTTCGCCGAGATCCAGGCTTGGCAGATTTTGGCCAAAGTATACGGCTTTGAGATCCTCACCGAGCATGGCCATGGATTGATAGCGTTTGGCGGGATCTTTGATGAGTGCCAGAGACATTATGGTCTCCAGATCAGGGGGGAAATTTTTGCCTCCCGATGCCTCCCGCAATGTCGGTGCCTGGGCCGTCTGGTGCATCAACATCGTGTCCATCGCGCTTTTCCCTTTAAATGGCGGCACGCCTGTCAGCATCTGAAACATGGTACAGGCCAGGGAATACACATCGGATCTGGCATCGACTCGCGCGCCCTGTGTTTGCTCTGGGCTCATATAAAGCGGACTGCCAAAGATCTCGCCCGCGGCCGTCAGATCCTGGCTGTCACAAACAAGGCCAGAAAGCTTGGCTACACCAAAGTCTACGATCTTGATGCGCGCGCCTGCCTTAGATGGATTGCTCATCAATACCAGGTTGCCCGGTTTGATATCGCGGTGCACTATGCCCTTGCTGTGCGCATAGCCAAGGCCATCGCAGGCCTCCACAAAGAGCGGTATGGCTTGCTGCATTGGCGATGGGCCGTGCTCCTGAAGCATGTCGATGAGATTGGTGCCCTCTAGAAATTCCATCGCATAATAAGGCAAAAAGCCCTCATGCAACCCCATATCGTAAATAGTGACGATATTAGGATGCACCATTTTGGAGATGGCCAGACCTTCGTTTTTAAATCTCTTCCAGTCGTTTTCACTCAAATGCCTGGCGTTTAGAGTCTTGATGGCGTATTCGCCGGCGAGGATTTTGTGGCGAGCACGATAGACCTTGCCCATGGCACCACGGCCGATGAGCTCTATGATTTGGAAAGAACCGATAAAATCGCCCGGTTTGAGCTGCTTATCCATTTTTGAGGTCTAGTTGAGGTCTATTTAGGTTTATCAGGGGGTGCGCTTGAACACCATGATATCGCGACCAAACATCTCTATCGATCCTTTTACCGGGCCGAGTGAAGCCTGCACGATGG
>Ga0233423_10000680_pt1 | contig 17449 bp, 15 predicted proteins | sample Watercolumn_Mata_FD_180713 | JGI IMG/M metagenome (GOLD analysis project Ga0233423, IMG submission 180713) | Freshwater microbial communities from Lake Matano, South Sulawesi, Indonesia - Watercolumn_Matano_2014_112_MG | ecosystem: Environmental > Aquatic > Freshwater > Lake | place: Indonesia...
AGACTTTTCTGTATCCGTCGGTGGCGACCGTGGCGCTGGAAGAGATCCGCAAGCCCGCCAAAGAGCCAGCGGCAGGAGACACACTAACTTCGCGCGAGCGCGAAATACTCCAACACATCGTCGCGGGCAAGACGAACGCGCAAATCGCCGCCGCGCTCGCGCTCAGCATCAAGACCGTCGAGTGGCATCGGGGCAATTTGATGAGCAAGTTGGGCGTCCATTCCGTCGCTGGCCTGGTTCGTCACGCGCTGCAACATCGCCTAATCACAGAAGATGGATTGAAATGATCTTGAGAAAAGGGACGGCTTATAAGCCGTCCTTTTTTCGTACCCGGTGTTCACCTGGGGCAAAACCGGGTGCGTACCTGTTCCGAATTCGCGCTTGACGTGGTATCCTCAAAGGTGGGTTTACCGCGTCCTTTTTTTGTCCTCGGCACGTTTGAATATTCGACGGAGTTGTCGAAAGAGTTACGATTACAGTGTTGTGATTCCTTGGAATTGCCAGTGTCAATTCCCACTCTCAAGGAGGTCAACTCGATGTCCCAATCTTTCTTTCCCTCAATCAGCCGGCGCGCGTTCCTCAAGGTGTCGGCGGTCACCGCCGCGCTCGCTGCCGTCGGCGCGAAACTTGGCAATGATGCGCCGTTGTTGCAGCACGCGCTCGCCGCGCCGTTAGCGGCAGGTGAGGAAACCTTCGGTTACACATACTGCGATATGTGTAACCAGGTTCCCAAGTGCGGTGTCAAGGTGTACGTGCGCGACGGCGTCGTCACGCGCCTCGAAAGCCGGACGAACTATCCGAACGATCCGCTTTGCGCAAAAGGGATGTCTCTGTTGCAAGAGGAGTATCATCCCGCGCGCTTGTTGTACCCGATGAAACGCACTGCGCCCAAAGGCACGGAGGATTCCAAGTGGGTCCGCATCTCTTGGGACGAAGCGTACGACACCATCGCCAAAAAATTGAACGAGATCAAAACGCGCGACGGCGCGGACAAGGTTCTCTTCATGACCGGCGACCCGAAAGAGATGCGCCCGCCATTGCAGCGCCTCGCGTACACCTTCGGCTCGCCCAACTACGGCACCGAAAGTTCGACGTGTGCGCGCGCCACCCAAGTCGCCGCGATGCTAACGTTTGGCTTCAGCGGTACCGGCGCGATGCCATCCGCCCAAACCAAGACTTGTTTGATCTGGAGCAAGAACACGGCTTGGTCGGGTCCCTACGACATGTGGAAATTGCTCGACGCAAAAGATCGCGGCTGTAAATTCATCGTCGTCGATCCGCGGCTGACGCCAACCGTGCGCAACCTCGCCGACATTCATCTGCAACTGCGCCCCGGCACCGATGGCGCGCTCGCGCTTGGCTTGATTCACGTCGTCATCAAGGAGAACCTGTACGACGCCGATTTCGTCGGCAAGTGGGTGCATGGTTTCGACGAACTCAAGGAGTACGTCAAAGAGTTCACACCGGATAAAGTCGAAAAGATCACCTGGGTCTCCGCCGCCAAGATCGTCGAAGCCGCGCGCCTCTTTGCGACGACCAGGCCCGCCACCTGGATCGGCAGCGCGTCGCCGACGGTACACAGCGTCAACGCCGCGCAAAACCATCGCGCGATTCTTTCGCTGTACGCGCTCACCGGCAACATTGACACGCCCGGCGGTTGGACGCTCGCGACGAATCCACTCCCGACCGCCGACGGCGCGTTCAATCGGTACCGCGAAATCGGCGTCAAGATGACGGACAAGCGCGCGGACATCAAGGCGTTTCCGGTCTGGGCAGAAATCAACGACGAGATTCAGGTCAACCTAATTCCGGAGTACGTCAAGGAAGGCAAGATCAAAGCCGGCGTTTTCTTCGGTGTCAACGCGATGATGTGGCCCCAGAGTCACGAGTACCAGGAAGCGTTCAAGAATATGGAATTCGCGGTTGCGGTGGATTATTTCACGCGACCCTGGACGCACAATTTCGTGGATATGATTTTACCATCCGCCACGGCGTTAGAACGTATGGCGCCGCTCGCAGTGTTTGGTCGCCAAATCTTTCACCGCAAACCGGTCGTCAAACCGTTGGGCGAAGCGAGAGAAGATTGGCAGATCATCTTCGAACTCGGGGCGAAATTGGGGTACGGCAAGGAATTCTGGAACGGCAACGTCGAAGCCGGCATCAACTTTATCCTCGAACCGGTCAATCTCACTTCGGAAAAATTGCTGGCGAATCCGGAGATGGTCGCGATTGTTCCGCCACCCGGTCCCGAACAGTACAAGAAGTACGAACTCGGGCTCCTGCGCGCGGACAAGAAACCCGGCTTCAACACGCCGACCGGCAAAGTCGAAATTGCCTCTGAGGTTCTCAAGAAACACAAGTTGGATCCGCTGCCGGTGTACAAAGAGCCGCTGGAGAGTCCGATCAGCACGCCGGACCTCGCGAAAAAGTTCCCGCTCATCTTGAACACCGGCTCGCGTCTGCCGTTCTATACCCACAGCAAACTGCGCGAACTGCCGTGGCTGCGCGAGATCATGCCGCATCCGGTCGTGCGGATCAGTCCGGCGGACGCGACGAAACGCGGTCTCAAGGACGGCGACGATGTCGTGCTCGAAACTTCGCTGGGCAGCATCAAGATGAAAGTCGAAGTGACGAACCTGGTCATGCCCGGCGTGACCGACATCTTCCACGGCTGGCAGCAAGCGAATGTGAATGAATTGATCCCGCGCAAATTCGATCCAATCTCCGGATACCCGCCGTTCAAAGAGGGACTCTGCGAGGTTCGGAAGGCATAAGGAGAAGAAACGATGCAACTCGGATTCTATCTAGACACTGAGCGGTGTGTGGGTTGTTACACCTGCACAGTGGCGTGCAAAAACTGGAACAACCTTGCTCCCAAGACTTCGGCGACGCCAGGCGTCCAGGGTCCCAAGTGGCGACGCGTGCTGAGCGTCGAGTCGGGCAGTTACCCGAACGCGGAGATCGTCAAGCTATCGCTGGGGTGCCAGCATTGCGGCAAGCCTGCGTGCGTGGGCGTCTGTCCGACCGGCGCGCTGAGTAAACGCGCGGACGATGGCGTTGTCGTCGTGGATCAAAACAAATGCATCGGCTGCCGATATTGTTTGTTCGCGTGTCCTTTCGGCGCGCCGCAGTACGGCGAAGAAGGGACGATGCAGAAATGTAACTTGTGCCTGGGCCGATTGGCGGAGGGAAAGAAACCAGCGTGCGTGGATAGTTGCCCGGCGAAAGCGCTGCACGCGGGATCGCTTGACGATTTGGCAAAGCTGGCGTCCGGCAAAGCCGCGCAACGACTCGCGGGGGCAACCTTGCCTTCGCTGATCCTCTCGACGGCGAAGTAGAGTTGGCGGTTGGAAGTTGGCGGTTAGAAGTTGGAGGTTGGAAGTTAGCCGTTCACATCTATCGAAGTCTTTCCAGCTTCTAACATCCAATCTCCAACGTCCAATCTCTAACCCCCAATTTCCACGGAGGTAGATGATGCAACTACAAACCACCTGGGGCTGGCTCATCGCGGTGTACTTTTTCTTGGGTGGATTGGGCGCGGGCGCGTTCTGTACAGTCGCGCTCATCGCGCTCTTAAGCGGCGAGCGTTTCAAAGCGACGATTCGTTTTGGCGCGTGGGCAAGCGCGATTGTGATCGCCGTCGGCACGCTCGCGCTCCTCGCAGATGTCGGCGTGCCGCTGCGCGCGCTCGTCATGTACAACAGTTTCGTGAATCTCAACTCGTGGATGGCGCGCGGCGCGTGGATCTTGTTCTTCGCGATCCTGCTGAATGGGTTGTTCGCGCTGTGGTGGACGGATGCCGCGCTGACGCGCGCCGGGCGGATCTGGAAACCGTTAGTCGAGCAGCGCGCGCTCTGGCGCGCGATCGTCGCAGCCATCGGCATTCTGCTCAATCTCGGCGTAGCCGTGTACACCGGTATCTTGCTCAACGTGCTGCCATTTCGTCCCTTTTGGAACACCGATATCCTGCCGGTGCTTTTCACAGTGTCCGCGCTGGATACCGGACTGGGACTGATCACGGCGTATGCGACCTTGCGCGAGCGCGCGAATGGCGTAGAGCGACTGCGGCTCATTCTGGAAGCGTTCGTCATCCTACTGATTCTTGCCGAAGGCGCGGTCTTGGCGTACTATCTGCAAACGATGATGGGCGGCGTGATAGACGCGGTGCGCTCGGCGCAATTGCTCCTCAACGGAGCGCTTAGCCCCCTTTTTTGGGGGGGCGTCGTTGGCTTTGGGCTTTTGGTGCCCTTGCTCGTCTGTGTCGTCCAACTGAGCGGGCTGGGCAAACGCTTTCGACCGGGCGTCGCGCCTGTCATCGCCATTTCAAGTTGCTTGATTGGCGGATTCACCCTGCGGATGGTCGTGCTGCTCGCCGGTTTGCCCCAGATGCTGTCGAGTCCAGCGCTGCTGCAAATCCTTGCGGGAGTGCGGTTCGCACCGTAGTGGAATAGCGGAAAAAAGGAGAAAAAGGAAATGAAAACACTGAACGAAGTTTTGATGACCCGGCGGACCTTCTTAAAGGCAACCGGGGCAGTCGGTGCGGCAATCGCATTGAGTGGAGGCATGCAAAAGGATTTGCTCACTCAAGCCGAGAATGTGGCAAATGCCGCGCCGGAGGAGAAACTCATCCCGACTTTTTGCGCGATGTGTGGTCCCAGTTCCGGTTGTGGCAACATGGCTAAGGTCGTGGGCGGGAAATTCGTAGGAATCGAGTCGTTCCCAGAGTGCCCAACGAACAATGGGTTCAATTGCCCCAAAGCCCATGCCGCCCCGCAATGGGTTTACTCGCCCGAACGTCTCAAGTATCCCATGAAGCGTGTCGGGGAGAAGGGTGAAGGCAAGTTTCAACGCATCACCTGGGATGAAGCGATCACGCTCATCGCCAACAAACTCAAAGAACAAAAAGCCAAGTACGGTCCCGAGAGTTTGGGCATTCTCTCACCAGCCCGCCGCTCGTACAGCGATTATCTGTACCGGTTCCTCATGACGCATGGTAGCCCAAACTATGGTCATAGTGGAATCTGCGCTCTGCAAAGAATGTTCGCGATGTATTACACGGTGGGAGCTTTCCCCTCGGCGGACTATGCCAACGCCGATCTCATCATCATCTGGGGCGCGCAGCCGGTCTACTCCGGTTCAGCCAAAGGCGGGGTAGGCAGAATCATTGCGGCGAAACAACGGGGCGCCAAGTTCATCGTGATCAAACCCTCACTCGAATCTGACGGCGCGGTGACCGATGCGACCTGGGTTCCGGTTCGCCCCGGCACGGACGCGGCGCTGGCGCTGGCGATGCTCAACGTCGTCATTAACGAAAAACTATATGACGCGGCGTTCGTAGAGCAATGGTGCTACGGCTTTGATCAATTAAAAGCGCACGTACAGCAGTACACGCCGGAATGGGCAGAGAAGATCACTGGCGTCACCACCACTCAGATCAAAGAAGTAGCGCGGCTATATGCCACGACGCCGAAGGCAACGATTGACTCATCCAATGGCCCGGAACATGCCCGCGCGGCGAGCGACACCTTCCGCGCCATGGGCGCCCTGATGGCGATCACCGGGCACCTGGACAAACGGGGCACCAACGTTTGGGGCGCAGGCAGCAAAATGCCGGCGCCGCGCAGCGTGCACATGATGGACAAGTACACTCAGGAATGGGTAGACAAACTCGTCGGCTATGAGTTCCCTCCGGCGTTCCAACCTTTCGTCGAAGGTACCTCTTCGTCATTGTATCGTCTGTTCGACAGCGTCCTGACGGGACAAAAGTATCCCATCAAGGCGATCATCGCGCCGGGGAGTCAAGCCATCGCCAGCACGCGCGGCACAAAGCGGATTCTTGAAGCACTCAAGAAACTCGAGTTCTTTGTGATTCTCGACGTAGCCCGCACGTCAGACATGGCGTATGCCGATGTTGTCATTCCCATCAGCACGATGTACGAAACGGATCACCCATTCGAAACGTCTGGCGCATGGATTATGGCGCGCAACAAAGTGGTCGAACCCCTGGGCGAGACCAAATCGGATTACGAGTTCTGGCTTGACTTGGGCACCAAGATGGGATACGGCGCGGACTGGTGGAACGGCGACATCAAGAAGCACATGGACTGGCGGATGGAGCCGCTCGGCATGACCTACGAAGAACTGCGCACCAAGTACCCCAAGGGGCGCACGTACGAAACGAATCCCCCGACCTATGAGCAATATGCAACGCGTTTTGCAGTCAAGAGCACGCGGATTGACAAGGGACCGTATCTGCCACAAGGCAAGGTCGCCCTGTATAACACCTTGTTCGAAAAAGCCGGGCTGACGCCCATGCCGGTCTGGCGCGAGTTACCCGAAGGTCCGACCGCAACTCCCGAACTGTTGGACAAGTATCCGCTGCTTTTGTCCGATTATCACACCTCCCGGACGTACAACGCGGCTTGGTTGCGACATGTCCCGTATCTGCGTGAGATTGAGCCATACCCGTTCCTCCACATTCATCCCGACACTGCCAAGGCACGCAGGATCAGCGATGGCGACTGGGTCATCGTCGAGGGAATTCACGGCAACATGAAGGTGAAGGCGATGTACTATCCGGGAATTCGCCCGGATACCGTGATGGTACTGCATGGTTGGTGGCAAGGATGCCAGGAATTGGGTATGCCGGATTATCCAATCGCAGATGGGGGCGCCAACACGAACAATATGTACACTACCGATCCAAACAAAATGTTCGATCCGGTCGTAACGGGCATGACTAGCCAGACGCTGGTTCAGGTCAAAAAGGCGTGAGCCGGGATCAGCCCTCAGCGGAAACAAAGGAGACTTATATGGCAAAGCAATACGGCTTCTATGTGGAAGCAGACAAGTGCGTCGAATGTCATGCCTGTGCAGTGGCATGCAAGGCAGTCAACAACGTGGAACTGGGTGTGCATTGGAGACGGGTGCATACCGTTTGGGGAGGGCAATTCCCCAAGGTCACCTGCGACAGTATCTCGTTTTCCTGCATGCATTGCGGCAGCCCGGCTTGTGCCGCCGTTTGTCCTACGGGCGCCGTCAAAAAGCGGGCTGAAGATGGCATCGTCACAGTGGATCAGACCAAATGCATTGGCTGTCACGCGTGCGCGATCGCCTGTCCATTTGGCGTTCCTCAGTATGGCAAGAATGGCGCGATGCAGAAATGCAATCTGTGCTTGGATCGCTTGACGGCAGACCAGGAGCCGGCTTGCGCGTGGACGTGCCCGGCGGGGGCTATCCACGCGGGCACGCTGGAAGATCTCACCAAGTTAGCACAACAAAAAACTGCCAAGCAGCTCGTGGGATCAACGCAACCCTCTGTGTTCATCTCCAAGTAAAGTCGCATCATCGCACCGACGGGTTCAGGGCAATCGTTCCTATGCACGCGTCTGTTTGCCTTGAACCCGTTTTTCGCGTAAACTGTCGTCTGTCAGCATCCTGATCGTGTGGTGAACTACATGTCCTATCCAGACCTAGAGAATCTCTTGTCAACCCGCGCTGCCACTTTCACTTTTCTCTCGCGCGTGTATCGCGAAGAACCGACGGATGAGTTTCTCGGCGCGCTGGTCGCGAACGCCATCTCGGCACAAGTGGACGACGCGGGCGAAGGGAACCGCATCTTCAACGCCTTTTTGCGGAATCTTCAAGCAGTGGACTTGGAAAAGGCGCGCTTGGACTTGGCTTCCGAGTACGCTGCGCTCTTTCTCAACGCGAGCCGGCATCCCGTCTTTCCCTTCGAATCGGTCTACACGAGCGCAGAGGGTTTGGTGATGCAGCGCGCGCGTGACGAGGTGCTGCACGAGTACCACCGGGCGGGCTTGGCGCGCGCGGAAATCTTCAAAGAGCCAGAAGATCACATCGCGATCGAATTCGAGTTCATGGCATTTCTCTGCCGCCAGTCTCTGCAGGCACTTGAATCAAAAGACCAATCAGCGGCGCTCGAATCGCTCCGATGGCAAAAGGACTTTTGCGATAAACATCTCTTGGTTTGGATACCCCGGTTTTGTCAAGACCTGGCAAAGACAACCCGCTCTGATTTTTACAAGGGGATTGCGCTCATCACCGCAGAATACCTGGAGACCGAGCGCGAGACCCTCCCGGCGCTGATCGCCGAACTGACAGGATGACTTGCGATGTTTCCAGTTGGTCTAGATCGAGTTGTAGAGATCCTCAGTCATTTGCACAGTCCGCGGCTCTGCGTGACGCCGCATCAATGCACGCGCGTGCGCCATCGGCGCTCGACCTGCGCGCGGTGCGCGGACGCGTGTCCCACACATGCGATCACGGGGCGAGACACGCTGCAAGTCCAAGCGGACAAGTGTATTGATTGCGGCATCTGCGCGACGGTGTGTCCCTCCGGCGCGCTCGAAGCGCAAGGACCGACCAACGCAGAGTTGTTGGGACAAATCAAATCGCGCCTCGCAGAAGACTGTTCCATCACGTTCGCGTGTGCGCACTACCTTAAAACGACGCGCGCGGCTTCGAGGCAAGTTATCCAAGTCAATTGCTTGGGGCGCTTGGACGAATCCATCTCTTGAGCGCGCTGCGAAAGATCGGCAAACCAGTTACGCCAGAGTGGAGCGGCGGCATCTGGGCACAATTCAGCTTCACCGAAAAATGCAACGGCTGCCAGATGTGCGCGTTCTTTTGCCCCACCGGTGCGTTGACGAAGATTGAGCAGGCTGGCAAACTAGGGGTCGCGTTCAAACTCGCTCTCTGCACGAACTGCCGACTCTGCCAGGAACTGTGTTATCTGGATGCGGTCACCCTTTCACCAACGATTGATCTGAACAAAGTGGTGAATGATGTTGTTGATCAGTTCTTGATGGTCGAGGTTGAATCGGCGCTTTGGAAGCTGTCGCCGGAGGAGCGACTCAAAAAGACTTTGTTTTCAACGCTAGGAAAAACCTAACTATCTCAACATATTTGGCAAACATGTCACAACCATACCAAATCGCCACGCTCGGCGGCGGCTGCTTTTGGTGCACCGAAGCCGTGTTCAATCAACTGCAGGGCGTTGTGCAAGTCGAGTCGGGTTATTCCGGCGGCACGGCGCCCAACCCGACCTACCGCGCGGTCTGTGCGGGGGGGACGGGGCACGCCGAGGTCGCGCAGATCACATTCGACCCGCGGGTGATTGCGTACCGCGACTTGCTGGAGGTATTCTTTGCCACGCACGATCCGACGACGTTGAATCGGCAGGGCGCGGACGTGGGACCGCAATATCGTTCGGTGATTTTCTATCACGACGACGCGCAAAGACAAAGCGCCGCGCAGGTGATCCGGGAACTTGACGCGGCGACGCGGAGCGTATGGGACGCGCCGATTGTCACGGCGGTCGAGCCATTCAAGACGTTTTACCGCGCGGAGGACTACCACCAGGAATACTTTGCCAACAACCCCGATCAGCCGTACTGCCAGGTTGTGATTTCGCCCAAGGTGAGCAAGTTTCGAAAGAAATTCGCGGACAAGTTAAGACGGCACGATGGCACGTCAAAGGATGAAGGATGAGGGATGAAGGATGAAGGATGTGCCATCGAGCCAACCGATCCGATTGCCGCGCGCTGAGCCTATCTCACCGCTTTCTCGATCCGCTGCAGCGCTTCCTCTAGCGTCGCGCGCGGACAGCCGAAATTCAGCCGCAGAAAACCGCGCCCTGGCTCGCCAAAGGTGTGCCCCTCGTTCATCGCGACGCGGGCGCGTTTGAGCATCCACTCTTTCAGCGCGGCATCGTCCAACCCCATCCCGCGACAATCGAGCCAAGCCAGATACGTCCCTTCGGGACGAATTGGTTTGATTGCCGGAATGTGCTTTTCAAAATAGGTCAGCAAGAATTCCAGATTGCCTTGCAAGTAATCCAGCAATTGCTCGAGCCATTCCTCGCCCGTGCGATACGCGGCTGGCAGCGCGACCATGCCAAAGATGTTGGCGCCCTCCAAACCCAGGTTCTCGCGCGCGGTATCGAACTGGGCGCGCAGCCGTGGGTTTGGAATGATTGCCACCGCGGCGTACAGCCCCGGAATGTTGAACGTCTTGGATGGCGCGAGGGTCGTGATCGTATTTTGCGCGAGTGCGTCGGAGAGGCGCGCGAGCGGCACATGGGCATAGCCGCGCAGGATCAGGTCACAATGGATCTCATCGGAGACGATCAGGATATTCTTGCGCAAGCACAATTCGCCCAACTGAGATAACTCGTCGCGCGTCCACACGCGCCCGACCGGATTGTGGGGACTGCACAGGATCAGCATTTTGGTCCGCGCGTCAATCTGCTTTTCCAGGTTCTCCAAATCCATTCGGAACGTGCCATCCGCAAATTTGAGCGGATTGAAGACGAGTTGGCGCCCATTGTTCCGCACGACGGAAAAGAATGGAGGGTAGACGGGCGGCTGGATGATGATCTTGTCGCCGGGCTGGGTGTACGCGTGAACCGCGATGCACAGACCCGTGACGACGCCCGGACTATGCGTCGCCCATTCGGTTTGGATTTCCCAGCCATACCGTTTCCGCGTCCAGTTTGCCAAGGCGTCGTAGTACCCCGGCGGACGGATCGGATAGCCGAAAATGCCGTGTTCGGCGCGCGCGCGGATCGCTTGAACGACCGGCGGCGGCGCTTCGAAATCCATATCGGCGACCCACGCCGAGATGACGTCGCGGCTGCCAAACCTTTTTTCGTTGACCGCCCATTTGACCGAGTCAGTGCCGCGGCGGTCAATCACGCGATCGAAATCGTACTTCATGCGGAGATTCTCCTTGTGGTCATAGTGGGGTTTTGCTCTGCAGTATACCACATCTCCGCCACGCGCCCAGTCCTTGAACACAAGTCGCAGGGTGAAAGCCCCTTCGGGTTTTCAGAAACCCGAAGGGGCTTGCGGGCGCGACCCCCATCCTCATCCGGTCAAAGTTCTAGTTGATCGCCGCGGCGGTTCTGCGCGCGTTGTAGTACAATTCGACGGCGACGAGCGCGAGGAGCCAGTTTTCTTCCTCGGGGGTCAGCCATTCGATTTTTACACGCACGAGTGATCGCCGCGCGTCTCCGGCGTCGAACACGCCGCTGTTCCAGTTCAGCGCGTCTTCACGCTGGACTATCGACGCGGCTTGACGCGCTACAGCTCGCAGGACGACTTTGACCGGAAATGGCGACGGATTGGACTTGATTAGTATGGATGGAATTTTCCTTGGACTACCGTTTTGGATCACAGCTGGGTATCTGTTTCGCCCGAGCGCTTTCCGACAAACCGAGTGGCGCTCCCAGCAAGGGTTGCTCACGCGACTTTTTGTGGTGTGTCTTGCGGCGGGACTCACGTTTCAAAGCGAACCTCTCGCGCGCCGAGTGGAGGCGGCAGCAGTCAATAATTTGACCTGGCTGCTCGGATACGGTCTGACGGTGGCCGGCGTTTACGCCGGTTATGCCGCGTGGGGCACGCTGCGCGACATTTCCACACGCCACGCGGCTATCGTGTCTTTCGTCGCGGATGGAATACTCGTTCTGCTTTTCCCCGCGCTAGCCCTCTCACCGACCCACAGCCATAATGAGATGCCTGACACAACGGTTGCGCTTGCGTATCACATCGTCATTTACTTCTATCTGGCCTATATGGCGGTCGCAGTGCTCCGGGAGGTCAAAACCCTTCAGCGCAACGAAGAGTTGCCAACCGGGCGCATCCGACTCACGATCGGAAGCATCGCGCTGTGGTTCGGTCTTTTGTTCGCGGCCGCGCGTCTGATCGTCAGTCCGATTCTCTACACAGACCCAGCGGTTGGCTGGGCGCGAGGAGCATATTCATTCTCGGGATTGTTTCTCCTACTATGCGCGGTTGGTTTTGCCCTGACGCTTGCCCCGCTCCACTGGCTGCATCCCTTGGCGCGGGCGTACCTCTACGTCGAACAGCAGCGGACACTGCGCGACCTTGAGTCGTTGCGCCGTGAGCTCGTTCGCCTCTCCCGTCCCCTGCCCTGGCCGCTGCCGGCCTGGAAAGAGCGCTTGCGCCAACCCTCTTACGCGCTATACTGTGTGTTGATTGATCTGCTCGACCGGCGCAGTCTGCTCCTCGAGACCGCCGCGATGGATTGCGTTCGCATCCCGACCGGACTCGCGTGGATTCTGCAGCCGTTCCCGGATACCGGTGATTGGATCGAAATGCTCAACTATGTGCGCGGACGCGTCCCGCGGCGCAGTTTCAGAGAACAACTCGCGCGGGCGCTGTCCTGGATCTTTTTTCCACTGACTTGGCCCTTGCCGACCTTGTGGCTCGCGATGTGGCTCACGACCGGCGATCCGTCGATTGCCAGTCTCTGGACGGGCTTATTTGCGTTTGCGATAAGCGCGCCCCTTGTCGTGTTCTTGTTCGTGCGCGTACGGCGCGGTCATTATTCCGACGCGGACGTGTCGCGGCGCGAGCAGCGCTTCGGTATTTTTATGCTCGGACTCGCGGTGCTGGCGGGAGGCACGATCGCCAGCGCGCACTTTGGCGCGCCGCGGATCTTCGTCGCCAGTCTCAGTGCCGCCTTTGTGGCGCTCGGGATAGGCACCTGGGTGACTAGGCGGACTAAAGCTTCCGTTCATGCCGGCGTCTGCGCCGGTTGTGCGGTCGTGCTTACCTTTGCATCTCCCGCGGTCGGACTCGGCGCGGCCTTGGCTTGTCTCGCGGTCAGTTGGGCGCGTGTGTATTTGCGCCAGCACACGCCCAGGCAAATCGTTCTGGGCTGGCTGATCGCCGTCGGCAGTACGCTCCTCGTGTTTGCGCTCATACACATTTAGACGACGCCCTTTTTTTTCGCAGACAATTTAAGATAAGCAAATCGTGCGGTTTTTCTGGTCAAAAACGATTGCGCCGGTCTGCCAGACGCCGCCACAGCCCGTTTCCGGAGCGTGCTTGGCGACTGCTTGCGGGACAGCTGACGCAAAAATCGCCAGAAATAGCTGTAGTTCTTATCTTAAATTGTCTGTTTTTTTCGCCCGGTTATTGTAAAAATAAAAAAAATGTGGTAAAATGATTTAGAGCCTATCCGAAAACCCCATTCTTGCTCGGAAAAATGGGGCTTTCCGGAGGTTTTCGGATAGGCTCTAAAGACAAGCGCCACATTGTCAAGTCAGTGATCGCGCGCGTGCGCCAATCCTTCAACGTTTCGGTCGCCGAGGTGGATTCGCTCGACTCGTGGCAACGCGCGACCATCGGCATCGTGTGCGTGTCGGCAGACGCGCAGTACGCGCACGGCTTGCTCGAAAAGGTGATCGACAACATCGAGCGCAGCCGGTTGGACGCGGTGATCGCGGATTATCAGATCGAGCTGTGGTAAGTCGGCGGCTTACTTTTTTGCTGACGTGGGGACTGGCTCGCGCAGCAAAAGCGAATAGGCAAGCGCCGCCACAAAATCAGAATCGCATTTGGGGCTGAACTCTGTGCGCATCCTGGCGATTGCCCTAGCAGGGCTTGTTGTCCCTTGATCTGTGTTGCCTGTTGTCAGTAGATCGAAATTATCGGCGACGGCGATGATCCGCGCAGCGATTGGAATTTGGTCTGCGGCGAGACCGTCGGGGTATCCTTTGCCGTCGCTCTGTTCGTGGTGATGCCGCGCCGCCTGCACCACCATGGGCATTTCGTCTTTGAGCGTAGCGAGCAGGCGCGCCCCTAGCGCAGGATGTTGCCGGAAGATCGTTTCTTCTTGAGGCGAAAGTGGATCAAGTTTGTGGCAGATCTGCGCTGGAACCAAGAACAGTCCGATGTCATGCAGCATGGCGGCGATATTCAGCTGAGCGAGTTCTGCCGGGTTCCACCCCCATTGCTGACCGATCGCGTTTGCGTAAGCGGCAATCCGCTCGAGCCGCCCGGCAGTGCGGCGTCCGTAGACTTGGTTGGCTGCCGTGATGGATACTAGCGCGTCGACCATCCCGCTGACTCCGGGTGGGAGACGCGTTTCGCGCGCCAGCCATTCGCGAATTGTTCGCGCCAGCGTACGCGGTTCGATTGTAGAGTGCGCCGTTTCGTCGGCGTTCTTTTCCGTCGGATGCGTGAGCCGCGCGCGGATCGTTTGCGCAAACTCGCGCGGCGCAAAGGGCTTGCGGATCACGTTGTCCGCGCCGAGCCGTTCTGCTTTTTCCAATACGCGCGAGTCAGCGACTGCCGTGATGAACAAGAATGGAATATCCGCCCACTCTGGATTGGCGCGCAGGTACTCCAGAAAAGCGAACCCATGCACATGCGGCATCAGGATATCGCTGACGATCAAATCGGGGCGCGCGCGCCGGATGAGATTGAGCGCGTCGTTGCCATTGGCGGCGGTAACCACCTGTACGCCGTCAATCTCCATTTCCAATGCTGTGCGCAGCCCGGACAGCAAGCGCGGATTGTCATCCACGAGAAGTACAATTGCAGACATCAGACATCCTCCAATCTCGCCGAGTCCAGACTGTCTGCCAGGTAACAGAAAAGTCGCCCGGCAGACGGTCTCCTCGACTTATTGAGTTACTAGCCATTCTTTGGCTTGGTCGGCGTCATCAAAGATCGGAATGTTTCTGCCGGTGAATTTCATGACGGTATCGTACAGAACTTTTTTCATTCCGGTCATGCCGATGATCGCGCTGGCTTTGACATGCGGCGCGTTGCCGGCGGTGAATTCGCGGAGCGCCGAAAGCAGTTGAGCGTTATGAACCGAGCCAGTAAAATCCGATAGAATCAGGACAGATTTCTCTGGTTGTGTGCGAATCAGTGGGGCGGCTTGTCCAATGACTTGGAACACATCCTCCATGCCGCAATCGCTGAAATCATTGTAGATGATTTGTTTTCTTTGTGTTGGATAATGGTTGCCCTTTTCATTTTGATTCTCCATTTTGTTGTCGTTTTGCTGTACATTCTGATTGGCTTGCCATCCGTATCAATAGCAAATGGTGCTCGTCAGTAATTTCAGCGTGTTCCCTATGTAATTGGCAATGCACTATTCGAATCCTGTAGTAATTTGACCTCCTACTAGTTGCCTGATTTGATCGACCAGAGGCTCCCGCTCCGGCGAAAGCCACAAGAGCGTGAACGCCGATGCGATCTCCGGGTCAAAGTGAGTCCCTGCACCGTTTTGCAATAGCACCAGCGCTTCGTGGTGGGTCATTCCCTTGCGATATGGACGGTCGGACGTGACGGCATCAAAGAAATCCGCTATGGCTAGAATCCGCGCAATCTCAGGAATATGTTTACCTGCGAGTCCTTCTGGATAGCCCGTTCCATTGTACCGTTCGTGATGATATTTCACTCCGTTCAACACATGCTGGAGCGACTGGAACGCGTTCAAGATCTGCGCCCCCTCGCTTGGATGTTGACGCATCAGCGTCCATTCCTCTGGTGAAAGGCTGCCGGGTTTGTTGAGGACCGCGTCCGGCACGTTGAGTTTGCCAACATCGTGCAGGATCGCCGCCAGACGGACTTGATTGAGGGACTCTTCTGACCAGCCCAATTCGCGCGCGAGTGCGCCAGCATAGATCGCCACGCGCTCGACATGCCCTTTCGTATAAGGATCGCGCGACTCGATTGCCCGCGCCATCGCGATGAGCGCGGCGAGCAAGGTCTCTTCGACATGCACGCTCTGAACCCTCCGCGCCCGCGCGAGTCGGGCGTGGACTACTTGCGCTAGCCCCTGTGGTGAAATCGGTTTGGCGATAAAGTCATCCGCTGCCAAGCTGCGCGCTTTTTCCAAAGTCGCGCTGTTGCTCAATGCGGTCAAGAAAAGGAATGGCACAGTCACATATTGTGGCATTTGGCGCACGCGCTCCAGCAGCGCAAAGCCGTCCATTTCAGGCATCATAATGTCGCATACGATCAAGTCAACGCACGCGTGGCACATGATTTCAATGGCTTGGGCGCCGTTTTGTGCCAGGCGCACCTCATAGCCGTTCATACTGAGCGCCAAACTTAATCCCGATAGGAGATGTGGATTGTCGTCCACTACCAAAACTGTTTCAGCCATTTTGCTCCTAATCAATTACGGGGCAGAGCCGATGAGTCATACGGCAAGGTGATCTGAAAAGTCGTGCCAGATCCGACTTGGCTGCGTACGTCAACTGCGCCGTGATGGCGTTGGAGAATTTCGCGCGCGATGGCAAGCCCCAGACCGGTACCTTGGATCTCGTTTTCCACCGAGATCCGGCTGCGATAGAATCGCTGGAACAACTTGGGCAGGTCTTCCGCCGGAATTCCAATGCCGCTATCGCTGATCTCGACGTGAATGTGCTCCGTGTTCGGGCGGGCAGAGATGGCCACCCAACCGTGCGGCTGATTGAATTTGATCGCGTTGCTCAGCAGATTGCGAAACACCTGCGCGAGTTGTTCGCGATCGGCGTACACTGGCAAGGGCTGATCCGGCAGATGCAAATTCAGGGTGATCCCGGCAGGGTTCGCTTCGACACGGGCGCGCGCGACAAGTTCGTCGAGCAAGCCGCGCAGATCCCACGCGCTCAAGCGCATTTCGGCGCGTCCCGAATCGAGCCGCGACAGCACGAGCAGGTTTTCGATCAAGTGTTGCAGTGTATCTGTTTCTTGGCGCGCTTCGCTCAGGATTTGTCGTTGTGTCCCCGCTGGGATGCGCTCATAGAATGTCAGCAGGTTATCCAAGTGTAAAAGAATGACTGAGACCGGTGACCGCAATTCATGTGAGACGGACGCAACAAAGCGATCCTTCATCCGATCCAGTTCCTTCATTTCGGTGATGTCGCGAATGCTCGCGAGGTAGCCAACGATTTGCCCTTGGCGGTACAAGGGCGAAACGACCACATCCGCGTCGAACGTTGTCCCGTCGGCGCGTCGCCCGGCCAACTCGCGCCGCCACAAATTCCCTTGCGTCTGGATTGCACCGGCTTGGTTCAACGCGTCCGTGAGATTCAGTCCATCGAGCCATGTCGGTGGGATGGGGCGATGCAAAACTTGTTCCAGCGGCAAGCCGATCATCTTTTCGAATGCGGGATTGCCGTACTGTGGGATGCCGTGCGGGTCAGTCAACACGATCGCGTCCGAAAGGGTGGTTAGAATGTCGTTGAGACGCTGGCGTTCGGCGGACAATTCCGCGAACAAAAGCGCGTGCGAGATTGCCGACGCGATCTGGCCGGCAGCGGATTGGGCGAGCCGGATCTCGTGGGGCGTAAACTCGCGCTGGCACCGCATTTCGCCGATCAGCAGCGCGCCGATGGGTTTGCCCTGCGCGATCAACGGGACGCCGAGCAGCGAGCGGTCGGGGAACTGGGTGGCGATGCGCGGGCTGATGAACGGCGAGTTGAAAACATCGCGCACGGCTTGTGGCTCGCCTGTGCGAACCACGTGCGCGGTCAGTGTCGGTTCGTCGGCAGGAATGTCGATCTGTTTGTACGGCATGTCGAAGGAGCCGTAGGCGGCGACGGGTTTGGTTCGATTGTTTTCGGCGTCCCACAATGTGATGAACGCGCCCGTGCCGTCCACCAGACGCGCAAAAGTTC